>JFJP01038162.1_pt1 | contig 19186 bp, 8 predicted proteins | sample 431651 | NCBI WGS metagenome assembly JFJP01 (sample SAMN02602958, study PRJNA72255) | Microbial mat metagenome, whole genome shotgun sequencing project. | biome: fresh water; feature: sink hole; material: water; isolation source: purple microbial (photo- and chemosynthetic) mats found in...
TGATTAAAGGGACCCCCATTTACAAAATCCCAGGCCGACACATTTCCATTTCTGAAATTCCATGCTTTATCAAGAATTTTTATGGCAGCATCGCGAAAATGCGTATTTGTAGTGTCGCAAAGATAGACTCTGCCTAAGCACCAAGCTGTTTTTATAAAATGCCCTATACTTGCTCCCGAATTATAATTTGGCACCCAATTGGCATCGTATACGCCCGGAAATAGCACTTTGACATTTGGGTTGTTCATTTCTTTCACAAGCCTGTTTACAATAATATTCGCTAAGCTAATCAAACGGTTTTTATCCTGAATATCATTGGATATAAGGTACATCAATTCAGCATGAGTAGTAATTGCATCGACCGTGGGGGTGAATCCTTTGCCTGTTTTTGATGACCAATCTAAAGTTGCATCTTCGTAATAGCCCTCATATCCGGGTCTGCTATCCCACATGTTATTATTCAGTGAGTTAAGACCTTTGTCAATCCAGCCTTTTATTTCCTGACTTCGGGTGGCTTCGTAATTGGCTACTAAGCCCAACATGGCATAATGTTGTTGGAATCCATATTTTTTATTGTTCGGATTCCAGCCAGTTCTATTGTCAATAGTACCATCGGATTTAGCAAAGGTGTACCATCCTTCGAAAGTGCTATCCCAGCCATACTTGGTCAGAAAATTTAAAGCTTTTGAGGCATAAAACAGATATTTCTCATCGCCGGTCAACATGAATGCTTTTGTAAAACCATAGCCATGTCTGGTTTGTGCAATCAGCGATTTTTTATTGTAATCAAGCACTTTGCCAGCAACATCAATGCTGGAATAGAACCCACCTAAAATTGAATCGTAGGCATGTTTTATCCAAAAATTGGCATTATTTCTAACATATTCTATGTTTTTATCAGGGTCAATAATATTTTCTGATTTTACCTGATACTGACCGTGTAAGATCAATATGTTGAAAAAGAAAAATAATACTATGTACGATTTTTTAGATAGCATTTTAAGTGTTTATATTTACATGCAATTAACTCGAATGATACTTTAATTGTGTAGCGTTGAAAACAACGTCCATGGGAGCTGGTATTGGCTCAAAATTTTTGTTGCTTTGTATCAGATTTTTAATTTGCTCCACCGATTTCGATGAAGTTAACTCATCGGCCGGAGAATTAAAACAATAGTCCAACAATTTTTCAACCGTTGATGTTGCTACATGTAGTCGCGTGTCGGACGATGCATAGTAAATAAATACAGTTCCATCTTCGTCTACAATCCAACCATTGCTGAATAGTACATTCGACACATCTCCAATTCTTTCTTCACCTTCGGGAGCCATAAAATAACCAGCCGGTTCGGCAATTAATTCTGCCGGATTTTCTAATGCAGTAACATACAAATACAGAACATAACGCAAACCGGCAGCACAATTTCGAACACCGTGTGCCAAATGCAGCCAGCCTTTTTCAGTTTTTATTGGATGTGGACCCTCGCCATTTTTCAATTCTTTAATCGTATGGTATTGTCGGAAGTTTATAATTTTTTCTTCGTTCAATTTTGCATTTGTAATATCAGGCACCAAAGCCCAACCAATGCCGCCACCCTTACCTGTATCGATAAATCCATCCTGAGGACGAGTATAAAGTGCATATTGTCCATCAACGAATTCGGGATGTAAAACCACATTGCGTTGTTGCGATTTTGTTTCTAAGTTCGGTAAACGTTCCCAATTTTTCAAATCTTTGGTTCTTACTATTCCGGCCGATGCAATAGCTGTTGATAAGTCGCCCGGTTTTGCATTGGGGTCGAGTTGCTCGCTGCAATAAATGCCATAAATCCATCCATCTTCATGAGCTGTTAAACGCATATCGTACACATTGGTTTCGGGAGTATTGTTTGCGGGTAATGTAACCGGTTCATCCCAAAATACAAAATTATCAATTCCGTTAGGGCTTTCGGCAACTGCAAAAAACGATTTTCTGTCAACACCTTCTACTCTGACCATTAATACATATTTTCCATTCTGTTTAATAGCGCCAGCATTAAAAGCAGCATTCATACCTATTCGCTCCAGCAAAAACGGATTTGTTTCAGGATTAAAGTCGTACCTCCAATTCAACGAAATATGTTCGGACGTTATTATCGGAAAGCGATATCTTTCGTATAATCCATTTGTCGATTTTAGTTTTTCGTTTTCCCTACACAACAAATCATTGTGTTTCCGTTGTAGCTTGTTTAGCTTACGTTTAAATTCACTCATATTCAACATTTTATTATTTTAATTTTCAATGTAAAAGTATTACAAACAGTCAATTATTTAAGTATATTTTTTTATCAAAGAATTGTACAATTATTCATTTTGCATAGAAAATAATTTTGATTTAAAGCAAATAATGAGGTTAATACAAATTAACCTCATTATTAATTGAACGCTATTAATTGAACGGAATATGAAATTACAAAACTACTTTAACTGTTTGGTTTTTAGCACGTAAAACATATACTCCTGATTCAAGGCTGCTTAAGTTGAACGATTTTACATTGTTCATTTTTAATACTTCTTTACCAATTGAGTTATAAACAACAACGTCGGCGTTTTCGGTTAACTCAACTTTTTTAGATGATACTTTGCTAAAAATTGAACTATTAACATTTAATTGTTTAACAGCCGATGTGGTTTTCAGACCTACAAAACCATTGAAATAAGTTACCGCATATCCATCGTTGTGCGTTGAATTCCACCAGTATTCAGCAGGTTTTTGTAAGGCTGGAGTGGCTGTATTAAATGCATCATCGGCATCTATATCTGTATATTTAATGTCAAATGTAATTCCTTTACCATCATTTAATTGACGCCAAATGCTTGTATTAAAATCAGGACGAGCAGTGCCTGTTAATGCAGTAAAAGGAATTGTAATAATTTTTTTGATTGTGTTTGAACCAACTTGACTTTTATCATCAACAAAAATTTTTGTATTCGACACGACATCGGTATTTCCTGCCCAATTTACATTTGTGTTAAGAGTAGGGTCAGTAGCGAGTGGGTCAAAATAAAAAAACATAGCTTCTTTATATCCGCTGGTATTAATTAAAATTTTGTAACCACCAAATTGTGAAAAACGCATGTGAAATCTCGATGCATCTCTTAGTGCATTTTTATCAACTCCCTCTACCGATGAATTTATTCTAAAGTAGGGAGCCCACATTACCTCAAAAGACTCTGTACCTGACACATTATCATCTACTACACGCAACAACATATAGATGTTCTCATTATCGTATAGCATTTTAAATGCTCCTTCAAAGTCAGCTGTTCCTTTATGAGAGTCAGCTAAGCCCAAATTATTTGCTATTACATTTGGTGTACTTGTTGCTGCATTCCAAGTAGCATCGAAATCAGCATTAATTGGGTCAAAGTCAGCAATAGTATCTGCTAATACTGCTTTTCGGGCGTATGCACTTATACCTTCAGTTGGGATGTTGTATTTCATCCATGGTCGAAAAATCCAGCTTGATACTGTAGCATCGTCGCTTTGAGCAAAAAGAACACTTGCATTAATCATTAATGCCATAAAAAAGAGAATAGTTGTTTTCATAAAAATTAATTTTAAAAGATTATTAAATTGATTAGAGATTTTTTATTTGATTGTAACGATTACGGTATATATATCACCAACAGTAGTTCCTTTAAGGAAAGTATATTGCTGATTTGTACTAAAATTATTAACAGTAACACCATTGGTTTGCTGCACACTACCAATTCGCACCACACCGGTGGAACCAACCCATTTGGCTGTCAGTTTTGTAACATCTGTACCATTCAATACCCCAACAGTTATTGTTTTTGCCACGTGGTCAATAATGCCAACGGGTGCAGGAATGAGCCCTGTAAAAGTAAACGAACTTACAGGCAACTGATTGGTATATACCACAGTGTACGTTGTTTCCGTATTATTTTGAGCGATTACTTTGATAGTAGCTGCAGTTGTGTTTAAATTGTAGGTTGTACGGGTAGCATTGGCTATCAAATAGGTATTCGAATTAATGATAATTTTGCTTCCAAACGATGATTCGACAAACAGATTCACAGTCGTGGGATTTGTTCCGTAATTGAGATTCAAATTGATTGTTTTGTTTGTTTCGTCAATTATGGCAACTTCTCCATTACCCCGTGTGCCTGTGCCAAGAGTAAGTTTCGTAATTTTTTTCTCATCCGATGCCGCAAAACGATTAAACTTCACTGTGTAATTTTTCTCAGTACCAAAATCGGACTTAACAGTATAAACTACCGGATTGCTAAAATCATTTTCAGTTGTTCCCGATACCTGTTCAACACCGTTTACATATACTTTAGCGGCGGTAGATGATACATTAAAAATCGCTTTAAATTTGAAATTGGTAGTAATATCGGGTACCGAGAACAAAATTTCGTTATTGGCTGTAATTTCACCCGCCACACTATTGATGAAAAAGTTAGTTATTGTATTTCGTTCATCTACTACTTCAACATCTATTGTTTTGAACTCTCGTTCAATCGATTTTCCCAAATTACTCGTGCTTGTTGAAACTACTGTAAGCTTGTATATACCTTTGGCACTGTAACTTACGGGTAGCGAGTCCGATTTATTGAAATCAACTCCTTTTGCACCTTCTTCGCCCCATACTTTGCCAGCTGATCCATCGTAAAGTGTCAGGAACTCACCGGAACCTTTTGGAATTACGTAAAACACCTCACCGGCTAATGCCTTTTCGCTTCCACTTTTTTTGTAAGTTATTACAAAATCAGGATTGACCTCAATCACCTCATCGGTTGTACAATTCGTGAGTATAATTGCCAAAAACAAAAGAGGTATTACTTTAAATATATATTTTACTATCATAAATCAGTGATTTTAATTTGTTTGTGTTTGAACTTACCAACCCGGATTTTGCTTAAGCAACCCATTGTTCGCATCTATTTCCTTTTGTGGAATAGGGAAATACATGTTTTTTGTCTTGTCAAATTTACCTTTAAATAATGTTTCAAAATTTATATCGAATGCAGCATCGTAGCTCCAACGCAATATATCGTGATAACGAATTCCTTCGATAGCAAACTCAAGGTCTCTTTCGTGCACAATGGCTTGACGATTAAGTGTGGTGATGCTTGGCATACCTGCTCTGCTTCTTACTTCGTTGAGAGCAGCGAGGCCACTTCCATCAGCATCATTATCAATAAGAAGTGCAAGTTCGGCATACATCAACAATACATCTGCATATCGAATAAGTCTGACATTGCTTGGTGCACTTGTAATACGCGAAAATTGCGGATAGTAATACTTCTTCAATCCAATAGCTCTGCTTGGTACCGGTCCGTTGTAAAGGTTGTTGTTAAACACCACCTGCTTGGTGTGTACGGCACTTTGGAATCCGATTTTGTAACCCGACTCGGCTCTCCAGTCTAAGGTGTCGCCTTCTAAATAACAAGTTGCGAATGCACGCGGATCTCTATCAAATCCGGCAGGAACTCCTGCTGTTTCAAACTGATACCACAATGTGGGGTCGATTTCTAAATTTCGATAGTTTAGAGGCGAAAAGTATTCGTAAAGCTGATTTCCACCTACTTTCCAGCCAGGTAGTGCAGTATTGGCAGCTCTGTCGTTGTCGTTGAACTGAATTTCCCAAACCGACTCCGAATTATTTTCGGACTTGTATGTTTTACTCCCTACCGGAATATCTAAGTACGATGAGTTTGAAAGTAATGCTGCTAAATAATGTGCTTTTGTTTTTTCGATTGGCAAAACTAAAGCATAATTCTTGCTATCAATCACAGCTTCCAAAGCTGCTTTTGCTTTCGTTAGATTTTGCGTTGCTTCGGAGGTTGCCCCTTTGTTGAATCGCAAATAATAATGAAAATGTTTGTACAATAGCGCTTTACCAAGCTGAGCATTAGCAGCCCCGGCAGTAATTCTACCAGTTTCGGTAGTTGGCCACGATGTTGGTAAATTTTGTACCGAATAAGTCAGATCTTCTTCTATTTTTGACCAAAATTGCTCGGGTGTTCCATTTGTAAATCCAATAAGAGGATTTGTAGGAACGTTTGTTTCATCGTAGTAAATAGGTTTATCGAACCAGGTTACTAAATAAAAATAATACATGGCACGTAAGGCAGTGAGTTGTGCCCTATATTGTTTGTATTTTGTAGGTTCAATTACATTTTCCAACCGATTGATGTTTGCCAAAATATCGGAAGTGCGAAACAATCCCCTGTACAAATCTTCCCATGTAAATTCAAAATCGGACGACTTCATTATCATTTGGTCAAAACCGGCTCCGGGAGTTTCCCACCACAAATATGGGTCTAATGTGTTCGAAATTTTAAAATACGACAATCCGAAAACACCTCGGTGCGTAAGTGGTGAATAAGCTGTGTTTACAGCAAGCAGTAAGTCGTTTTCGGTTTTGAAAAACGAACCAACATCTAAGTAATTTTTATTTTCGGTTTCTAAAAATTGGTCAGAACATGCTGAAAATACTATTGTTGATAGGAATATAAATATTATCTTTTTCATCGATTTTAATCTTTAGTATTTAGTGTAATTTAGAAACCAATTTGCAAACCAACTGTGTATGAACTTGGTACGGTATAGTCGCCCGAATCGGTACCTGAATTTAGCGGATTCGAAGACATTAAACCTTCAGGATCCCTGCCCTGGTATTTTGTGAAATTATATATGTTTGCTGCATTAGCATACACTCTTAAACTTGACAATCCAAGACTTTTACATGCTTTTTTTGATACTGTATATCCAAATTGAATGTCCTTTATTCTCAAAAACGAACCATCTTCAATCCAGAATGATGATATCTGATCGTTGTTATTAGCATTAGCAGGGTCAACACGCACATGAGTTGTCGAAGCGTTTTCGAGTGTCCAATGGTTAGTCGCAAAATCGCTCAACTTATTGTGATCCATATCGTTGCGGTTCATGCTCGAAAGACTGGCTCTTTGCGCATTGTAGATTTCGAAACCAGCTACTCCATTCAGAAACACATTCAGATCAAAGCTTTTGTAAGCAAAGTCGAGGCCAAGTGTATATGTTAGTGCTGGAATTGTTTTACCAATAATGGTACGGTCCAATTCAGTTACATTGCCATCGGCATTCAAATCGGCATACTTAATGTCGCCCGGCTGAGGAGTTGTACCTAAGTAAGTAGCATGTTTATAGCCAATATATTTGCCTGAAGCGTCTTTTTGCCATTCACCACTACTATTTTTAGTGTAGTTTGTTTCGTCTAATTGAATGATACCATCCGACACATATCCATATAGCGAACCGATTGGTTGACCCACAATAGTGCGGTTGTTACCGCTGGTAATGTCGCTTACGGGCAGGTAATTAACCGTATTTTTAATTGTAGTTAAACTACTTGACACCCCATATTTCAAATCTCCGATTACATCTTTCCATTCGGCTGAAAGCTCCACACCTCTGTTTTGAATTTTACCTGTATTAAACCATGGATTACCATCCTGGCGACCAAATGCCGCTGATATTGGTATTTGCACTAATAAATCATTGTTGTTTTTTAAATAGTAGTCGGCATTGATTGTTAGTTTGCTATTGAATAAATTTAAATCAACTCCGGCATTGTACATGTCCGACGATTCCCAGTGAATTTGTTTTGATGCAAAGCCATAAAACACATATTGAGCATCTGCAATTTTTTGATTGTCGCCGAACACAGGTGAAAAATCGGTGTTTGTTGAAATTTTATCAAGATACTGAAAACCAGCACCAATATCTGAGTTTCCTGTTGAGCCCCAACCCAAACGAAGTTTAAAGGAATCGAGTTGTTTGATATTTTTAAAGAACACTTGATTTACACGCCACGCCAACGACATGGATGCGAAATTACCACGACGGTATTGTGGAGCAAAAACCGAAACACCATCCGAACGCAAAGAGGCAGTAAGATAGTAGGTACTGTTGTAATCGTACATTATCCTTCCTAAATACGAAATCATTCGGTAATCGAAAACATTACCATTCAGGTTCATGGAGTTAGTTCCTCCATTCGACATGGTGTTTAATTGTTCGAAATTGAATCCTGTTTTTGTGCCTGAAATGCTATTGTTGTTGTTGGATTGAATTTGATAAACTGCTGTAGCTTGTACATTGTGTACATCTGCAAAAGTTTTCTTGAATGTTAATTGATTTTCGAGATGCAGGCGTACCCGCTCAAAATAGCCTTCTTTCAATGTTGCTGCACCAGGTGTCCGATTTCCTTCAAAGTTTGGAAGCCAATACTTATTGCGGCCGTATCCAATTTGAGCCGATGGAGTAATTTTATAGCTTAACCAATCAGTGAAATCGATTTGCATGTAGAAATTTGCATTTACGCCAACTGCATAATCCATATTCGAGCCTAAAAGTGGCGCTGCCAGCGGATTAGGTTTGTCGTTGCCAACCGTGTTCGAATAGGTGCTGCCCGTATAACCAACAGGTGTTAATCCGGCATACAGATTGCCATCTGTACCATCCCAGTAAGTTGTTTGCGGCGACTCAAATCCTCCTTTGTAGTATGAATTGTACACACGCATCAATGGCGATGGAGTTAAATTCCATATAGATGATTGAACAGTAATTGGCGACTCACTAACATTGTAGTTAGCGGAGAAATTTTCACCGATTTTCACTTTTTTCGATAATATAAAATCGGAATTTGCACGAATACTGTAATTTTCGGCATTGCTTTTTATAACCGTGCCATTATCGCCATTATAAGCGAGCGACACATTAAAATTGCTATTATCGCCACCACCCGAAACCGAGATATTATAATTTTGGCTTAATCCGTTCTTGAAAATCTCATTTTGCCAATCTGTGCCTTCCTGCCAGTTTTCGCCATAGTATCGTTCGCGAAATGCTTGCTGGTATTCTGCTTTTTCACCTTTAATACCAGTATAAAAAGCAGCATATTCGCTTGCATTCATAACATCGTATTTGCGTGGAGCTAAGTTATAGCTGGTGTATGCATTGAAGTTAACAACCGGTTTACCGGATTTTCCTCTTTTAGTTGTTATTATTATAACACCATTCGAACCATTGGCTCCATAAATGGCAGTTGCCGATGCATCTTTTAGCACCTGCATAGTTTCTATGTCCTGAGGTTGAATTGAGTTTATATCAAGAACTTGCACGCCATCTAAAATAAATATTGGGTCGGCACCTTTGTTTATCGAACCTACACCACGTACACGAATAGTAGCGCCTCCACCCGGCTTGCCACTTTGCGAAACCAATACGCCTGTAGCTTTTCCCTGTAAGGCTTGTGCTGCATTGCTCGATGGATTTCGTGTAAGTTCTTTCGACGAAACTACCGAAACTGAGCCTGTTAAATCTGATTTTTTAACAACGCCAAAACCAATAGCTACATACTCTTCTAATTGAACTGAAGAAGCATTCAGAGTAACATTAATAACAGTTTGGTTGCCTACCGAAATTTCTTTTGACTCAAGCCCCACGTACGAAAAGACCAAAATATCAGATGGAAGTGCCATCAAAGTGTACTTTCCATCAATATCGGTAATTGTTCCGGTGCTGCTACCTTTTATTTTAATATTGCCTCCGATAAGTACATCCTTATTGTCGCCATCCATCACAGTTCCGGTTATTTTTACCTGTGAAAAGATAAGGGACGATTGTAAAATGGCAAAAAGAAGAATGTGGATTTTTTTGAGTATGAATGATTTTTTGTTCATCTAAGATTAAAATTTTTAGTGTTAATTTTTTCGAAGTAATTGTATTATTAACCAGTAAGTTTAAAATAATTCATCGGTACAAAAATAAACAGATAATGTCTGGTTTTATATATATTATTTTAGCATAGAAGTGTACTTTTTCAGCAATTTGATGGTTTAAAAATACACATAATATAATTTTTTTGAATGGATATTTTAATAATATGTCATAATATTGTTGTAAATTTGTAATACATGTATTCCTTTATTATTTTAAGCTAAAAAATTGACCTTGCTGGATAGCTACTGGTTGAGTAGCTTGAACCACATATTTATTTTCCTTATTTAAACTTACCCGTACATTTTTTACAATTTTATTATCAATGTAAAATTGAGGTTTTGTATTGCTTATTTTTGAATTTCCAAAAACCAACGAATTAAATGCAATCTTTCCTGTTCGGCATTCTATTTTTATTTCGGAATTAGACTTTGAATAAATTGCAGTTCCATTCGGTGCAGCAAAAAACATATTGAATGTAGGCTTGTCAATTTTTGGTGAAAAGTTGAACACATTCCGATTAACCGAAAATCCCAAAAATGCATTCATAATTGACCACGCCGACATGGGGCGATAGTAATGACCGCCAAATTCCTGATGGTCGAAATATAATCCGGCCTTTCGGTATCTGTCGTCTACTCCTTTTATTACTTTTAAGGCATCTTCCACTCTGCTTTCGTAAATCAAAAACGAAGCAAAAGCCAGCTCTACACCTGTCCATGGTGTATTTGCCTGGTCAACCCACAAGTTTGAGGTATGTATCGGAAACAAATCGGGATGTGAAGGCCACGAACAGTTTCGTAAAAATGAGTTGTTCATAAACGATTTTTGCATAATCGTCGATAGTGATTTTTGTACTCTTTCCGTCTCAAAAACATGTCCAATTCCAGCATTGTGAGCCATCCATTGCCCAATCAATTGGTCGGTCAAACATCCATCATCTATCCCTTTTTCTCCCGTATAATCATTTGATAAATTGTAATACGAACCATTCCACAATTTACTTTCCATTAGCTCAATCCCTTTTTTGGCAATACCAGCATAATACTTTTCGAGTTTTTTATCGCCAAGTTCTTTCGCCACCAAGGTAGCCATTGTTAACGAAGTAATCCATTGCGATTGAATGTACGAAGCCAAACCATACATAGGGAAATTATCGTAACTACACATAATGCCATGCATATCGGGCATCATGTCGCCATTTAAGTCGCGCTTACGAATAATATAATCTATTCCTTTCACAACGGAAGGCCATACTTTTTGCAAATATGCTTTATCGTTAGTCCATAAATAGTCGCGTAGTACCATCTGAATGTAATTGGGAACCAAATCGATGCGCTCGTAAACACCCCAAGTGCCGTTTTTTGTGTAGTCCAAATCATATCCTAAGCCATGATTAATTTCTCCGTCGGGTGTTTGAAGCCTGCAATGTGCCAACATCATCGATTTTTGCAATTCTGGAAATAAGGCAACAATCATAGGTGAGGCATATAAAGAAACATCAATTGTTGAATTTGGACCCCACGATTGCCCTTCGGTTAAGCCCTCGCGGACACCAAATTTTCCATCGCGGGTAAGTACTGTAGAAGTGATAAAGGTGTTTAATTGCGAATTGACCTGATTTAACACAAATTTTTCAATATCAGACGAATACATATCGTCTACAAACTGATGGCTACGCATTTTCAGGTCACGCTGATTGCTTACAAAGTAATTGGCAATTTCGAAAATGTTGCTGAAAGAATTTTGATAATAATGACCAATAACTTTTGTCGGTTTTAAGTTGTTCGGATAGATTTCCTGTTCGGCTTTTGGTTTCTTTTTATCAATCTCAACATCCACGGCTCCAAAATTATTCGGAAAATCCCAATTCATAATAAAAGTCGTCGAAAACGAATCATTTGCTTTCAGTTTTTTCGATGTTGCAATGGAGCTAAAGCAGCGTTGGTCTTTGCCCGACGAGAATTGCGCCAGTAGTTTTCCATCTTTATTGCGTTTATTTCTGTTTTGGGTATCGTCGATGTTTGCAAGTTTTGGTTCTACAAGCAATCGTTCGTAGTAAGGGTGTTTATGTTCCCATCCTAAATAATACGAAATGTCATCACCGCCAATTACGCCTAAGCCCATTTTGCCATAAGTTGATTTCGTAGTGTCCATGCCCGATACGGTTTGAGCAAAAAACGTATAGTTGTTTTTTGCAACTAATTGGCTTTCGAAAGCCTTTTCAGGCGTATCATAACCAACCAGATTGCGTAACGAACCCAAAAGCATGACATCCACATTTTTGTTGGTAGTGGATTTTATGTTAAAATTGAAATAAACACCCGGAAGCGATGAGTTTTTAACATCGTGTGGGATAAAAGGAGAAAATGCTTCCATTTCGATAACAAAAGGCATTTCAGCATCCGAGAACTTTAGCGTTGTAAACGGAAAACGTGCCGAATATTCTATTTTTTCGATAGCACTCATCCACGGATAGTAATAAATAATACTTTCCATTGCTCCTTCTTGTAAACTATTGTTAATCTGTAACAACTTCAGTTGGGCTTGCTCTCCTTCAACCTGATACCGCACTAAGAAAAACAGAAAGCTGTCGTCGATATGACTTTTTGCAATGCGTGGAAATTCCAACACAGGTCCGGTGCCTTTGGGGAAATTATTGAAAATTGACCAGTTGTAAAAATTACCATCTTTGCGTAATTCTACCGAGCCAGTGCCAATACCTCCCATTGCAATGCCACTTCGAACACTATTGTTAGATGTGTGAACTTCCACGATTGATTTTGCCTGAACACCCATTGTTCCAAAAGCGATAACTACTGTAAAAAAAAGTTTGTAGGCACTTTTTATCTTTAAACAACACATAATTTTGTTTTATTTTTGAGTTAATACGGCTACAAATCCACCATTTTCAAGCATTTTGATTTTAATAGCATCATTCTTTTTTAATGTGGAAATTGAATTTTCAAATGAATACATGTCTTTCCCATCCATTATGATGTTCAGATTGTAGTTATTTCCTTTTAAAAATGGCAATTTAAAACTTAAATCTTTGCTGTTTTTTTCACCATTTATTCCGGCAACATACCATAATTTCCCTTTTCGCGATGCAATAACGACATCCTTGCCGGGCTCGCCCATGATATAATGCGACTCATCGAAAACTACAGGAACGGTTTTCAGAAAATCCTGAACATAATCGGGTTTGGAATTGTACGACTCAGTATTATCGGCGAAATGTACGACCCCCGCATTGAAAATTAAACTCAAGGCCAGTTCATGCGCATAGGTTGTGATATGTGGAAATTTGGCATTACTAAAAACTACCGGCGTATAATCGGTAGGTCCCACTACGTTGCGTGTAAAAGGAATAATTGTGTTTTGAGAGGGGGCAAGAGCTGCATATCTATTGTCGAACGTATAACATTCTTCGCCACGCACAGCTTCCAAAGCAATTAGATTGGGGTAGATGCGCGACCAGCCACGGGGTAATGTGCAACCATGCAAATTTACCAACAACTGATAATGAGCAGCATCTTTCAATACTTCGTGGTAAAGTTTTATGATATTTTGCTTATCGCTTTGCCAAAAATCAATTTTTACGCCTTTTACGCCCCATTCTTGTAGTTTTTTGAACTCGGCTTTTCGCAGTTCGGCATTGTCAATAATGTTGCGTGGACGCTCTTCAACCGTGTTGTGAGCACCGCCTGAGTTGTACCACATAAATACACCTACGCCTTTGCTATTTGAGTAATCCACTAATTGCCTGATAGTTCCACCTTTCATCAAATCCCAGTTAGCATCCACCAATGTATATTCCCACTTCATTTGTGCCGATAAATCCACAAACTTTTTAAGCGATTCGAAATTTTGGGGGCTATTGGCATCGAGTAGCCAACTCCACGACGACCGGCCAGGCTTAACCCACGAAAAATCCATCTTTAATTCTTTATTCGACAGATTATTAATCATTTGCGATTCAAAAATCTGACCTATTGACGAACCAACAATAATTGTTCGCCAAGGCATTGCCCAAGGTAATGTGTAGGATGGATTTACTTCACCAACACCTTGGCCATCAAGTGGGTCGGGGAAACGAATTTTATACAGCCCTTCAGGTGCATTTTGTTCAAGTCTTGTACCACAATAATTATCTGTCAGGTTAGCTTCCGAAATTAATAGCCAGTGGTTTTTTGTTTTGAAATGAGCCGGATATGCCCATCCTTCGATGTTTTTAGAAGCTGTACCCACGGTTATTCCGTTTTCGAAGTATTCTTCGTAAGCCGGTGTCCATTTAGTAGGAGCATCGTAAGGTTGAAGCCATTTTCGGGCTGTTGTCGGTATTTTGAAGCCTGTAAGTTCTTCGGTAACAGTGTATGTATTTCCTGAATGCTCGGGGAAAACGTAGTTAAATGCTATGCCATCGTTATATGCCCTGAAATTAATTTGTAGCAGGGCATTTTTATTGTTTTTATAAGTCAGTGACAATTCACGTGCTTTGGATTTAATTTTTGTTTGGCGCCCTGTGTGCAACTTGTAATTATCAGTCACTGTTTTTGTGCGTGATGCGGATACAAAACTTAAATTGTTAGTAAAGGCATTGTCTGTTCGAACGATGCCAAAGGGCGAAGTTTCGATAACAGTTTCGGCTGCGTGCGATTTATACGAAATTACGTTGTAACTCAAGCTGAAGTTTGAACCCGAAGTGTTTTCGAATATGTTTATACACACACTTTTATCAGGTGAATACAGCACCCATTTGGGTGCTGTAATAGTTGCTTTTGCCGAAAAAAAACTCACAAAAATCAACAAGAAAGCTGAAAGGTTTTTTGTTCTGATGAGCATTGCTTCTTTATTTATTGATTATTATTTTGTTTCGATAAGTGGAGCCTGTATTATCAATTATTTTAATAAAATATAGTCCGTTTTTATCTATTGTGTTTTTTAATACTACTTTTGAACTGTTTGCGCCATCGTAAGTTGTTACAAGCTTTCCATCGGTATTGTAAATATAGAGATTTTTTATCGGATTTGAACATTCAATAGTAAAATTATCAGTTATCGGATTAGGATAGATGTTCAAATGTTTGTATTCTACTTTCGAAATACCTGTTGCATTGGATGGTCCAGATTCTAATTTAAAATTATCAGAATAGGTTTTCATAGTTGCTATTGTAGAACCACCTGCAATTTGAACACTTACTTTATCGAAGGATTTTTCAACTAAATTTATATCCGCTAAATTATATGTTAATGTTTTCCAGGTATTTGCTGGTATTGCCAGGTTGTCTTTCTGAACAACACTGACACTCGTAGTGCCACTTAAAAACTCAAGTCGTACAGTATTCACCAAAGCATCCGCCCGCATCTGAAACGAAAAACGCTCCCAGTTTGTTGTGTTTTTAACCGGAAAAATCATGCTAAATCCACCCCAAAGTTTTTGTGGAGTGCCGGCAATATCTCTATCCCACGATAGGACTTTGGCCGAAGGATTGCTGGTTTCAACCGAAGGATTAGCTACAATAACTCTGGTTGACGAATTCCATGCAACTGCCGTATAACCTCCACTATTTAAAGTGATTGTTTCGAAATCGAGAAAGACACTCTCTTTGTAAACAGGGGTGGGAGCGCCCGATACAGTTACGAGGCAACTTACAGCATCTCCATAAAGTGGCACAGCTTTAATCGTGGCTTTACCTCCACCAATTGCTGTAACAAGTCCTTTTTGGTCAACCTTAGCAACAGCTTCATCAGTTGATATCCAAGTATATGGAAATCCATACATATTAGCTGTTAATTTATACGTATTATCTTTGTCGAGCGATATGGCGGCATCGCTAATTGTAGTCTGTGTAACTTTTGTTGGCGGTATCGACACCAATTTAAAGTCGTCGAAGTAACAAGTGAAAGGGTCAGGCAGCCCTTTTTTGTTTACAAAAACATTTATTTGAACCAATGAATCGGTACTGCTAAAATCTGCAGTGAATAACTTCCAGCAATTTTCGCCTTCAACATTTTGTATTAACTCAATTTTTGAAGTTTTTGTAATCAAATCCACCTGAAAATCTTTAATGTCTTTGCTAAAATACTTAAACTGTATTTGCGAATACTGACTTAAATCCTGCTTAATCTGAGTTGGAAGTACAATACCAATTAACTTCCATTCGCCGGTTGGACGTCCGTATTTTACGACCTTTTCGCTTGGATTAGCTAAACCCACAAAGGGGTTAAGAAACTGTACATCCTTGGTGCCACCAGGAGTGTAGAGTTGCGGAATGGTGGGTTTTGGAGAATCGGTAACCGGAATTACTGTATCGAAGTCCGAAATTACATGGTCTGTGGCTTCTTTAACAAGCACTACAAAAGTTGCAATTTTGCCGCCACTGACTGTAGTTGCTGTAACTGTAACCTCGCCAACAGCTAAAGCCGAAATAATTCCCTCGTCCGAAATGCTTACAATACCCGGAACATTGTAAGTATAATTAATATACTTATTTGTTGCATTTGCGGGTAAAATTATAGCATCGTTTTTTTTTTGCTGTCCTTTAAAAATTGATAGGTTCGACTCTGCAAAGGCTATACTTTCGACTGGAACTTCGGCCCAGTTGCAGGTAACATTACAAGTTGCAACTACACTTCCGTCGAGTGTAGAACAGGTAATTTGCGCTGTGCCGGGAGTTACAGCTGTTATTAATCCGTTTGCATTTACGTGGGCTATTCTCGGGTTCGATGATACCCATTTCAGTGTAGAAAATGTGGCATTTTGCACATCTACAGATGCGGTTATTAGGGCTGTCTTTCCTTGTTCGGTAAAAGATAGTGTCGTATTATCTAATGTAATAGTACCAACTTTATTTGTAACCGAATTGTTTGAATACGATCTGTTATTGACAAAGCTATAAGTTACGGCTCCAAAAACAGTATTTTGATGGATTGTGTTTTCGGAAGATTGAGGTGCATGAATATTTTCGCACCAACGTTCGTGTCCGGGCCAGTTTTCTACCATTGGAAACATGGTAAAATTATGCCAGTGTTTGTTCCATGGACCAGCACCACCCTGCATCGAAACGCCATCAATTATCCATGTAAATGGGTTGTAATCATAATTCAACGAAGCAGGACCATAAGGAATAAATCCGGGGTAAAGTTCCCAGTTGTTGCAATAACGTGTGTCCAAGTGAAATCCCGATTTTATGGCTCTTACACCTACACCAGTCATCCATGTTGTATGCAATGGGTTTGTTCCTAAAAAATAGTCAGCTGTTGTATTTACTACATTTGCAAACTCCTTATTTTTAGTCAAACAAGCTGCAATCATTGTTTCGAACACAGCAGGCGTAGTTGCCTGACCAATAAGCATTGGAAAGTCGAAAATTCCACCCCAACGAGCAGCCCTATTCTCAGCTGGCTGAACGCCGTTGTTTGTTGCTGTGCTGATAACTTTTTGAGTTAATTGATTTTTTAAAACAGGGTCGGTACTTTTGTTGTCGGATAACAGATAGCTGTAAGCACCCCAGCGATTATCATCAACAAACGTTGCCGATGTTAATGATTTAGTTATTTCTGTTTTTGCAATTGTATTGTATTCCTCTTTGCCTGTAAGTCGGTATAAATTAGCAGCAGCATAAGCTCTGAATTTATCAACCGTCATGCCATAATTTGTTGTCTTTGTAGGTTGATTTTCGGTTGCCGATGCCCATGTAAATGCCTCTTCGGCCTCTGTTATCAAATTTACATTGTCCTTTGTCATATTCGCAAATTCAACTTTATCCAAAAGTTCAATTTTGAAATTTGAAGGATCTTTTCCAACCTTTTTTAGGATTATTGCTAATTGTGCAGCTTGTCCGGCGTATAGGTAAGTCATGTATGCGTCGGCTTTTGTAACTACCATTCGGCGGGTTTCTTTCCACGAGGGCAAATTTACTTCTGTATTTCCATCAACTGAATTGTAAACATCTGAACAAACACGTGCACCACCAACACCTCCATTACTGTATCCTTTTGCTTTAAGTTCTTTACGCAAGCGATAGTTGAATTTAATCAACCATGAAGCTTCGTCAACGAAATCGGGAATGCCGTTTCCGCTTTCGGGGATATTTAATTCGTCATCCGCAAAGAGTTGGGGTGCAAATTCCCAGGTTGTCATCATCATAATCGGAATTCGTTGATGTGTCCAGTATGCATCCCAGTCACCTGCATCGTGATACCAACCTGCTACGTCTATTGGTTTACCAACAGCAGCTGTACGTATAGCATCAACACTTGTTCCACCTGTATTGTCGTTGTTCCAATCCTGATACGAATAATCTGAATAAAACATTTTACCTGCAAAACTTATTCCATCATCGCTTGTAATTTTTGTGTTTTGATTAACAGGTCGCACATAGTTAGCATAAGGTGGTGCCAGTCGAATGCCACTTCGCTGATAATAAAGTCCTCTTGTTACATTATAATAGGCATCCCATATTGCATCTTTTCCAATTTTAAACGGATACGACGAACCAATACCATCAACTACTAAATGATAATTGCCAGCTTCAGTAACATCCGAAAAATCACAGTCGTATACTTCGGCTCCCAAAAAGTTTTGATTAGGGGTGTCTTTTGTTTGTCCGGTTTCGATGTTTGTGGCTGTTTTTCTTTTCTTTATTTGTCCTGTTTTAACAGGTACACTCTCGCCAACCTTGTAAATAGAAAAAGTTTTTGTGGCGTAAGAAGTTAAATCCAATCCACCTAATGTACCCATCCATTGGTAAATATATCCGTATTTTGGAGCATTCGAGTCGTATCCTAAGGTGTTGGTATGCACTGCTTCACTTCGCAATAGTCTTTCATCATACGAGAAGTTCCATGTTGAGCCGTTTTTTGCTAAGTTGCCTGAATTCAGTTGATACGATTTTCCTGTTTTCAGTTCAAAAGGTAATACAACATAAACCCAATGTTCCGAAGCCCATGGTTTAGGACGTGGGTCAAAGGAACTTCCTGCCCATACCGCATCTTTCACAAACTCAGTACCTCTGCTTTTCATGCCAAGCGATACTGCATTCTTCGATTGGCTGTAGTCGGCATCGTTAGTACTTGATAGTGTCCAGTTATTAACGTTCTGAGCATCCGACATTACAAGACGGTCAACCGTTAACGTATTAGGATATACAACCTTACCATCATCAAAATGAACCATGATTATTTTATTTGTCAATGGCAATACTTCTACTATATCGCTCGATTTTACAGTATTGAAAAATGCGAGGGAAAGCATAATGAATACACCTACAAAGGTGCGGTTTGCAAAACATAAGTTTCCGGAATGGGATGTTGTTTTCATAAGTAATTATTTAATAAGATTTTCAGAATACAAAAATACGAATTCCCAACATGCAAACTATGTACTTTTTTATCATGTTATTGTAT
>JFJP01012257.1_pt1 | contig 19184 bp, 18 predicted proteins | sample 431651 | NCBI WGS metagenome assembly JFJP01 (sample SAMN02602958, study PRJNA72255) | Microbial mat metagenome, whole genome shotgun sequencing project. | biome: fresh water; feature: sink hole; material: water; isolation source: purple microbial (photo- and chemosynthetic) mats found in...
CGCGGTAGGGCATTTGCCCGCTTTGCATGAGGAAGGCTTCGTAGAGCAGCGGGGCTTCGTCGTGGGCGATTTGCCAGCGCGTGGAATAGACTGCCTGCGTGATGAGGTATGCGGCGAGTAAGGCAAGCAGAATGTGCGTGAGGCGGCGCATTATTTGTGAATCAGTTGGAAGCGTTCACAGACCAGCGGCATGTCTTCGGCGAATTGTTTGCCGATTTTTGGCAGCGTGCGCGAAAAGAAATTTGTGTGGGCGTCGCGCCAGTATGCGAGCGAGAGGTCGCCTTCGCCTTCGGCGCGAGCAAAGTCGGCGTCCACTTCGTTGAAGTTGCGGAAGGTGACTTCGGTGGTTTCGATGATGCAAAGCGGCTGACCTGCGCCATCGAGCACGATGGAAATCAAGCCAACTTCGGGGATGGGGTTGCCTTCGGCTTGCCACTCCCAAAGCGCGGAGCAGGTTCCCGTTTTGATTCCGCTGGCAACGAGTTGACCAAGTTCATCGGCAAGCGCAGAGCCGTCGCCGAAGGCTTCGGCGACGTAGGATTTTTGACGATGGGGCGAGTCGTCGGGCTGGGTGGCGAGAAATGCTGACCAGTATGCTTCGATTGGATTCATCCAACAAACTCCCCGCCTGTGGCGTGTTTTTCAAGCAGGTCGCGGCTGGCGTTGAATTTCAACTCGACTTCGATGCGCTGGAAGCATTTATTTTCACCCATTAGAATTTTGCGCGCGTAGTAAACATCGCCGCCTTCTTCGTATTCGACGCTTAATTCATTATCCAAATCCACGCGGGCTTCGATGATTTCTCCGCAGCGTTTGCATTTGACCGAGAAGGCATAATATCGTTTTTGGGGGCTGGCAGGGGAGCCGCCGAAGAGTTTTTGGAGGAGGTTCATGGGATTTCCTTTTGACCGTCCACGGTCTACCGTCTATCGTCCGTCACTAAAATTTCCACTTCTTCAAAACGTCCATTGCTTTGAGGTGGGTCAAGTCCAAATTCAGCGGGGTGATGGAAACATAGCCCGCGCGGAGCGCGCCGAAGTCGGTGCCGGGTTCGTCCACGCCGGTGGGGGCTTCGCCGCCGATCCAGTAGTAGGGTTTGCCGCGCGGATCCACCCGTTCGTCGAGCGCATCGCGGTAAACGCGGAGTCCCTGTCGGGTAATCATGTAGCCTTTGATCTGTCTTTCTTTGAGATAGGGCACGTTGAGGTTGATGACCACGCCTTCGGGTAATCCGTCTTTGATGATTCTTTTGGCAACCTTGCGCGCCACAATCGCGGCGGTGGAATAGTCCAATGTGCCTTTAAAGCCTTCGGGAATATCAAGAGAAACCGCAATGCCTTTCACGCCCGCAATCACGGCTTCCATTGCGGCGGTGACTGTGCCAGAGTAGGTCACGTCATGTCCGAGGTTGGCGTTGGGATTGATTCCCGAAACGACCAGATCAATTGGTTCTTCGATTAAGCCAAGCAACGGCAAAGCCACGCAGTCTGAGGGCGCACCGTCAGAAGCGAATGCGCTGGTTCCATCTGCAAGTACAACTTCCTTCACGCGCAAGGGACGTTCCATCGTTTTGACGTGTCCCGAAGCCGACCAGTTTTTGTCTGGGGCAAAGACAGTCACTTTGCCAAGTTTGCGCATTTCCTGCGCGAGAGCGAGAAGTCCGGGCGCTTGCACGCCGTCGTCATTGGTTACTAGGATATGCATGGGGTTGAGTTCCGATTTGAGATTGGTAATTGATAATTGGTGGTTGGAATTATAACGCGATATATCCCCGCACTATCTAAGCCCAATAAAAAGGGCGCGCTAAAAAGTTGTTAGTCACAGAGTCCAAAGTCTCCCGACTTTGGTTGCAAAATCTGGAGATTTTGCAGTCCACCTAACCACAATTGAATGCTCCCAATAAAAACGCCCCGCGTTTTCGCGAGACGTTTTTGGATTTATACCGTTCTCAGCACCACCCCATTTTGAGACGGGTCATACAGCAGCAGCCCGTCGTCGGTTTGGTTGAACGGGATGCCTGCCTGGGTGATTCGCGCCGTGACTTCATCCAACGCCTGCTGGTTGGGCAAGTCAATTGTGAAGTGACGCAAGCCCACCGCATCGGCTGGCGGAGGCGGAGCGCCTTCCCCCTGCCATGCGTTCAAGCCGAGGTGATGATGGTATCCGCCTGCTGAGATGAAGGCGGCTTGAAATGTGGATGAAAATCCCATCACGTCGAAGCCGATGATGCCGTGATAAAAATCCACAGCTTGCTGCACGTTACGCACATGCAGGTGAACGTGCCCCACGCGCGTTTCGGGCGGAATTGGGTCATCCAATTTATCATCCTCGTGGAGAAGGCTGAACAGGGCTTTCACATCCAGCGGTTCTCTGCCGTCGCTCAATGAGCCGTCGGCGCGGCGGGTGACAAAGTCGTTATTTTCAATCGTAAAAATTCCATCTTCGGGCGATTCACAATACAACTCGATGCCGTTGCCTTCGGGGTCATCGAGGTAGGTGGTCTTTGTATTAATGTGATCGGTGGGATGGTTGCGAACTTTCAACGCAGACAAACGCGCCACCGCCCGCGCCAGTTCACGACGGCTGGGGAATAGGACTGCGAAATGATAAAGTCCCGTCACGCCGCGATATTTTTTTAGATTTGGTTCTTCGGTCAGGCGCAGCAAATCCGCGCCGCCTGCGCCCAAGCCTGCTTTATTCGCTTCGCGCCAGTGGAGTTTGAATCCGAGCGCCTGCTGGTAGAACGCGATCTGATTCTCCAGATTGGCAACGGTCAATGAAACACGACCAAGCATCGTGGCGGGATGAATCGAAAAATCAGCTTGAGCGGTGGGTTTATTTTCCGTACCACATGCGCGCCAGGAGATTATCCTTGCGGATGAATTGATGGTACAGCGCTGCGAGGGTATGCAAAAGGATGAGCAGCGCCAGAATGGGATCAATCAGCCCGTGCAGCATGGGACTTAATCCTCTGGGGAGAGCGCCCTCTCCGCCAAATACCACAGGCGCGAGGTTGTACGCGACGGAAAGCATGATCCCGGTTAGCGGCATGAGAATGGCGAAGATGTAGATCAGGTAATGTGTCCATTCGCCAATTTTATCGAGCAGGGCGTTGCCCACCGTGACTGGCTCAGGGCGCGGCGCGCGCCAGCGGATGATGAGGCGGACGATCATCAACAACAGGACAGTGATGCCCAGCGGCATGTGCCAACGCAAAATACCGAGTTCCTCTGTCAAAGGAATGTCTTCGGTAGATATGCCGAGATAAAACACGACAAAGATGAGCAAGGCAATGAGCCAATGCAGAGTCACCCAGAGTGGGGAATAACGTTTGGGGGCTTGAGTGGACATGGCGTAATCTCCTTATTTACTTCTTTAATAACTCCAAAAAGTGTTTGCGGAATTTCGACACCTTCGGCGCGACAACAGCCTGACAATAAGGCTGGAATTGATTATGCGCGAAGTATTCCTGGTGATAGTCTTCGGCGATGGAAAAGTTGTCAATTGCGGTTACTTCGGTGACAATGGCGCTGCTCCAAATTTTTTGAGCGTTCAACTCGCGGATAAGCGCCTCGGCGGTTTCCTTTTGCTCAGGCGAATGATAGAAAATGGCGGAGCGATACTGCGTGCCAATATCCCCGCCCTGACGGTTGAGGGTGGTTGGGTCGTGAATTGCAAAGAACACATTCAGCAGGTCACGATAAGAAATTACCGACGGGTCGAATTGAATCCGCACAACTTCGGCGTGACCTGTATCTCCGTTGCAGACATCCTTATACGTCGGGTTGGGGACATGCCCGTTTGAATAACCTGATTCCACAGACAAAACGCCCTTCATTGCATCGAATACCGCTTCCAAACACCAGAAGCATCCGCCAGCAAGCGTGGCTGTTTCTTGATTGCTCATGATAAATTCTCCTTTTCTAAATTTCTCAATCAAGACTAAGCCCTTAATTGAGTAGATTCATCTGCTGTACAGACGCGGCGAAGTCCCAAAATATTATGATCAAAAGATTTCTCTACCGCACATTTCAAAAAATAATGTCATTGCGCGCCGCCGCTCTTGCACTTTGGCGGCGCGGCAATCTCTTTTTGAGCGAAACTTCTCTTAAAATAGGAGATCGCTTCGGCAAAAAACACCTCGCAATGACATTTGCACGGTAGAGTTATCCAGAAAAGTCTTTTCCAATATTACAAAAGACTCTACTGCAAAAAGGTCTTCAAACACAAAGGACACGAAGTACACGAAGGTTAATAAATGAAAGGCTTTTACTTGGTGTTCCTTAGTGACCTTCGGTGACCTTCGTGTTTAATTGGTTTTTGCAGTAGAGTCACAAAAGATACGTCACTGCGAGGAACGAAGCAGTCTCCTAGCGCGCTGAGATTGCTTCGTCGCGAAGAACAAGAGCGCTCCTCGCAACGACATTTATAAAGGGAGCTGGAAAGAACTTATCTGGACACCTATAGAGAACAAAGTAATTGAAAAAACATCCCCGCCGCAGAGAGGGTCATACCTAAGAAGATGATGATAAGCAGCGAGAAGAGCGAGAGAGAATTTCAAGGGATCATTTTGATTACGGTAAATTGCCCAGGAAGGTGGGGGTGATGTTTTCGGTCACGAAGGCTTCATCCAAACCATAGAGCGTTTTGTAAAACGAATTAATTTCGGCGGTCATATCGAGATTGGGGAACAGGTCGGGGTGCAGTTTGCCCGCCATCCAAGTCAGACCTAGAATCCAGCGCGTGTCGGGTTGATCCCAACTGTAGAGGTCGGTGGCGAAGGCGTGGATTTTATCTTCTTTCACGGCGCGGATGGCTTGCCAGTTCGGGTCGGCTTTGAGTCCGTCTACCACTTCGGTGGCAGGTTTGAAATAGGAGATGACGAAAATCTGGTCGGCATCCCAGGCGGCGACTTGCTCCAACGTGACTTGAGTCCAGCCTTTGGCGGGGTTGGCATCTGCCCAAACGGGTTCGCCGCCAGCCATTTCCACCATTTGGCTTTGAATCCAAGTCATCGGCGGGACGTTGAAGGCGACGTTGCCGTCTTTGTCGTTGTAGTACAAAATCAGCACGCGCGGCTTGGGGGCGTCTTTGACTGCGGCGGCAATTTCATCCATCTTGGATTGATAGAAGGCGGCGACTTCGGTGGCGCGGGCTTCATCGCCAAAGACTTTGCCGAGAATGGCGAGGTCGCGGGAATATTGTTCGGGTGTCTCGAAGTCAATGTAAACGACGGGGATGCCGAGGGCTTCGATGGGCGCGCCGACGCTCTCAGCGAGGTAACTCTTCAGGATGACCAAATCAGGCTGGAGGGCGGCGACTTGCTCGGCTCCCGCATCCTTTTCGAGGGTGGCTTTCGCGGCGTAGTTCGGGTCAATCAACCGGATGAAATTCCCCGCGCCCTGACCCGCATCGCCCAAGCCCGTGACTTTATCTGCTGCACCCGGGAAGAGATAGGCGGCGTCGGCAATCATGAAGAGGGCTTTGCCAGTGAGGACGATACGCTGGGGCGCGGCGGGCAGTTTCACTTCGCGGTCAAGGGCGTCTATGATGGTGATGGAAGTGTCAACGGGCGCAGAGCTAGCGGGCGCGGGGGTGGCGGGCGCCTGTGGGGCGCAAGCCGCCAGAAGCAGGGTAAAAAATAAGACAAGCATGGTAATGCGTTTCATTTGAATCTCCTTGAAAAATGTGGGATTTAAAAGGCTTTTGGTGATCGTGGAAATCAACCGTATGCCTATTTGACAATGTTGGCGGCAGTTTGCGCCTGATTTTTCCCAAAAAAGAGGCTGTCTCATGAAAAGAGACAGCCTCGTAGGCACGCGAGTCGGTCTCCTTTCCAAATTCGGGGGGCAAAAGCGTTTCCGCTTTTACCTGGACTATCGGTTGATAGTCTGTCCTGCGCGCCGTGCGTTTCCGTGTAGGCAGGCAGGCTTCGGAGTTAGATTGAATTTCTAATGTTATACAGCAATGGCATGTCATTGCGAGGACGCACTGGTTCTTCGTCCGAAGCAATCTCCTTGCGGTGCAAAAATTGCTTCGCCGCGAAACCAAGAGCGCGGCTCGCAACGACATCAACTTTTTATAAGGGTGGTGAGCTTGCAGTAAAAGTGCGTAATATCAATGAGTTGACTGCAAAAATGTCTTCAAACACAAAGGACACGAAGTACACGAGGGAAAACCTTTTTTTCGCCTTTTTGCTCCCTTTGTGCCCCTTTGTAAACTTTGTGGTAAATATTTTGAAATGTGACATTGTCGAAGTGGTTACGAGATGAAACTAACTTGGCACGGTCACAGATTATAGTTTTCTAGGCTTGTCTCGCATCGGGATAAATCCCTTGCTCAGCGCCTAAAAGTCGGCTAAAGCCGACTAGCCCGCAGGGCTTCCATTCTGCTGGCAGGATGGAGCAGTAAAGTCACGGTATTATCAACACCTGTCCCACTTTGATGTTGTTAATATTTTTGATATTGTTTGCGCTTGCAATTGCAGCAACAGTCGTACCTGATTTGACGGCAATGAGCGAAAGACTGTCACCTGCCTTCACGGTGTACATCCGCTTGGGGGTGGAAGAGGAATCAGAATCACCAGAACCCGTTATCGGGTCCGAGGTGGTGGCGCTTTCCTGTGGGATGGCTATCGCCACGGGTACAGTCAATTCATCGCCAATGCCCAGCAGGTGCGGATTCGCCATGACCAGTTCGCGGACGGTCACGCCGTAGGCATTCGCAATGGACTCAAAATTATCACCTTTTACAACAGTGTGTATCTTTGGCTTTTGATCGGGAATATTTGCGCCTGCAAATTTATATAACTCCTCCAGTGTGCCATTGAAAATATTCATGTCCACCGATGCATTGATGCCGTTAACCTTGCCCTTGTCACTGTACTGCCAGATCGTCCACTTAAACCAACCTCGCGGCAGGGTGGGCGTCATCCCTTCAACGTATTGATTGGGATACTGCGCCAGCCAGAGTGGATAATCCTTTGCCCAGGGCGGAGGTCCGCCGCCAGCCACTACAAAATAATCCTGTAAAAAGTATTGACCTGAATAGATAATGGGTTTCTTACCAAATGCAGCTTCCACACGGTCGAGCCAGATTTTTGCGCCAGCCACGATCTTATCCTTGGTCACGCCATCGTTGGTTTCAAGGTCGAGCACAGGCGGAAGTTCGCCATTATCTTTGACGGTTTTCACATAGTCAATAAAATAATCCGCCTGTTTTTTTGCATCCACATTACAGCGGAAGAAGTGATACGCGCCGCGCAAAAGACCGGCAGACTTTGCCCCAAACCAGTTGTCGTCGAAGGTGGGGTCTTTGTAGGTGATACCTTCTGTGGCTTTGGCAAACATAAACCGCTGCCCCGTTGCGCGAACCTTGGGCCAGTCAATGCCCGCATCCCAATACGAAACGTCAATTCCTGGAACAGTTGCCATGGTTTCCTCCAAAACTAAATAGACTTCTTGTAAAAGTCCATTACCTAATCACAGAGACACAGAGAATTAAAACTCCGTAACTTCGCGTCTCGGTGGTTCAAAACAAATGCCAACATGAAAGTTGCGCTACTTATGCAAGAGGTCTAATGTCGGATACATTCATTCGAGCGTAGCACAAAACTTCTGAAAAATCAAACAAATTTGGAAAGATTGGTTTAATTTTTATCTACCCCCCGCTTGCGGAGTATGGTATAAAACAGATAGCCCTTCTGTGCTCGTGATATTGCCTTCACGTTTTGAGCCAATACATATTAAAAGGGTCCTTAACTAATAGGAATAACGCGATAGGCTTGAGCCAAGGCGGCGTTTCTAGGTAGGGTCCCACCTGCACTTGCAGGTTCAAAACCTGGTGATACACGGCATAAGCGGGGCTTTCTTATTAGCAGGATGCATCTAAAACCTGCTTTCTATGGAGATCTGTGAAATAAGATTAGGTATTGAACAGACATGTCTGTTACATGTCTGTTTATTTTTTAAACAAAATGAGCAAGAAACGGGTCGCCCATTCAATGACCCTCAAATACAATCTCCAACATCAAAGGAGATACCTATGGAATCTACAACCGAACTTTCAGAACATTACCAACTCATCGAACTGGCAATCCAATACATTGAAGCCAACGTTCAACGCCAGCCCGATCTCGACGAGATTGCATCTGCCATCGGCTTGAGCGAGTATCACTTTCAACGACTGTTCACCCGCTGGGCAGGAATCAGCCCGAAGCGTTTCATGCAATACCTGACCAAGGAACACGCCAAGGAATTGCTCGCCCGTTCTGAGAACCTGCTGGAGACAACGCATCAGGTCGGGCTTTCCAGCCTGGGGCGCCTGCATGATCTTTTCATCAACACTGAAGCAGTGACGCCCGGCGAATATAAATCACACGGCGCAGGGCTGACCATTCGCTACGGGCTGCACCCCACGCCGCTTGGAAAATGTTTGATTGCCACAACTGAACGAGGCATCTGTCACCTGGGATTTGTGCAAACCAGCGAAGGCAGCACAATTGACAATCTGATTGCGGATTGGAAGCAGGCGGAGATAATCGAGGATTACAAATCCACCGCCCCACTCATCGCGCGCATCTTTGCCACACCCAAACCTGACGCGGCTTTCGACCAATCGGTGCAACGCCTCAGCCTTCACTTGCGCGGCACAAACTTTCAGATCAAAGTTTGGGAGGCATTGCTCAACATTCCGAGAGGCTCACTGACCACGTATGAACAGATCGCCGCGCAGATCGGCAACCCAAATGCTGTCCGCGCAGTCGGCACGGCGGTTGGGCATAACCCAATTGCAGTTTTAGTCCCATGCCATCGGGTGATCCGCAAGAGCGGCGAGTTTGGTCAGTATCATTATGGCGCTGCAAGGAAAAAGGCGTTGCTGGTTCGTGAATTTAGCGTCGGACGGGATTAATCCTGTCCTACACCAAAAGGAAAAAAATGAAATCAAAAATCTGGCTGGCTTTACTGGCTTTGTATATCGTCTGGGGTTCAACCTATCTGGGAATCAAAATCGCAATCGAGACCATTCCGCCATTCTTTCATGCGGGAATTCGGTTCTTGATTTCAGGCTTAATTTTAGTAATTTGGCAGCGCGCGGCGGGGCAATCACTGCCTACGCGCAAACAATGGGTATCTACGGCAATTATCGGCACACTGCTATTACTCGGCGGCAACGGATTGGTTTCGTGGGCAGAACAATTCATCCCTTCGGGAATCGCCGCGCTGGTCATCGCTTCCAGCCCAATGTTTCTGGTCATCGGAGAAGCAATCCGCCCTAACGGAGTGAAACCCAACTGGCAGGGAATCGTGGGGCTGTTGATCGGTTTTGCGGGCATCTTTGTGCTCATCGGTCCCGCCGAAATTTCTGGAAACGCCACAAAATTGAATCCCTTGGGTGTGGCGGCACTGCTCTTTGCCTGTCTGTTTTGGGCAACTGGCTCGATGGTCAGCAAATCTGTTGACCTGCCAAAATCATCGCTAATGAACACGGGCGCGCAAATGTTAATGGGAAGTATCAGCTTGTTTATCGTTTCGCTGATTACCGGGGAGTTGCAAAGCTGGGATGTAACCGCAGTCTCGACGCGCTCATTATTTGGATTGTCGTATCTTATTTTTGTGGGCTCATTGATTGGGTTTGCTTCGTATGGCTGGCTGCTACAAAACGCGCCCATCTCGCTTGTTTCGACCTATGCCTACGTCAACCCGATTGTTGCGGTTTTTCTTGGAACATGGCTTGCCAGCGAGCCGCTTGAACCACGCATCTGGCTGGCGGCGGGAATCATTGTCGGGTCGGTTATTTTTATCAACATCACCAGACCGAAGGTTCACGCGAAGCAAGTTCCAATAATGAGTGGGGAATGATTGGTATTCAATCTTGGATAGATCGTAAAGGTTTTGAAAAACCTTTGAGGTCTTTTTCTACAGCCCCCGATCGTATTGGAATCTGGGGCTGTTTTTATTTCTGCGCGCAAATCGCATTATACTTTCGGGCATGAAATACGCATTCCAAATTATTCTCATACTTACACTATTTACCACAGCATCCTGCAAGCCTGCCGCGGTGCTTGAGCCTGGGCAAACACTCCAACTCGCCACATCCGCCGAAAACAAAGTGGAAGTAACCATCGCGCTCACCCGCGATGAAAGCGGGCAATTTTTCCTATCAGCAACCTTCACGCCGCAGCTTCTCAACATGCATCTTTACAGCAAGGAAATTCCCCGAAACGGCGTCGAAGGTGTGGGACGCCCCACCCTGCTGGAACTTGCTGAACACTCAGCCATCAAAGCAAACGGTGAATTGATCGAAAGCCTTGCATCATCCCAGTCCTCATCGTTTGACCCCGAAGGACTACTTTTATATCCCGCAGGACCCGTCACCCTCAGCCAGCCTGTTATATTGCCAAACGGAAACGACTGGATCAACGACGAAGTCATTGTCACCTACATGGCATGTGACGACCGCGGCTGCCGCGCACCCGTGCAGCAAAAATCAATCCCCATAAAAATTCCCAGCATGGGTCTTTTTGAATAACAAGGGACAGCCATGAAAAAGAAAATCTTATTTTTAGCTTTGCCGATATTCATCCTGGCTTGTAATTTTCTAATTCCCCAACAGGATGAAGAACCGCTTTCTGCTTCACCCGAAGCTGGCTCTGAACAACAGACATTGTCCACGCCTCAAACTTTGACCTCATCCACAGAGCCATTCATCATTGTCCGCATCAACAAATCCGACGGCAGCTTAATGACACAACTTGCCTCAGAGACTCAAAAAGCAAAAAAGCTCGGACTCAGTCCCTTCATCGAATTTGACGCGACCTGGTGTCCGCCCTGTCAGGCAATTGAAAAAAGTATCGAAGCCAAAGACCCGCTCACCCTGCAAGCCTTTGAGGGTATCTACCTCATCCGCGCCGACGTGGACGAATGGGGCGCGGAAAATGGAAAGAACTTCAACTTCGACGCCATACCCATTTATTATGAATTGGACAGCAGCGGAAACCCGACAGGCGCAGTCATTGACGGCGGCGCTTGGAACGAAGACATCCCTCAAAACTTTGCGCCTGTGCTAGATTCATTTTTTCACGCAAAATAACCAATACAAAAGACCCTAAGAGCGTGGTCAATAAGCCCGCATTTTGACCACAAAGGCACGAAGTCACCAAGACTCAAACGGAAAAACTTTGTGTCTTGGTGACTTTGTGGTGAAGTTATTAAACAGCCCTAAGGTCTTTTCAGTTAATGCTTCAATGTCCCCTGCGCCAGTTCCATGATCTCCTGTTTTGATTCATAGACCCTCACCAGTTTTCCATCCTGCATTTGCAAGACACGGTCAACGTACTGGCACATACGCAAGTCATGTGTAACCATGATGCCCGCGCGTTCATTCTCATGGATGAGGTGCGCGAACGTTTCAACAACTTGAAAAGCGCGTTCGGTATCCAGGGAGGCAGTCGGTTCGTCTGCCAGTACAACGGCAGGGTTATGAATTAAAGCGCGGGCAATGGCAACACGCTGCTGCTGTCCGCCGGACATTTGGGCAGGGAGGCTGTGCAACCGTTCCGCCAGACCCAGCCGCGCCAATAATTCATTGGAACGCACGCGTCCGGCGCGATCACGTTTATTGTTGAGTCTCAGCATAAATTCCACATTTTCACTGGCAGTAAGATACGGGATGAGATTGTTGGACTGAAAGGTAAACCCAATTTTCTCGCGGCGTAATTTCACGCGTTTTTTCTCATTCATTTGCGCCAAATCCTGCCCGTCAATTAGCACCTGTCCGCTGGTAGGTGTGAGAAGCGCCGCAAGAATGGAAAGCATGGTGGTCTTGCCCGAACCGCTGGGTCCGACCAAAGCCACAAACTCACCAGATTTCACCTGAAACGAAACCCCATCCACCGCGTTGATGGTCGCGCCATCCAATGAAAATGATTTAACCAGATCACGAACTTCCAAAGCAATTGTATCCATAAAAATCTTCCTTTTCCAAAAACCTAAAGGTCTTGAAGACCTTTAGGTTTATAAATCTATCCCAACCGCAGCGCCTTCAACGGCTCAATGCGGACAGCATAAATAATGGAGACCATACCGCCCAGAGGACCGATGAATAAAAGTAAAAGGATGGCAACCAACGACCATGCCCCATTGAAAGCCAGCGGAATGGCGGCAGGTAAAACCAGCGAGAAAAGATAATTCAAACCTGACCCAATGCCAACCCCAATGGCTGTCACAATAATGATCTGGATCACAGCAGAAATTCCGACGACAAAGTTCGAAGAGCCAATCGCCTTTAATACGCCGATCTGCGGAACTTTTTGCAGGATCTGAATTTGGAAGAAACCACCGATGACCAAAATACCGATCAATAAAGTGAAAACGCCCTGTGTTTGCACAGTGCCCTGCTGCGCGGTATAGCCTGGGATATTATTGATCGTGGTCTCGATATCAGCCACTTCAATATTTGCAATTTCATTTTGCAAGCGAATTTTCATTTGCTCGACCTGGGTTGGGTCATTCAACTTGACTGCGATAATATTCGGATTGGGAGTGTCGCTATTCAAATCCGATTCAGATTGAGGGCGAACCAATTCCCATGTTGCCGCAGGCAGAAAGAGTGTGGGTTGAAAGGAATATGCCTGTTCATCCACAAGACCTACAATCTTCAAGGTATAAAACTCATCCTTCGTTCCCTGGGTGGAACGAATCTCTATTTCATCACCGATCTTGAGATCGGTTCGTTCAGCCACACTGGCATCCATCACGGCTTCACGCGCTTCCCCGCCGCGAAAATAACGCCCATCCAACAACGGGGGCATTCCAGGGCGCTCCGCTTCGACAGCGAGTATGGTTATTTTCAGCGGCTCTGGCAGGGATACGATCTGAGAGTTGGATGTGTAAATGGGACCCGCATCTGCCACGCCTTCCACACGGCGAATTGATTTGACCGTGTTGGTTTCAAGGCGGCTTGAATTAATGCTGTATTCTGATTTTTCCAGAAATACAATCAACTGCGCGTCCAGGTTTGCTACGTATTGGCGATTGGCATTTGAAAGCCCTTCACCCAGCGCGGCAATAAAAAGGACGAGAACAGTGATAAGCGCAATGACCAAAGCGACAAGGAAAAAACGTCCTTTGTTACGCATCACTTCTTTTATGGCAAGGTAGGTTGCAAGAAAAAAACTTCTCATTATGATTCTTCCCTAAGCACTAAATAACCGGTTTGGCGTCGTACGGCTTGTCCCAATTGGAACCCATGATGCCGTGCAAGATTAAATCCACTGGCGGATGATCTGCAATGTCTTCATAATAATATGGAAGACGGATGCGCCCATCGGTGCCGATGATGAACGTGCCAGACATTTGATACGCATCCTGTCCAACAGGCGGCAGTTCGGGCTTGTAGCCTTTCAACTGCGCCAGTTTGCGGTTTGAAACCCATATATTGGGAGATAACAGGGTCTGCCAGAAGGTCCCTTGAAATAACCCATAGGCGTGATACGCCGAACGGTCTGGGTCTGCAAGGCAAATGGCGCTGGGCGCGCGCAAGTCGCAGAACTGTTTGGCTGATTCTGCTGAGGCGTGGGAAATGATCGCGAGGCGCAACCCCCTCTCAGCCAGGGCTTGACGCGCGTCTATCAACTGGTCAATCATCTCCTTGCATTGCGGGCATCCAAAGTGACGGGTGAAGGCAAGCACCAGCACTTTATCCTGCCAAAGCGAGGAGAGTTGCACAGGGCTACCATCTGCGCCAAGTAATTTCACATCAGGCGCTGGATCGTTGAATTTAAGTTGGGTCTGCTCTTTCATAGATATGATCCTCTTTCAATTTCATTCATTCTTGATTATGGGAGTATATCAGATTGCACAGGTTTTGCACAGGTTTTTGAGGGAAACAAAAACCCAGAAACCTCATAGAGAATTCTACAGATTTCCGGGTTGACAAATTCAAAACCAAAGTCTATGCCCCAATCCGCCAGCAAGCGGATGGATTCTCGAATCGTGAAGTGCGGGTTATGAAATATGCAAATCAGACTTCACGATCTTGCTGCCGACCTTCATCACCCGCCGCCAGCGGCTGACATCGTTGAGTGAGATCCAGCGGCGTTCTTCGGTGCGATAGAACCAGTCTTTATCCTGCTGGTAATAAACGAGCATGCCAGTTGATTCCCAAATATTCAGAATTTCATTTCCGTGCGCGTGCGTATCGTCAAAATCAGTTGTGGCGCGCTGTCCCATCTCGCTATAAAGTTCGTTGAGTTCAAGCAGCAGCGTGTTGATCTCAGGCGTCAGGCGGCTCACTTTTAGCCCAATGCGTTTGGCTTCTTCAAATAAAATTGGGTAGCCGTGCGACGGGTACTTGGCGTTCAACGCATTGGCAATTCTGTCTGCCTCAGGCTCCTCTTTAATGTGATAGGCGAGCAATTCCTTGCACAACATAATGGACAAAGACTCGGCGCGGTCCACTGCGCCAATGACCAACGGATGCACATGCTGAAAAAGTTCCTGATACGGGTTTTCCCTGGCGTCGTCATTTTGCGCCTGCCACAAACGGACGACGCGGGTCAATTCATCGAGGCTGACGCTGACGCGGTCGTTGTCGCGGTCGAGAGGCGAGAGCGAGTGAGTGAGGGAAGTATCTACCGGTGTAAGATATGCCATCGGTCCCATCTGGATTTCGTTCGCGCCAAGTGTAATCATGGTTGCGGCAGAAGCACATTCAAGTGGAATCACCGCGATCACCTCGCTGCAATATTGGCGTAAAAGATTGACCAAACGCAGAGAGGCTTGTCCGTTGCCGCCGCTGGATTTTAGAAAGAGGTAAATTTTTTCCTGATAGCCTATTTTTTCAAGCACTTCGTACAGGGCAAGCACATCATCATGGCAGACACTGCCGCGCGTGTTGTTGAAATATGTCACCACTGTGCCGCCAAGCAATTTATTAACCCGCTTGATGATGTCTTGCGTTTTATTAAATAAGATTGGGGGTTGTTTTTCCTTGTTTACTTTTGCTTTCGTTGCCATGTTTTATTCTCCTTGCCCAAAATTTATAAAAAAGATTCTCGAACGCGCATAAAGAACTCTGTCACGCTACAAACGCGGTTTGCTTTCGTAACGGGTTCACCCGCGCGCGGTGTTTCTCGACCAGAACCAGCCGCCAACAAAGCCGAGTAATTCTCCCATCAAAACAAAGACGATCACTCCTGGGAGTCCATTGGTGATGAGCCAGTTTTGAATGCCAAATAACCCAAAGACGAGATAGTTGTACGCGATCAATCCGCCGAGTGCAATGCTCAATGCCCAGCGAAATGCAGAGCGGAGGCTTGCAATACGAGCGCCCACGCCATATCCAACCAAGATGCTAAAGCCAATGAAAAGCATCGCAATCAGCCAGGCAGAAAAACGCGGATACCCTTCGATTGAGATATATTCATCTTCTTCCACGATAACAGGCGCTTCGGGTGTCGGCGCAATGGGCTGGGTTAACTCAGGGACAACGACGGTCACGGCGACAGCGCCCGATTGTGAAACATCTAACTGCAAGACTTCGGAAATGATCGCAGGCTCACTTGTTACATTGATCTCCAACAGTCCGGGTTTATCCAAACCAAATGCGGCGTGTGCCACACCCTGTGTGGTGACGGCATCCACCTGCTTTAGAATACCGCCACCCTCGCCAGTGAGCATCATCGAAAATTGAACTACGGTTCCATCGGGAACGGTGTGACCGTTATTATCAACAATGACGCCCGTGCGAATGGCAATGGTGTCGCCAATTCGAAAGAGTGGAATCGGAGTCGGGTCGGGGGTGGTGGATCCGTCTATCACGGCAGAAACAGGCTCAAGGTCCAAGAAGAGCGGGATGATCTGGTCTGGATTTGGCGACATGACCGAAATCAGATCATATCCAACTGCCGAAATCGAAACGGGCGAAGCACCAGTGGGGGTGAGTTCCTGAAAGAGCAAACGGGCGGCAACATCTACAAATTGCGGCTGTTTGCTATATAAGGCATAGTATGCGGTAAATTTTGAAATAGTGGTGGTGTCGAAATAATACGGCGCGCCAAACGAGAAGAGGATAACGCGCTTTCCCCGTGAAAGGTCGGGGCGTTCGCGCAGGAAGCGGCTGATGAGGGCAGGCTGTCCCTGGGCGGCGTCGGTCAGTGAGATGATGATCCACTGCGCGGTTTTGATATCTTCCTCAATATAGGCAACCTCTTGGGCGTCAAGCATAGCTTGAAGGTTTTGGAGTGAGAAGGAAGACAGGCGGAAGTTTGCAGTTTGATTTCCACTTTGGGGTCCGTAAAGCTGGAGGACGGTTTGCTGCAAAGCGTCCATTGCGAAGGAGGGTTGTTCAACACAAGCCGCGCATTGTTTAACATTGAGCGTATCTGTAATGAAGACCATGCTCTCATTCGCCTGGGGCGGAAGAGAGATCACCGTAGCAAGGTCTTGTCTGTCGGGACTGATGAGGGTTGCGGAATTACGCGCCACATCAAATGCAACTTCTGTCGCCGATCCAAGATCGTCTAACCCGCTGGCTGAAACAAGCACATTGGATAAAGTTAGGGTTTCATACAAGCCAAGTTTTACCGCAAGGATACGCCCCACAGACGCATCAACCCGTTGGGCAAAAGCGGGGTCTTCCCTGTATTTTTGCGCAAAGAATTCAATCACGCGGGTCGTGGCTATGTACGTGTCATTCGTATCACTTGAGATGATATTGCCGAGGTAGAGCATATCATTGCCCGCCAGGAAGGCATCACGCACGGCAATGCGCGCCGAGAATTGACCACCGCCCGTTGCATAAAACTCGCTGACAGCCCGCGTGCCAAGATCGTCACTGATGATTAATCCGCCTGCAGATTGCCAGGCTGCAAATTGCGGCAATGCCAAAATTTGACTCAACGCCTGCGGGTCAAAACTGATTGGGCGCGTGGTGGCGCGGATGTTGCCTTGAAACCCCTGGTAACGAATATGAGAAACCTGCAAGCCATCTACTGTTGATTCAGGAGAGACTGCATTGCCGGTCACTACAAAAAAAGGCGCAAGCTCAATTTGTTTTAATTGTTCAATAGACTTGCGAACCGTAGAAACTTCCTCTTCGGGCAAACGGTCTGACCCGCCCACACCAGGGAAGTGTTTTGCAATCACAAGCAATTCGTCATCACTGCCTGTGTGCAAGCCAGTCACATAGGCACGACCCATCTCACCCACCCAAAACGGGTCGCCGCCAAAGACGCGCGTGCCAAGATCACCGCCCGAAACTGCGGGCGCATCCAACACATCCAAGGCTGGACCAAGGTACAAATTAAAACCCAGGGCGGCGAGTTCGCGCCCGCGCACTTCACCCACCCTCCGCGCAAGTTCGGTATTCCAAGTTGCGCCGATTGCCATTTCACTCGGCAGAGGAGTGATTCCGCTTAAAATTGGGTCGGTGGGGTATCCGTTCCCTTCCTGGGCAATACCAACAAAAAGCGGAATATAAACAGAATCTTCACCCACCTCACCCACCCCGCCTGTCACTGAATTTCTGGAAACATCCCATTCCAATTGCTGGATGTTGTTGATCAGCGAATGGGTCTGCGCAACAGTATCGGGCAGCGCAATAAAATTATCATTGCTTGAAAGCAGGGTCACACCGCCAACATGGTATTGGGTGACCAGGTTATAAATTTGCGAGGTCTCACTGGTATCTGTGCCGCGAAAAGTAACCAGGAACAATTGTCCCACGCGCTCTTCGGGAGTCATGGAACTCAAAATGGATGCAATAACGGGGGAAGGCGTGGGAGTTTGCGCCCGCACTGGGGCTGTAACAAACGCAGCAAGAAAAGCCATCAACAATAAAATTCGCGGTAATCTCATTTCATTCCCTTATAACACAATTGAGATGCAAAGTCAGGCGATATTCTCCACAAAAGCGAAAAAAACAGACGCCGCTCGATGAACGACGCCTTGTGGATGTTTGCTTCGCTCCCCGCCCAAGCCTGATCCCGACATTCGGAGAGCTTCATCCAGCCCTTCCCAATGCGCGGACAGCAGTCTGCGGATCATCGGTGATAACGCCATCTACGCCCCAGTCTTTAAGCCGATGGAGATCATCAGGCGTGTTCACCGTCCAAACATGCACACGGCGCTTGAGACGATGCGCGCGCTGAATCTGTTCACGGGTGGTATTGGAAATATATGGATGCAATGCCTGATAATCGCCAAACATAAAGCCAAAGGAACGCGCCCATAAACCAAGCAAGCCGGGCATGGCAAGCAAACCGCGCGGCACTTCGGGCATAATCTGCGCCGCAGCTTTCAGGTTAGACGGGTAAAAGGAAGAGAAAAGAATTTGATTGTGATTATTATGACGCTTAATCAATTCACAGATTTTCAAGACCAGCCCATCGCGCGGGGTAAGTAAGTTCTTCAACTCGACGTTGATAATTTTATCCCTGCCGACGGTTTCAAAGACCTCTTCCAGCAAAGGAACTTTCGTGCCGCTGAATTTTTCATCGAACCACTTGCCGGCATCCAGTGTGCGAATGGACTCAAGCGTAAGGGAGGCTACACGACCCGTACCATCGGTGGTTCGGTCTACGGTAGAGTCGTGAATAACGACTACATGACCATCGGCGGTGAGTTTTGCATCGAGTTCAACGCCATCGGCGCCTTTTTGAATAGCTTGTTGAAATGCAGGCAGGGTGTTTTCAGGGGCATGGGCAAGATCACCACGATGCGCCAAAAGGATGGGGCGGGGAAAATTTTCAATCATCAGGATCAGGTTCGGGGTAGGGTGTTTGTATTTTGAATATCCCGCGGGTTTAATCCTGTTGCGGATCATACCCGCGGGACAATATGTAATATCAGATGCTAAATATCTACAAAGTAGGCTTTGCCGGCATTATCAATCATCTCACGCGACATGGTGGGCGGAACGGCAAGGTAGGCTGAAATATCCAAAATCTGGTCACACAGGTCACGCGGATGCGAGGCGCGCAGTTTGCGATTGCGTTTGATGTACCACTCCTGCAAAAGATATGCCAATCCCTGATCGTTGTATTCGATTTTTTTACCGAGGGCAACACGTTTGAAAATTTCGCGGTACTCTTCAAACGTTGGGTCGCCGATTTCGATCTTGTGACGCAGGCGGCGCAGGAAGGCTTCATCCACCAGGTCTTTGGGCGGCAGGTTGGTCGAGAA
>JFJP01038163.1_pt1 | contig 19181 bp, 21 predicted proteins | sample 431651 | NCBI WGS metagenome assembly JFJP01 (sample SAMN02602958, study PRJNA72255) | Microbial mat metagenome, whole genome shotgun sequencing project. | biome: fresh water; feature: sink hole; material: water; isolation source: purple microbial (photo- and chemosynthetic) mats found in...
AAGTAACTAATTAATTTTTATAACCTAATTTTTCCAGAACCTCATCGCTGATGTCAAATTTAGGATTAGCAAAAAGGATATTTCCTCCTGCAGCTGTATCAAAAATCACAGCATACGAACCCTCAACGGCAATCTCCTTGATGGCTTTTAAAATCTCATCCTGAATTGGTTTAACCAGCTCTTCTCTTTTCTTGAAAAGATCGCCTTCCATGCCAAAGTACTTGTTCTGAAGATCTTTCATTTCTTTTTCCTTAGCAATGATTGCCTCTTCTCTTTTGGTTTTCATCTCCTGGGATAGAAGAACTGCCTCACTCTGATACGATTTATACATCTGTTCAACAACAGCATAACCATCGGCAACCTCCTTCTCCCATTGCTCTGAAAGCTTGTCAAGCTGTTCCTGGGCCGTTGTGAATGCAGGAATATTTTTACGTATATATTCTGAATCGACAAATGCATATTTCTGAGCTACAGCAATGGCCGAAGTCAGAATCATTAATCCTAAAAAAACGCCTATCTTTTTCATAACTCTATATTTAATAATTACATACTTAAAATTGCTGACCTATAACAAAATGGAATTGTGATTTATTTGCATCATTATGTACTGAAGGGTCGGGTACTTCATCAAATCCATACCCCCAGTCAATACCAAGCAGCCCGAACATTGGAAGGTTTGCTCTCAGTCCAATACCTGCAGCCCTGTTCATTTTGAACGGGTTATACTCCTTCAGTTCGTACCAGGCCCTTCCAGTTTCAAGAAAAGCAAGGCCATATATGGTTGCCTGTGGATTCAGCGAAATCGGATATCTCAGTTCAAGCGTGATCTTCGAATAGACGTTACCCGATGGTTTACCTCTAACGGGATCAAGAGGTGTCAGCGATCCGTTTGTATAGCCTCTCTGTGCAATGACTTCTCTGCCATAGAAATTATACCCCGACATCCCGTCGCCTCCCATGTAGAAATATTCAAATGGGGATGGCCCTATATCCTTATTATAATGACCCAGATAACCAAAGGCAAACCGGGCATTAAGTACCAGTTTATCGTTCCTGGTGAGAGGATAGTAATAATCGGATTTAAATGTCCACTTATGGAATTCGATCCATTTGTATCTTTCATCATCCTCCATAGCCGGATTCGACATATCTTTCCCACTTATAGAACTATAAGGAGGGGTCGCCTGGAGTGAAAGTGTGAATGATGAACCGCTCTTTGGATAGATCAGGTTTGGTCCTGTTGAGAACCTGGTAAGCTTGGTTGTCAGACTGAAAAGGTTTGAGGTTCCGTCTTCGAAGAGAAAATTGAAATAATTATAATGATTTAGTTTATAACGCTGGTAACTTAGTTCGCCATAAAGGGAGAAAAAGTCATCGGGCCACTCAAGTCGTTTCCCCAGACCTATTGTTGCTCCATCAATAACCATTGACTGGTATCCATCATCGGTCTTCTTTGATCCGTTTGTCATGAGCGACTTAAAGAGGGAGACTGAGAATGTATTAGGTTTTTTTCCTCCGAGCCAGGGTTCAGTAAAAGAGATATTATAAGACTGGTATACCCGGCCATTTGACTGGGCCCGTATGCTCAGTGACTGCCCGTCACCTGAAGGATATGGTCTCCATTCCTTCGGGTCGAAGAAGTTCCTCATGGCAAAGTTATTGAACCTGACTCCAACAGTACCTACCAGCATGCCTGCTCCCCAACCTCCTGACACTTCAAACTGGTCATTGGCCCGTTCCTCTAGTTTATAAAGGAGATCAACAGTTCCGTTGGTTATATCAGCCAAGGGAGTAGGATTGATTTTTTCAGGATCAAAATGTCCGATAACTCCTAACTGACGTATTGATCTGAGTATATTTGACTTGCTGAAAAGATCGCCCGGGAGGGTATAGAGTTCTCTCCTGGCAATATGCTCATTTGTGCGGGTATTTCCTTCAATAATAACATTATTTAAATAGGCCTGATCTCCCTCATAAATTCTGATTTCAAGATCAATTGAGTCATTGTCTATCTTTGCCTCAACCGGAGTGAGCCTTGAAAAGAGATAACCGTAATCCTGATACAGGTTACTGACAGCGTCCTGTGCTCCACCGGAGCCATTAAGCCTGTCGCTTATAAGCGACTGATTATAAACAGTTCCTTTCTTGACATTGAACACTCTCTCCAGGTCGGCTTTTCTGTAAACGCTGTTCCCTACCCAATCCACATCTCTGAGAAAGTACTGCTTCCCTTCTTCAATCTTAATCACAAGGGCTACCCTGTCATCCGAAACAGGGTAAAGAGAATCCAATAGTATCGTGAAGTCCTTAAATCCGTTATCATTGTAAAAGACTGTAAGCTTATCTTTATCTTCAAGGAATTTATCCCCTATATATTTTGACGAACGGAAAAAGTTCAGGTTCTTTATCTTGGTTCCCTTCATCTGCTTACGCAGTTTGGATGCTTCGAAGAACTCATTTCCCACGAAAGTGATGTCTGCTATCTTGACTTTCTCTTTTTTGTCTACATTAATACTGAGAATCACATTATTAGGCTGATCAGGATCATCTTTCTGAATAAAATTCACCTCGGTATTCAGGTAACCTTTTTCCAAATAATGGTCCTTAATTATTTTTCCTGCGGTGTTGAGAAGATAAGGTGTGATCTGCGAACCGATAGGCAGGTTAATCTTTTCCGTGAGATCTGTCAGCTCAGATTTTTTTAATCCATTCAGTTTAACAGAGGAGATCCTTGGTCGCTCCTGAAGGAAAATATCAAGGTACACAGAATCAAAATCAATTTTTGTGATTGAAATTCTAACATCAGAAAAGAGGCCCTGCAACCATAGTTTTTTTACAGCTGTTGTTACTGCCTCTCCAGGGATGGTTACCTCCTGCCCTATCCTGAGTCCTGATATTCCAATAAGAGCATTTGTATCAAGAAATCTGATCCCGGTAACTGTGACTCCTTTTATTATATACTCATTCGGAGACATAAAATCAATAATCTCCTGTTTATCCTGGGCGAACAGAGTGATACTGACCAGAGTCAGGAATATTGCTGCAAAACTTCTTTTAATTTTTCTAATAACCATTATTTCACTATTTTTCCAAAACTTGTTCACTTGTTTTCCCAAATCGCCGTTCTCTTTTCTGGAAGTCTATAATAGCATTATAAAAATCCTCCTTACCAAAATCAGGCCAAAGTTTTTCAGTAAAGTATAATTCAGTGTAAGCCAGCTGCCACAAAAGAAAGTTGCTTATTCTTAATTCACCACTTGTTCTTATCATGAGTTCAGGGTCAGGTATTCCATAAGTTGTAAGATACCTTTCAAAATCTTTTTCAGTTAATTTACCCGGGTCATTTTTTTTGTTCAAAACATCAACTGTCATTTTCCTCGCCGCTTCCATAATCTCCCACCTTGAGCTGTAGCTAATGGCAATTACAAGGTTAAGTCCTGTACCTGATGAAGTGAGAGCGATAGTCTCGTTTAGTCTGGCTCTGACATCATCGGCTAGTCTGTCCATATCACCAATTGCTCTTAGCCGAATATTATTTTTTATCATAGTATCAGTCTCATTATTCAGCGACTGAATCATAATCCCCATCAAAGCAGACACCTCTTCATCGGGTCGTCCCCAGTTTTCAGTTGAAAATGCATATAGGGTAAGATATCCTATTCCCAGTTCTGCGGCAGTTTCAATAACCTCCCGCAATGCAGTAACACCCTGTTGGTGTCCAAAAACTCTGTCGAGGCCCCTCTGTTTTGCCCACCTTCCGTTCCCATCCATAATTATTGCCACATGAGAAGGCAATCTGTCACTTTTTATCTTACTCTTTAACGGCATAGTTAGCGTTTTCTTTTAGGATCTACATCGTTATAGGTCGGACACCCGGCTAATCTGCTGTAAATCCTCCATGTGACTGCCAATCCCGCAAACGAATACCAGTCATTATTATGGATCGTGGCATAATCTGAAGGGGCAACCAAATCTTTTAAGCCGTCAAAGTTATCATAAAATGTTTTACGAAAACCATATTCAGCTTCCAACCCTAAATTTTTATAGACATTAACCTTGAAACCAAATGAGAAAGGAATAACCGGTACGTATGTGAAAGTTGCTGTATTGATAAATGCTATGCCTCCGCCTGCAGCAAGATATGGAGTATAGTCCCATGTTTTTCCCATTGTTGAATACGGAAGAAAATTAAACTCAAACTGTAGGGCCCACTCGCCGGTTGAACCTGAAAATGAGGCTGCCCTGGTTGTCTGGAAGCTATTATTAAAATCAAGATCATCAGCTTTCAAGCCTCCAAAGAAGAGGCTCGTGCGTAAAGACTGCCTGGGATGAAAGTTATATCGTAAAAAAGCGCCTCCTGCAGGAAGCGGAGAATACATAAAACGGTTAGGATTAATATCGCCAAAATATGATGAGACACCTGCAAAAGCACCGAAATCAGTACCTCGTTGCCCCATAAGAGTCAAGGAAGACACTAAAAACAAAAAATATAAAAAAAAATTCTTCATCCAGGAAACCCTGCTTAAAATATTCATTATATGATACTTACTAACCAGAATAGTTTATTAAATATAATCCTGATTCTGCCAGCAAAAATATAGTTTAAAAAATAATAAACGGGGTTTCCCCGGTAAAATTGTGATATATAACCTTCAGTATCATCAGAAAAAAATATGTAAAGTATAGCAGGTTATACTTATCAGCCGGCAAAAACAGAAATGATGTAGCAGATAGGAAAGCATGAAGAAGAACTCAACCCAGGTAGCCCGAACATGAAAAAACAAGATCCCATGCTCAATATTTCCTGAAAGTAGGCCATCCATTCGACCCTGTTCTAAGCTTATAAGTCACTGTGAAATTTAGAAAATAATATACGTCGTTGGATTTGGAGAAAATAGATGTATATCCATCGAGGTTATCAGAGAAGGAGTACCTTCCGCCCAGCTCAACTCCGAAATTAAAGTCAGGAGAGAAGACAAGGGTTGATCCAAGTCCGACAGGGATAACAGCGGTAAAACCTCTGGTGTCAGTAATGCCAATGGCTTCTAACCTGTCATTTGGCCTGACTGAATAACTTAAACCTCCGATGCCTGTAAAAACATAAAAATCAAGAGATCTTAAGAGACCCAAGAATCCATACCCCCTTCCTTTACTGAACAGGTAACTGTTCTCTGCCTTGTTTTTAATAAAACTATACTCCCCAATTATTGCGGGTTCGAAAATTGATGTAGATGCTTCAAAACCTCTGTCAGGATTTGAGCCCCTGGAATCTGTTGCATGAAGAAGACCATATGCCAGGCTTAGCCTCGCATTAATATCAGAAGTGATTCGGTATTTCACATTCAGGTTAAGATCGAAGCGGGTTTGTGAAAAACTTATATCCTTAAATCCAAGAATATTTTCTCCCTTTGAAAAGCCTCCAACATCCCCAAAGAAAACAGAGGGCCCGATACCGACCTCAGCTTCAAATCTTCTCATCTTCCATAACTGAGCTTCAGAAAATGGAACAATAAAGAGGAGAAGAAATATAATAACGACAGATCTTTTCATGTATCCATTAGTTATTTTTCAGATACAAATATAATAATCTATTACTAAACAAGGTGTTCTTGGTTTTAAAATGTACTAATTTCTCCTGTCAACCCCCCACATTAGCTTATTACGGAGTGTGCTGTAAAAATCCATCCCTTCCAGCATCACTGTTTTAAGTTTCACAGGAGATTTAACAATATGGATTTCTGCACTGAAGGGTAATCGTTTTGATCGAAAGTCACAGGTTGCCAGGTACTCACTGCTTCTTCCCTCTATAACCATTCTGATCTTGCTCTTAATAGAAATAAGAATGGGCCTGATAGTAAGATTATGAGGTGAAATAGGAGAAATTATAATGCTTTCATCCTCCGGAGAAAGTATCGGGCCTCCTGCACTAAGGTTGTAGGCAGTTGAACCTGTAGCTGTTGAAACAATAAGACCATCCGCCCAGTATGTATTCAGATAAGTATCATCAACAAATACATTAATTGTTATCATGCTCAGGTCAGCCTTCTGAATGGTAACCTCATTCAGTGCTGATGAAGAGTTACCAGGGAAAAGACCGGAGGGTTCAGATATCTCGAGCATACACCTCTCAATTATCTCATAATGACCCTTGCATAGAGAATCTATCGACCGGCTTATTTCATCAGCAGGTATATTTGCAAGAAAGCCCATCCGGCCTGTATTTACTCCCGCAACAGGAATTCCAAGGTCCTTCACTTTAAGTGCAGTCTCAAGGAACGTCCCGTCACCACCCACACTTAGTACCAGATCCGGCAATTGTGATAAAGCAGAGAGATCGCTGAATCTTTCAGCCAGAGCCTCTTCATTGCAAAGGTTTATATCCTCCGACTTGTGGTAGATCTGGACTTTAATTCCACGCCTGCAAAATTCATTGACCAGCTTAGCAACGCCTTCCCTGGTTTTAATATTATTTTCCTTGCTGTAAATTGCAACTCTCTCCAACATATTGTTCAGATATTTAGATATTTCATCAGGAGGTCGAACCTTTCGGAGTAAAAACGATCCATTGAGTCATTATTGGTGACCCAGGTTTTCACATCATAGTTGTAGCGTTCAAACGTTTTTATTACCGACACAAGATCCCCTTCATTGACTTTGAGTGTAACTTCAAGCTTCATCGACTCGGGAGGAGAAGTAATATACATACTAAGTACTTTAATATTATTGCTTTCAACAATTTGTGCAATCTGTGAAAGTGAATAATCGCGCTCAGTCATTTCAAGGACTATGATGCCCCCCGGTTGATCCATTGAAGATACTCCTGCTATATGTCTTATAAGATCACTTGTTGTAATTACGCCTTTAAAGTGCTTAATACTGTCAAGCACAGGAACTACCGTCAGCTTAAGCCGCGAGGCCAGCCCAATAACTTCGAAAAGGTGCTGATCTGTGGTTACAAAGGGTTTCAATAAAGTGAGCTCATGATTACCGATTGGTTCTTCCGGCTGATTCATATCGTAAATATCGGCATCGGAGATAAGTCCCAGGAAATCCTGATTATTTACAATTGGCAGATGCGATACCCTGAATATCTCCATCCAGTTTAGTGCAGTCTGTCCCGAATCGGACGTTTTCAGGGATGGTATAACTTCTGATATCAGGTCAATAGCAACCATACATACTTTTATTTTCAACTAAAATAGTAAAAAAAAAACCAGTTTATGTAATTTTACACCACTTTTGCAATACGGATAAATCTTACATTTATTATAATGACAAAGTTAAGCGTTAATATCAATAAGATAGCAACTCTGAGAAATGCCCGGGGCGGAAATATTCCGAATGTACTCACAGCCGCTATAAACTGCCAGGTTTTTGGTGCCGATGGAATAACTGTTCACCCCAGGCCTGATGAGCGGCACATCAGATATAACGATGTGCTCGAAATAAAACCTCTGATAACTACCGAATTTAATATTGAGGGATATCCTTCCAATGGTTTTATTGCCCTTGTTCTTGCAGTTAAGCCTGACCAGGTAACACTGGTACCTGATGCTCACGATGCAATAACCTCCAATGCAGGATGGGATACTCTCAGACACAGGGTTTTTCTCACAGATATTGTATCCTCCTTCAAAAATGCAGGAATCAGAACTTCCCTGTTTGTCGATACCAACCCCGTTAATATTGAAAATGCCGCTTTAACAGGTACCGACAGGGTTGAGCTTTACACTGAACCCTATGCGACTCTTTTCAGCCAGGATGCAATAAATGCGGTGGATCCATTTATAAAAGCTGCAGAAATAGCTCGTTCAGCCGGGCTGGGAATTAATGCCGGTCATGATCTTAATCTTGAGAATCTCAGGTATTTCCATCAATGTATCCCATGGATCGAAGAGGTTTCTATCGGCCATGCACTTATCTCAGATGCACTTTACCTCGGATTGGAAAATACTATCCAGATGTACAAAAGGCAACTGACCTGATGAAGCTTTTTTACAGGAAATATGGCAATGGGCCACCCCTGGTCATACTCCATGGTTTGTACGGATCGTCAGATAACTGGATCTCTATAGCTAAAAATCTAAGTGACAGCTTCACAGTATATCTGCCCGATCAGCGAAATCACGGTCAGTCTCCTCATAATGAGGTTCACGATTATAACTCAATGCGTGATGATATTTATGAACTAATATCAGATCTTGGCCTCAAAAAATTCTTCCTTGCAGGACACAGCATGGGAGGGAAAAGCGCCATTGCCTTCGCTCTTAAATGGCCTGAAATGCTGAACGGACTCCTGATAGCTGATATATCTCCCTTTATAAACGAAAACCAGAACCAGAAAGCTTATAATCAACATCTTTCAATTTTACAGACTATGTCTGACCTCAACCTTTCAAAGATCTCATCAAGGAGTGAAGCAGATTCTTTCCTTAAAGAAAGAATACCATCAGAAAAGATAAGAGGTTTTATTCTTAAAAACCTTGAGAGAGTAAGCGGGAATAGTTTTGAATGGAAGATAAATGTTACTGCACTCCTGAATAATCTGGAAAATATAATGGAAGGGATCAAACGTGATTTTGAACTGAGTGAAATGGTAACAGGGTTTCCTGTAGTTTTTCTTAAAGGGGAAGAATCGGACTACCTGCCTGCCACTGACTTCAAAGATATTCAGAAAGTTTTTCCTGCAGCAGAGCTGATAACTGTATCCAAAGCCGGTCATTGGATACACGCGGACCAACCAGATGTGGTTATCAGAAACCTTAAAAACATGCTGATCAAGTAGTTGTTACAGACTCTATCATGTCATCGCTGATGCCCGGAAGATTCATAAAACGCAATAATACCTGGGCAATTGCCAGGACATCCTTCTCACAGTACCGGACAACTCTTTCTATATCGTTATCAGAATAATATATTGAGGCCACCATGCTCCCATCAATATCATCCTTGGGAGTAGGAATACCCAGCACTGATGTAAGAAGTTCTAGTGAAGTATAGTTCTTATAATCTCCGAATTTCCACAAATCCATAGTATCAAGGTGTTTTATCTCCCAGGGTTTCTTACCTGCATTATCAAGAATAGAAGGTAACACCAGCCGGTTTATGACCATTCTCCGGGCAATATATGGAAAGTCAAATTCCTTGCCATTGTGAGCGCACAAAAGCGCGTCTGTATGGTTTCCTGAGAATTTAATAAGCATGGAGGAGAAGTCGGCAAGAAGCAATTTTTCATCCTTTCCATAAAATGATTTCAACCTTAAACGAAAGGGATCTTTACCTGTAACAAGGCCTACTGATATGCAGATGATCTTTCCAAACTCAGAGTAAATACCGGCTCTTCCATAAACATCTGATGAAGTCTGTTCGGGAGTTCTGAACTGTTTCGACTTCTTTTCCCAAAGAGTCTGCATTGCCGGATCAAGATCATCAAATGTTGCCTCAGCCGGCACTGTTTCAATATCCAGGAATAAAACATCTTCAATCCTTATGTTATCGAGCATATCTTTATGATTTACTTTTTAATAAATGCTTCTCAATAATAGACACAAGTACGTCAATTCCAACCTGGTTCTCTCCTCCTCCCGGGATAATTATATCGGCGTATCTCTTTGATGGTTCAATGAATTGCAGATGTGAAGGCTTAACTGTATCGTGGTATCTTTCAAGCACTTTGAGCACCGATCTGCCCCGTTCTATAATGTCACGCTGTATTACACGCCCCAGCCGGTCGTCAGCATCAGCATCGACAAATACTTTAATATCCATCATATTACGTAACCCGGCATCTGTCAGTATCAGGATTCCTTCAACAAGCACAACCCTTGCCGGATTAACAGGGATAGTCTCCTTTGCCCTCAGGCAGGTCAGGTAGGAATAAATTGGCATTTCAATCTGGGCTCCATCCTTAAGCTTCTTCAGATGGTCAATAAGTAATCCGAACTCAACAGAATCGGGGTGATCAAAATTGATTTTCTGCCGATCCTCCAGCGAAATATCTTTATTGTCCCTGTAATAGGCGTCCTGAGGAATAACAATAACTTCATCATTAGGAAACTCTTCCATAACTTTCCTTACGACAGTGGTTTTTCCTGAACCAGTACCACCTGCAATACCTACTATCAACATAATTTATATATTTTTGCAGAATTATATATCAAAAGTAATAAAGAGTTTGGAGTGAGCCAGAGTTTGGAGCACTTAAAGTTTAAAAAACAAAACATGGCAGAATTATATCCATTGAAATTTGAACCGATACTAAAAGATAAGGTATGGGGGGGCAATGCCCTGATGAACCATTATAACAAGAAGCCTGCAGGTCTTCCAAATATCGGAGAAAGCTGGGAGCTATCGGCAGTATCTGAAAATCTTTCTGTTGTTAATAACGGTTTCCTTGCCGGAAATAATATCGAGGAGCTTATTGAAGTCTACATGGGAGACATTACCGGTGATTCTATATATGAGAAATTCGGAAATGAGTTTCCATTGCTCATCAAGTTTATTGAGGCCCGGGATGATCTGTCTATTCAGGTACACCCCGGAGATGCAATGGCAAAAAAGAAACATGAGGCTTATGGGAAAACCGAGATGTGGTATGTTCTTGAAAATGAACATAATGCAAAGATATATACTGGTTTCAAAGAAGGAGTTACAAAAGAGATCTATGAAAAGGCTCTAAGTGATGGTAAAATCGCTGATATCCTGAATGTTGAAATCGTTCAACCGGGCGACACATTATTCACCCCTGCCGGAAGGGTTCATGCAATAGGTGCAGGAATTGTTCTGGTTGAGATCCAGCAGACTTCTGATATAACATACAGAATATCGGACTGGAACAGAAAAACCCCAGATAATGTAATCAGGGAGTTGCATACAGAACTGGCACTTGAGGCAATAGATTTCTCCCAAACAGGAAAAAGTACAATCAGGCTCCAGCCAGAGCTTAACAAAACTGCAAACCTGGTCAGCTGTGAATTCTTTAACACAAACATTCTGGATTTTAATGCCTCAGTAAAGAAGGATTACTATTCACTCGATTCATTTGTTGTGTACATTTGCACTGAGGGTGAATTCTTAATAAAATGGGAAGGACTTTCTGAGAGAGTTTCAAAAGGAGAAACAGTGCTTCTTCCAGCTTCAATAAAGGAGGTTACACTTGAACCTTTAGAAAAAACCCGGATACTTGAGATCTATATCAATGTTGAGCCCCTGAAAATACAAATTTAAATACTATGAAAAGAATAGCGGGTTTGCTTATAATTATCTTCTCTCTTGCATTGGTTTTAGGCTGCACAGACAGAAAGGTCAAAAACAAGGAGTTGCAACAGTTGCCCGATACTATTTCGGTTCCGGATACGGGATTTACAGGCATAAAACAATTTATGAGCGGCAAATATCTTGTCAGCGAAGTGACCTTAAAGAATGGCGTAAGAGAAGGTTTAATGAAATCATTTTACGCCAGTGGCAGATTACGGCAGACATTCTGGTATGAGAATGGTTTAAGAGTAGATTCATCAAAATGGTTCTATGAAGAAGGTCAGCTTTTTCGTTCAACACCTTATAAAAACGATACAGTAGAGGGGATTCAGAAACAGTATTACAGGAACGGAAGGCTTAAGGCAGAACTGGAATACATTAAAGGGCTGCGCACACCATATCTGAAAGAGTTCACTCCTGAAGGAAAACTTGTTGGAGGATACCCTGAGCTCGTTGTAAGCATCAGGGATGAGTACCAATCAAAAGGCCTTTACAGAATATCTCTTTCATTATCAAATAAATCAACAAAGGTTAGATACTATCTCGGAAACTTATCTGAGGGCGTTTTCGACACTGCAAAATGTCAGCCTGTAAAAGTTGTGTCGGGTGTTGGAACTATTAATCTGAAAAAAACAACCTCAAAAAAGACTGAAAATATTGAAGTAATAGCCTCAGTGTTGACCAATTTTGGAAATAACAACCTTGTTTACAAAAAGATTCCACTACCTTACACCGATCTCAATTAGACTCAAACATGATAATTCATTCAGCCACCTTCATAAAAAGCAGTCCGTCGTTAAAAGAGTGCCCCTCAACAAACAAACCTGAATTCGCTTTTATCGGCCGGTCGAATGTAGGAAAATCATCACTGATCAATATGCTTACAGGTTGGTCAAAGCTCGCAAAAATATCCGTCCAGCCCGGGAAGACAAGAACAATAAACCATTTTGAGATAAATGGCAGCTGGTATCTTGTCGATCTTCCAGGATATGGTTATGCAAAAGTGCCTGTTAAATTAAGGGAGAAATGGGTAAAATCGACAGAAAATTACATTCTTAAAAGAGAAAATCTTGTCAACCTTTTTGTTCTTCTTGACTCAAGGCACAAGCCGCAACGCTCCGATCTAGAGTTCATGGATTTTCTGGGGATGAACGAGATCCCCTTCGCCAGGGTTTTTACCAAGTGCGACAAACTTTCTTTGACCGCCCTTGAAAACTCAATTAATCAATACGATACCAAGATGGAAGAGACCTGGGAATCGCTACCGGTATCCTTTACCTCGTCAGCAGTTAAAGGAATTGGAAGAGAGGATATACTGAATTATATTGAAGAATCTATTAACATTTTTTCAAATGCCACCTGATTTCATCAGGATTTTCTATTTTTGCATTCAAATAAATCGATGTCCATAATTACTAAATAATTAGGAAAATGTTCGGAACAGCACCAATGAAACTTTTTTCCTGCAGGTCTTCTCAGCATCTTGCCCAGATGATTGCAGATAAACTGGGAATTGAACTAGGAAAAAGTTCTGTCACAAAGTTCAGTGATGGAGAATTTCAACCATGTTTTGATGAATCAGTAAGAGGTTGTATGGTCTTTATTGTTCAGTCAACAAACCCTCCAGCCGATAATCTTTTCGAACTTCTCCTCATGATTGATGCTGCCAAAAGAGCATCAGCGTACAAAGTAATAGCTGTTATCCCTTACTACGGATTTGCCAGGCAGGACAGGAAAGACAGACCCAGGGTATCTATCGGGTCAAAACTTTCGGCCGACCTGCTCAGCACGGCTGGAGTAGACAGGGTCATTACCATGGATCTGCATGCCGATCAGATACAGGGTTTCTTCAATGTGCCGGTCGACCACCTGTTCGGCTCATCGATCTTTGCTCCCTACATAGCTAATCTCAAATTATCAAACCTTTGTGTATCAGCCCCTGACATGGGTGGCTCAAAAAGAGCTAATGCCTACTCAAGACATCTTCAGTCTGAAATGGTTCTTTGCTATAAATTGCGTAAGAAACCAAATGTAATTGAAGAGATGTCAATAATAGGTGAAGTGGACGGAAGAAATGTTGTAATTATTGATGACATGGTCGATACAGCGGGAACTCTTAGCCTTGCTGCCAATATGATGAAAGACAGAGGAGCCACAAGCATAAGGGCATTTGCCACACATCCGATACTATCAGGTGATGCTGTAAAGAGAATAAATGATTCAGCTATAGAAGAACTTGTTGTAAGCGATTCAGTACCTTTTATCAATAATTCAGACAAAATAAAAGTACTCTCAATTGCAGATATCTTCGCCAAAACAATTCATGCTGTTACAACAAATCAGTCTATAAGCACAAATTTTGTATTCTGATTCCTTTGTCATATATTTGCAGTCCAATTTTTTAAACTAATGTCAAACGTGTAATGGGGAGTAATCGTGATGATAACTCTTAGTAGCACAATAACTTTACAACAAATGAAAACAATAGAGATCAAAGGATCGCTCAGAACAGAACTAGGGAAAAAAAGTGCTAAACTGATCAGAAAATCAGGTAGTGTCCCCTGTGTCATCTACGGAAAAGAACAGAATATACATTTCCATACACATGAAATCAATTTTAAAAATCTTGTTTTCACAGCTGATGCTCATCTTGTAAAACTGATCATCGGGGATAAGGAGTATAATGCTGTACTGAAAGACATGCAGTTCCACCCGGTAAAGGATAATATTTTACATGCTGATTTCGTTGAGATATTTGATAATAAACCAGTTACTATAAATATTCCGATAAAAGTACATGGTGATTCCGTTGGTGTTATTGCCGGTGGTAAACTGAGTATCAAGAAAAGGAATCTTAAAGTAAAAGGTTTGGCTAAAGATCTGCCTGAGTTTTTACCAATAGATATCACTAACCTGAAGATTCATGAAGGCGTAAAGGTTGGGGATCTGTCATTCAACAAGGTAGAGTTGCTTGACATGAAAAAAGCACTGGTTCTGTCTATTGCAACTTCGCGTGTTGCACAGAAGACTGATGCAGAAATTGCTGCGGAAGCAACTGCTGCAACTGCTGCAACTCCTGAAGCTCCGGCTGCGGAATAATAGATTATTAATTCTTAAATTCGTTCAGGCTTGATGAAATACCTTATTGTTGGCCTGGGAAATATAGGTGAAGAGTACAGGGATACTCGACATAACATAGGTTTTACAGTGTTGGATGCCATGGCCATGGCATCCAATACTTTTTTTACAGACAAACGTTACGGAGCCATTTGTCAAACCAGGCATAAGGGGCGTGATCTGATTCTTCTGAAACCATCGACATATATGAACCTTAGCGGTAATGCAGTAAACTACTGGCTGAAAAAGGAAAATATCTCTTTTGAAAACATGCTCGTGATTGTTGACGATCTTGCACTTCCAACAGGAAGTATCAGGATGAGACCCAAAGGGAGTGATGGTGGCCACAATGGGCTTGCCCATATCAGCGCCACGCTGGGTACCAATGAATATCCAAGGATAAGAATTGGCATTGGAAACGGTTTCAAAAAAGGAGAACAGATCGATTTTGTTCTTGGTAAATGGAACAAAGAAGAGAAGACATTCATGGAGGGCAGAATCTCAACAGTTATTGAGATGATAAAATCGTTTGTCTTCGCAGGACTTGAACTGACTATGACAACATTCAACAAAGAGGGAAAAATACCAATATTAAAAAAGGATACTGCTCCTGGAGCGGGGCCTGCCAGGTAATTAAGGCTATATGACTGAAAATAAGCCCATACGAATTGATAAGTATCTCTGGTCAGTCAGATTATATAAAACAAGAAGCATTGCCACTGATGAATGCCGGAAGGGTAGAATTATAATAAATAATACCCAGGTTAAACCCTCAAGGATAATTCTTAAAAACGAAATAATTGTTGTAAAGAAGCCTCCTGTAATATATACTTACAGAGTTATTGAACCAATCGAGAACCGTGTTTCTGCAAAACTTGTTGATCAGTATGCTGAAGATTTTACCACTGATGAAGAAAAAGCGAAACTCGATCATCGTATTGCTGGAGGAGTTATCTACCGTGATAAAGGAACGGGCCGGCCTACAAAAAAAGAACGGAGGCTTATTGACAGGCTTAAAGACGGTTCCGAAGAACTTTAAAAGGGTAGTATAAAGACGTAATATTCGGGTTTTTCCCCTGAAAATTATTCAAATTTTAACTGTAAATCTTCAATTTTCCTAACTTGCACTCACAGTTTAAAGCCATTTTATAAATTGCAATTGGCTCAGGTGCATAATATATTTTTTGTTAAATGGGGAAGGAAAATATTGAGAAGTATTCAGCCAGGTATGCGCTTGTAAAATCGGTTGCAGGTTTTTGGCACAATAATGTTTTCTATAGAAAAGTAATCGTACTTGGTCGCGAGAACATTAATCCGGAACATCATGTAATATATGCTCCGAATCACCAGAATGCGCTGATGGATGCCCTTGCTGTACTGTTTACCAATAAAGGACAGCTCATATTTCTGGCCCGGGCTGACATTTTCAAAAAAAAGGTCATTGCTGCCATCCTCTATTTTCTCAAAATATTACCTGTTTACAGGATAAGGGACGGGTTCAGCAGTCTCAAAGGGAATGATGAAATATTCACAAAAACAATAGATGTACTCAGAAGCAGGAATAGCCTGGTGATACTACCAGAAGGCGATCATGCCGGTTTCAGAAAGTTGCGTCAGCTTAAGAAGGGGATCTGCCGTGTGGCCTTTCAATCAGATGAAGCAACCGACTTCAACCTGAAGATAAAAATTATACCTGTTGGAATTGAGTACACCAATTACAGCAGATACAGACAGGTTTTGACAGTAGTTTACGGCAAGCCAATTGAAGTATCAGAATTTTATGATTTGTATAAAGAGAGTCCTGAAAAAGCCCTTAACGAACTTAGAGCCAGGCTTTCAAGCGAAATGAAAGGAAACATGGTGCATATCGAATCTGAAGAAGATTACGAGGCCATAGATGAACTCAGAAGTATGATTAATGGTAAGTTCAGTGACGATATTAAATTTCCTAAACTATTCAGAGACAGAATACTTATAAGTAAGATAAATGCTCTGAAGTCGAGCAATAAATCGTTATATGAGCAGATCTGCTCCCTGAGCCTGAAAGTTAAGGAGAAAGCAAAAGAACTAAATACTGACTACCGGCTGCTTGAAAAGAAGAGACATCCTTTAGGCTGGCTGGTTGCAGGTCTCATTGGTATTATAATTACCTTCCCCCTCTTTGTTTACGGGAACATTTTTAATCTAACCTTCATGGAGATTCCGAACCTGCAGATCCGTAAAATACGCGATCCTCAATTCCACTCTTCAATAAAATATGCAATATCTCTGATCCTTGCTTTAATTTTTCTTCCTCTCTATCTTATTATCTCTCTGATCCTATTCTCATCATGGTGGATCGGAATAGCAGTTTTTCTGACCCTTCCCCTATCCGGGTTATTTGCATGGAACTACTATATTCAGTTTCGAAGAATAATCGGAGGCTTCAGGGTTAGAAACCTCATCAGAAATAAAAATTCAGAGTTTGACCTTCTCAGAAAAAGCCACAGTGAACTAGTAACTCTTGTTGCCGGATTATGAGTAAAGATAAAGTTTTTACCGGCAAAGTAGCCTGGATAACCGGAGCCTCCTCAGGCATTGGAGAAGCGCTGGTTCATGCCTTTGCTTCAAAGGGAGCAACGGTTATAGCCTCATCAAATGATCAGGCTGGACTCGATAGAGTAAAATCCGAATGTGGTGAATACTCATCAATAATTTACTGCGTTCCATTCGATCTGGCCGATACAGCAGATATCAACAGGATAGTTGACCAACAGATTAAGATCACCGGACATATCGATTACCTCCTTAATATCGGAGGAATAAGCCAGCGGGCCAGGATAGATGAAACACCTTTGTGGCTCGACAGGAAGATCTTTGAGATAAATTACTTCGGCACAATAGCACTTACAAAAGCTGTTTTACCATATATGATCGCACAAAAATCGGGTCATATCCTTGCAACAAGCAGTATTTCAGGCAGGTTTGGATTCCCGTTGCGTTCAGCTTATTCTGCTTCCAAACAAGCTCTTCATGGTTTTTTCGAAACGCTTTTTCTCGAAAATAAGAAATTTAATATACGAACATCTGTCATTATTCCAGGAAGAGTAAGAACTTCAATATCAATTCATGCACTGGATGGCTCAGGGAAAGAACACGGAAAACTTGACGATGGACTGGCAAAAGGGATATTACCTTGGAAGGCAGCGGAGATAATTATAAGAGGAATGAGAAGAAACAGGCGGGAAATCCTTGTAGGAAAGAGTGAATTAGCGCTCCTTCACATAAGAAGATACTTCCCTTGGCTCTTTTTCAGAATAGCAGATAAAATCAAAAGTACCTAAAGAGAAGAATAGTTTAGAGTTATCCTTGGTTTAAGAAGAAGTAGAAACAATACAACGCTAACAACAATTTCTCCCTGGATTTCAGACTCTAAACTTCCAACTCCGGTCTTTTCAAATTAAGGTTGTTATTAAAATTCATATAGTATGAAGGGATACATAATAAGTGGTATACAGCAAATAGGAATAGGTGTCGTGAATGTTCAGGAAGCCTGGAACTGGTATATCAGGCATTTTGGAATGGATTGCAGGGTTTTTGAGGATGAAGCAGAGGCGAAGCTTATGCTCCCTTATACAGGAGGGCAACCCCGGAGCAGGCATGCTGTACTGGCGTTAAACCTGCAGAGTGGCGGAGGATTTGAGATATGGCAGTACAAAGGCCGTGAACCCATTAAGATCTCGGAGCAGATAAAAATCGGTGACCTGGGTATCATAGCCTGTAAAATGAAAGTGAAGAATATACAGAATACTTTGGATACATTTAAGAAAAATGGCATTTCTGCCAGTAATGTTTCTCAAGCTGATCCTTCAGGGGGAAAAAACTTTTTCATAAATGATCCTTACGGGAATATTTTTCAGTTTGTTGAAGCCAGTGACTGGTTCATGGATGAAAAGAAAGCTACAGGGGGTTCGTATGGAGCAATAATAGGGGTTTCCGATATTGATAAATCCAGAGTAATATACTCCGAGATTCTTGGTTACGACAAAATAATATACGATACCACAGGAGTTTTTACTGATCTTGCAGATCTGCCGGGAGGTAAGAATGAATGCCGGAGGGTACTTCTTTCAAGGTCAGAATCTTTCTCGGGACCTTTCAGCAAAGTATTGGGAAACAGCGTAATTGAGCTTATAAGTACACCAGGCAGACCAGGTAAAAAAATATATGAAAACAGGTTCTGGGGCGATCCCGGATTTATTCATCTATGCTACGATATACGGGGTATGGATGAGTTAAAGAGCTTCTGCGAGAGTAAAGGTTTTCCATTTACTGTTGACAGTAAAATGAGCCACGAAGGTAATAGCTTTGACATGGGTGAAGCTGCCGGTCATTTCTCATACATAGAGGATCCTGACGGCACGCTTATAGAGTTTGTTGAGACACACAAAATGCCAATATTAAAAAAACTGGGGCTCTACTTTGATCTCAGAAAAAGAGATCCTCATAAGTCTCTCCCAGACTGGATGACTAAAGCTCTCAGGTACTCAAGAGTAAAGGTGAAGAACTAACCCGATACTACGATTCTGGCTGATGGCTTATTGCAATCTCTTCATTTCTGCGGAGAACACGCATAATATTACTTCCCCATACCTTGGTTAAATCTGTTTTTGAGTAACCTCTTCTCAGCATCTCTATGGTGATATTCTTCATCTCAGCCACATTCCGGCAACCATCAACCTTTCCTCCACCGTCGAAATCGGTTCCGATACCAACGTGATCAATGCCTATGACCTGAACAACATGGTCAATATGATCAACAACATCTT
>JFJP01027144.1_pt1 | contig 19179 bp, 17 predicted proteins | sample 431651 | NCBI WGS metagenome assembly JFJP01 (sample SAMN02602958, study PRJNA72255) | Microbial mat metagenome, whole genome shotgun sequencing project. | biome: fresh water; feature: sink hole; material: water; isolation source: purple microbial (photo- and chemosynthetic) mats found in...
AGAAGGATAAGAAATCCCGAATAATTGAAAAACTGCTCATATTCAGACGGGCAATTCAAAAAAAAAATAAAAAAAATAACGAAATTAATTTTTTTTTTTACTCTCAAAAAAAATATCCATTTTTTTTAATTTCAATATATTTAAAATTCCAAAAAAAATACAATAAAACTTTTTTTGTAAAAAAAACATTTTCCCCATACAAACATACAATAAATTATTTCCTATTTGATGATTCCAAAATTTAAGAACTTGCTTCCTCTGGAAATCGAAGAGCTTAAAAGCTATAACAGTTCTAATGATGCAGTAATTCAAATAAGTTCACATAACGATAAAGATCGTTTGAAAAAATTTCTTACTCAAAATACTGATGTTAATGTTATGGAGGTAGTTGATTCTCGGCAATATACCTTATGTCATATAGTATGCATTAACAACAATTTAGAAATGTTGGAAATGTTAATAGATTATATTAACACCAATTTTTCTCATCTGAGCCACAAAATAAATGAATGGGTCAATAAAAAAAACGCTGAAGGGTACACACCTTTGCATATGGCAGCTTTTAAAGGAAATATCAATTTAATAAAATATTTAGAAAGTTTGGGTGCTGATCGAAATGCTAGAAATCGGCATGGTAAAAATAAATATATTTAATAGAAACCCTTCTGAAATTTCGTAAAAGGATTGGATGTTATGCACATAGCTTCGCAAGGAGATCAGCCAATATCATTGGTATCACATAATAAAAAACAAACTTATAAAAGAAAAATGAAAATAATCATATAATTAAGTATTATTTTAAAGAAAAAGGAATGGATGTTAATTCATTAGATTCTAAAGGAAGCACACCGCTGCATTGGGCAGCTTATTTGGGGTTCCTTAAAATTTTATTTCATATTTGTAAAAAAAAATCTTTTAATATTTTTATGGTAGAAGCGAGAATGCATTATATTTTCTAACCAGTTGGAATGTCAATATCAATCTTCCAGATAATGATGGTAATTTTACTCCTTTACATCTTGCAGTTATTTCTGGAAATGCCCGAGTTGTGCGAAGATTACTTATAAAAGGAGCCTCGATTACTTCTTTGGTAATATTATTCTTAATTTATGTGTTTAATTGAAAGTTTTTTAAGGATAAAAACTTAAAAAAACCAGCAGATTTGGCAAAGGATAATGATTTTGGAAACATTTTAGAAATGATTGTCTGATTTTTATTTATTTTTTAGAGTAAAATTGAATAATTATCAGGAAGATAAAAAAGGAATTATGGAAATCTGCAATGTCAAACCTCCAATCAAACCAATGCAAAGATCTCATCGTTCACTTTTGTGGTTCTTCACAATTTATTTCACAACTCATACGATCACCTATTTCACTGTATTTCCATGTAAGGCCTATTATTTTAAAAACTTAATTTTTATTTATTAAAAAAAGATTGTGACATTGCTCTTTTGGTTATATTTTATGGGATTTTTACACTTTTGACATTGATATTTATGATGATTTCCTGGTTAAAAGATCCTGGGTATATTTCCAAAGGCAATAACAAACAAGCATTTTTAGTAATTTATTGTAAAAAATTCCTGAAGAAAGAGTTAAAATAATAATAGGAATTACTTATTAAATATGAATCAATCTCCCTCTGTCCTGAATGCGAGATTTTGAAGCCTATGCGTTCGAAACATTGCGAAATTTGCAATAAATGTGTGAAGGTCTTTGATCATCATTGTCCATGGATCAATAATTGTGTCGGCTCCAAGTAAAAATAAATATTTTTTTCATGATAATTTTTTTTATTTTTAATTGATTTTGAAAAAAAAAACTATTAATTTTTTTTTTTGAAAGCAATCATAAATATTTTTTTACGTTTCTTTTATTCATTTGGGTAGAAATACTTTACCGCATATTCTTCATTGGCTTAGATCTATTAGATAAAGATCTACATTTCATCTATATTTGGAAATATATTGATTATGATTATTTCCTGATTAAAATCTTCATCTCTGTGGGATTAATAATAGTTGCATGTATTTTCTTTTTGCCTTTAACGTAAATTTTTTTTTATTTCATTATCAAATCCTTTATTTTATTTGATAAAAGATTCCTCCTATGGACTCATCTGAATAATTTCTTATTAAATAAAACAACTTCTGAACGTTTTGGCTTCAAAAACTCATCAGAAAGCAATGAAAATCGAGTTAATAAATAATTAATTTCAATAAAATTTGTAAATATTTATAAAAATAAAAGTCACAAGATGGGAGTCAAAATGAGCCTCTTAGTCTTGAAATTTCAAGCAAACCAAATGGTCAATTGTTAAGATTAGAAAATCGAAAGATTCCCTCGCTGTGTCAAACATATCTGAAAAATTGTTTTATAATGTGTTACGAAAACAATTAAACAATAACTTTAAATTAATCAGAGGATCAAAAAATCTCTAATAAAAAATAAATGAAAACAGTGCAAAAGTTCGAATCTGACCCTCAAACTTCTAAAAAAAAACTCAAACTTGAAGTTTTTTACTTATTTCTTCTTTAATCCCTTCCTTTTCTTTAATATTTTTAGCCAAAAAAAATGTCCGCTCCATTATCCCTTCAAATCTTAAAAACCTTCAATAAAGCAAGAGCATCTATTTTGCAATTACCTCATGGTGATGTTTTAACCCCAGTTTATATGCCAGTGGGCACAAAAGGGGCTATTAAAGGCCTTACAAGCCAAGAAATGGAGAAATTAGATTGCAGAATTCTGTTAGGCAATACCTATCATTTGAACTATCAACCTGGAGGTGATAAAATGGAGGCTTTGGGAGGCTTACATGACTTTATGAATTGGAAATATAACATTCTCACAGATTCTGGTGGTTTTCAAATGGTTTCATTATCAAAGCTTTGCCAAATAACAGAAGAAGGTGTGGAGTTCGAATCTCCATTTGATAAATCTAAGATGTTTCTTCGTCCAGAGGATTCGATTCATGCACAGAATCAAATCGGAGCTGATATTATTATGGCTTTAGATGATGTGGTTAAGACTACTACTGAAGGACCACGAATGGAAGAAGCCTGTGATAGAACCCTAAGGTGCGATTTCTTAACTTTTTTTTTGTGTAATAATTTGTTTGGTTTATCAAAAAAAAAGGTGGATTGATCGTTGTAAACAAGCTCATAAACATCCTGAAAAACAGAATTTATTTGGTATTGTTCAAGGAGGCTTGGATTTCGAACTAAGAAAACGTTGTTTAAAGGGCTTAATCTCAAAGGATTTACCTGGCTATGCGATTGGAGGGTTAGCAGGCGGGGAATCGAAAGAAGATTTTTGGAAGATTGTGAACCTTTGCACTGATATTTTGCCAAAGGATAAGCCCAGATATTTGATGGGAGTGGGTTATCCTGTTGATTTAATTGTATGTTCTTGTTTAGGAGTTGATATGTTCGATTGTGTATTTTCAACAAGAACTGCTAGATTTGGAAGCGCTTTTACTAAATTTGGGTTTTTGAAACTAAGCAATGCTAAATGCGCAAAGGATTTTAAGCCGATTGAAGAAGATTGTGAATGTTCAGTAAATTCATATAAGAAATTTTTTTTTCTCATTAAATTTCTTATGTAGACTTGCAAGACATATACCAGAGCTTATTTGAATTTCATCATAAATAAAGAAGAAGTCGCTGGACATTTGATTACGACACATAATTTATATTATCTCTTAAATCTGATGAAAAATTTCAGAAAAGCCATTTTAGATGAAAAATTAGAAACTTTTGTGAAGTATTTCTTTTTTTAAATTGTTTTTTCTATTATAATTGAATTTTTTTTTTATAGCGAATTCTTGGAAAATCAATTTATAGAAGAAAAAAAAATTCCAAATTGGATCCGCGATGCAATGAAAGCAGCGAATATTAGCTTAATAATCTATTAATTTCAATAATTTAATTCATTTTTTTCTTTCAAACTTTTTTTTAAAAGTCAAAATAGTTTTTTTCTCTCAAAGTTTCTTTCTCAGCTGCTTTTTGAATTAAGAAAATCATAGGAGACATCATTTCATCTTTCTGAAGGGCTCATTAATATTGAGCATTTGATTCTGGTGTGCTAAAATCCCGAAATTTATTTAAAAATTTTTAATTTTTTTGTTTCTATTTTTATAATTTATAAACTTTTTTACCCAATTAATATTTGAAATGGAAACTGTCGAACAGCAAAATAAAGGTTTTTCTGATGTTTTAGATGTAATTATTTTTTAAAAACTCTTTGAACTTTTTTATTTTTTAACCAGAATTCTGATCAAGAGAATTTCGAAAAAAAACAAACAATGGGTGCAGATGCCCTCATGCAAGTTGATGGACTTAATTACATTAGTCCTTTTAAGCTTCCGACTGATGAAGAGGTTTTTCTTTATCGTGAGCGTGAAAAACAAAAGAAGCATGAGGCTAAACAACAGTCTGTGGCAACGAAAATATGGGATAAAAAGACAGCGTCTAGCAAGCATCAATTACATCATTATAAAAAATTTGAAGGAGATAAAGAAGATGCCATGAAAAATAAGCTGAAAAAAGGGTATTCTGGAAAGGATCAAACTTTAATCAAGACTGCAATGGAGATTCTTAAGGATAGGGGCAAACAAAGGGATCAAATGTCAAAGAAAGAAGGAGTTGTGGAATTGATTGAGCAAAAGAAGGAGATGTTTTTGGTTACGATGTCGCATGGGATTTTGGAAAATGAGATTGAGCGATTGAAACAGATATATTTGGATAAAAAATACGCATTGGAACAGTAAAATGGGGTTCTTTTTTGGGTTTCAATTTGAAATTTTAAAAAAGGGAGTTAATACAGAAAAATGAAACTTTTTGGGTTAATTTTTTTTGTTTTTTGGAATTTTTTTCAGCCTATAAAGTTTTAAATTTTATGTTTAGAATTTTCTTGATAATTGTAGTCTTTATTCTTTAGAATACAATTTTTTGGATTATTATTTTCCTTCTTTTGGCTTTATTTTTATTTTCTGAATTTGAAATTTTAGGTTTTTTAAATTGATTTTTTTGGCTTTTTGCTCATAAGTAGTTTTTTTTAGGAGCGAGAAAATTATGGAACAAGATCGAGAGGATTTCAATCGACATTGGGAAAACGATAAACAGATCACAGAAGCTGCACAACACGTTTCTTTTCTTTTTTATTTGAAAGTTTTTCTAATAAACACTTAAAAGAAAGCCGAGCAAGAAAGCAAAGAGAAAAAAAACAAAGAAGCTGAATATAAAACTCTAAGTAAAAAATTCAAGACTTTTCTTATTTTTTAATAAAATTCTATAAAAAAAAGATTTAAAATTAACATCACTACAGGCTGATAATACAAGAAATGAAGAGTTAGTGTTAAATTTTAAAGAACATAAGGAGTTTTTAGATAAATTGGCTTCGAAAGAATGGCATGAAATGAAACAAAACCGCAAAAATGAGATTATTTCGAAGGCAAAAGAAGCGTTTATACAGAAAGAATTACAGAATTTTGATGAGGATAAAGAAGAAAATGAGAGTCAGAACACCATTTTCCAAAGGGTTGGACAAAGAGCAGAGAAAAAGCCAGTCAAAACCAAATCAATAAGTGCCTTAAGAGAACTCGCTGACGAGAAATTTATGCATTTGTTGCGAGAAGGCGAAATGTAATAAATTTTTCTTTTTTTTAAATATTTAAGATTTGGGTTAACAATAATTTTTTTGCGCTTATTTTTTTAGCTGAATTTATTTTATTTTATCTTAATTTTTCCTTTGATGTTAGCGATGAAGTAGAGGAATTCGAGGATGAATATGGCATGTTTTTCAAAGAGCCTTATCAATTATTAGAATATTTTTCTCTTCTGGAGGAAAAAAGTGTTTTTCATATACAAATGACTCAGGATTCTGAGCAAAACCTTGAAGAATTGAAAGCAGAGTACAAGAAAAAGAAAGAAGATCTCGAATATAAGATAATAAATCTCAATGAAATCAAGACTCAGAAGAAAAAACAATTAGAAGTCTTGAATAAATCGATAATTCAGCTTAAATCTCAAAGAGATGATCACAAAATCTTGAAAAAAAAAGATGAACTTCTTGTCCCAATCAGCAAAAAGCTTTTTGAATTATTCAATCAAATCAAAGAAAAAGATGAAATGGTCTCTACATTGAAATTAAATACACAAAATTGGACCGACGTAGAGAATAAGTCAACTATGGATATTTTATCAGTAATTTTTATTTTTTTATTTTTTTATGCTGTTTTTTTAGATCATAGAAGGAATTATTCGACAATTTTTGAAAAGAATCAAAGATTATAGAGAGATTAATAATGAGAAAGTGGAGAATATGGTAGAAATACAAAAGGAAAATAATGATTTAAATTTATTTTTTTTTGGTTTTTAGGCGAAAGTGATTAGAGGCAAAAGGAAAAAGGATACAGGAGGTGATAAAAACAAACTTTATGACTATAAGAAAATCAAGAGTTTAAAAGAAGGTTCAGACATTCCTCGAAAAAAACAGTAAATTAATTTCTTTTTAAACAAAATACATTTACTACATTATCTGCTTTTGATAAATTTTAATTAAAAATTAAGCAATGGACGTATGATTATGACTCGTTCTGCTCCTGCTGACAAAGAAGAAGAAAAAGAAGAGGAAGTAGTAAATAATGAAGAGGAAGAAGAGAAGAAGTTCTTTGAATAAACAAAACAAAAAAAATAGAAAAAAACTAATTTTGTAATAAAATTCAATCGCTTAAAAAAAAAAAAATTGCTTTGTTTTAAACGGTCTTTATCGATGAAAACTGTGAATTAAGTTTACTGAATTTCATTAGAGTAAAAGCCAATGCCAATCCAATCAGCATTCCAAGCATAAAAAACACTGATACGTGTTTTAAATTCAATCCATTTAATTTTCTTGGGGAAATTTCTGAATTTAAATTAGAAATATGCTGCTTTAAAATATCCAATTGATAATCGAGTTTTTCAAGAAGTTTTTTGTTTGAGATGGTCTGTATTTTATCCAAAAACTTCAAAAGATCTCCCATTGCTGTCAATATATCAAGCATTTTTTCGAAATCATTATCATTTAGTGTTTTTCCTTCCAAAATTATAATTTCTTCTTTTTTTTCTTCAGATTTTTCTTCATTATTTTCTTCAGATTTTTCTTCATTTTTTTCTTCAGCTGCTTTTTCTTTTATTTTTTCTTCAATCTTCTCTTCTTTTTTTTCTGGTCCAGCAATATTTTCAATCCAATTGCTCATTCCATCCTTTGTTCTATATTGATTGAAAACAGCATTAATATTTATCGAATTTGGTTCGAAATGCACAATAAACGGATAGCTAGAGATCCCATAGTTCTGTGTAATGCTTTGATGGTCATTTCCATTGATTTTAGCGATTATAACATCCCTCCTTTTAGGATTTTCTCCATTATATAGTTTTCTTAATTCTTCATATTGCTGAAACATGGCCTGACAATAGAAACACCAAGGGGCATAGAAATCTACAATAACATGTTGAGATTTGCCGACATAATCATAGAAATTCTGGGTCGTTAGCTCAAGAACTTGAGAATTTTCATACCAATGGCCATGAGATTCCAGAAGAATTGGGGATAAAATGAGGAAAAGAAGAGTTTTTAACATTAATTTTAAGTTTTTTTTTAATTAATATCTTTAATATTAAGTAGGTTGAATGAGATTTTCGATAAATTTCATCAATTGGGGGTTCTCTTTTGCTGCAAAATATCGCTCTTTATCATTGATTTGTTTATTCACTACAAAAAAAACAATGAATTTTTTTCAAAAAGGTTATTCTGTAAAAAATACCCCCCCCATTCTTTAAAATATTCTTTTACGGTTTTTATAATCCAAATGCTTATCATCCTTTATTATAATTTCGAGTTTATATGAATCATAATGCATAAGTTCTTGTTGTAATTTGAGTCTCATGCTTAGTCCGATATGGGAGGCAAATTTGCAATGTTCCACTGTCGGGGTCCAAAGAATTTTTATTAAGAGCATCAAGTTATTTTCTTGAAGTTAGATTATTAAAAAGGTTATTTTTTTAAAAAAGGGCTTTATTTAAAATGCTTGTTTATTAAAATAAGGATGGATGAGATAATATACCAATAAATTCTATGTCATCGTATGAAACAACCTTTAATTCTTCAAGAGTGTTGTTAAATTCCGGATCTTTAATGTCTTTAATGATATCTAATGGAGATTTAGAATAATTAAAAGGAGGTGGATACTGAAAATATCATCTTTTATATCGATGAGCTTTTTAGAAAGAGGCTTTGATATTGAAACTTTGAGCTTTTCTTCAGGCTTTAAACCCTGAAACTTGTTTTTCAAATATTTGAACATTTTTCCCAAAATTAATTAATTATTACTTGCTCAAGAAATTTTTAAAATAAGCAAATCAAATTCATTCTTATACTCTAAAATAAATGGAGCCTACAAAATTAATAAGATTAATTTCCGATTTACCTCCTGCTGAATGGTCCATCGACCATTACATTCAGTTTGTTGAGTTTAAGGACACGAAATTATCACCATTAAAGAATTTCATCTGTTAATTTTATTCTCCAAAATAAAAAAAAATTCAAGTTTTTCAAAGCACAAAACTCAATCGACGGTAAAAAATTCCTGAACCTTACAAAAAAAGATTTCAAATCACTAATCGATAAAGAAGAACTCTTTAAAAATTTCGAATATTGTAAAAAAAAATGCTTTTTAACTGCATAAATGATTGAATTTAGGGAAAAATGAACTCTTGTCTATCTCTGAGCTCAATAAGCCCAAATTTGAACTCACAGAAATGAATTTCAGCAAAATCAATTCGGAAGTACTAATCAAAATTTTCTTTAAATTAAAATAAGAAAAAAAACAGAATGATGATGAAATTGACCCATTTCCTTATTCAATCAAGCTTATGAACTTCTCCAAACTTGACAAAATCCTTTTAAAAATCCTTTCAGAAGAAAAGACAGAGCAAGTGAAACCTAATCAATCTCCAATTAAAATTTCCTCACAATTATATCTTCAGTCAAAAAAATCACTATATTGTATTTCCAAAGAGAGTTGTCCTATTTTCATTGGCAGGATTCATGATATTCCTGAGAACAAAGAGAAGATTATTGAACTCAGCAAGAATCATTGTAAAATTCTATATAAGAAGAATGAGGACAAATTTATATTGAAAGATGCTGGAAGCAGCAATGGAACCTATGTTCTTTTACCAAGAGCCATTGAAATAAAATTAGAGGTTGGACTTAATTTAGAAGTTTCGGGGAGAAAGTTGAAGGTTTTGGATCTTAAAACCGATGAAGTCCAATTGTCGATTGATTCTCACGAAAAAATTATCAGGTTTAAGGGGGGAATCTGTAAATGCACAATCAAAGAATCTTGTAATATTTATTTGAGAAATGGCAGTGGAGAAATTGTTTTAAAACCCATTATTGATTCAGATCAAAGCTATCAAGATGGGTATTTTTTCCATTTTTTTTCCAAATTTACAGATTTTCTATTTTTTTTAAATTTTTGCTAAATGTCAAATTTGTTATTTTTTTCTTCTGAATTTTCTTTTCTTAGTTGTTTTCGCAAACTGACAAAGGATGAAGAATGTGTTTTGGAAAAGAACTTAGTTTTCAAATTGGCTCCAGAGTTGATTTTCAAAGTGGAGTTCAAAGATGAAGAAGACCCAGAAAATTAAAGTCGATGAATGTTTGTCCCAAATTTTCTTATGGAAAAAAGCTCGAATCCTCTAAAAATATAAATAATATAGATGAATTTAAATTTAAATTCGAATAAAAATATTAATATCATAAAAAGGAAATTCATTAGAGAGTTATCAAAATTTTAAAGCTAAGCTTTTCTAAAAATATTAAATAATCGTTTGTTTTCCTTTGAAAATAGATTATGAGAAAATAATCAAGTACTCAAATTATATAGACTGAGTAAAAAAGGGTTTGCATTTTTGAAAAACTCAGAATCTATTAATATATATTATTAAAATTTAAATTTAAATTTAAATTATAAATCAAATATTTGAATTTCAAATAAAAATCAATAATTTACTCAGTGTATATTTAAAATTGAAAAATAATTAATTTATTTCTCAAAATATAAATTTAATAATTCCATCATAATTAAATTTATAAAAAACTAAAATAAATGATAATAAAACCAGAAATAATAATAAATAAATTAGGGAGATATATAGCCTGAAACAATATTTTAAAATTGAACAACAAAAAAATAATTAATATTTAATTCAGCATTTTCATTTTCATTTTGAAATTATTCTGAAGCACCATTCCAAAATCATTCCTGCTCACAGGCTTACACAAAAATGATTTCATCCCACATCTCAAACAATTTTGCAAATCTTCATGTAGCACATTCGCAGTCATTCCAATAATTGGCATCTCTTCCCTTTCTTCCGTTCTAATCAGGTCCAATATCCTTTTCGTTGCATTATACCCATCAATGATCGGCATATTGCAATCCATCAAAATGCCCTTAATCTCATATTCTTTTTCAGAGCTCGATCTGAATAGATTCTCAAAGATTGCAATAGCCTCAGCTCCATTATTCGCTGTTAAAAATTCCACTTCATAAAATTCACAATATCGTTTCGCAACCATCAAATTCACCATATCATCATCTACAATAAGCACTTTTTCTTTATAATATGTCCTTTGATTTTTTTCAAATGGATCTTCTTGAGAATTTAAGAATATATATGGGATATTTTTTTTGCGAAATTCACATTCAGGTGAAAATTCCGGAAATAACTCATCATCGTTTTTTTCTCCTTCTAGAAAAAACCAGAATTTTGAACCTTTTCCATATAAACTTGTAAGATGAATTCCTGAGTTTTGTAAATTGGGGCTTAACATTTTAGCAAGATTTTGGCTGATTGTTAATCCAAGACCAACACCTGAACTATTGATTTCCGGATTTTCAAGATCCAATTTCCCAAAGAGTTTGAAAAGCTTTGGACGATCTTCTTCACGAATCCCGATACCTGTGTCTTTGACTTTGATTTTATAAATGAAACCAAGAAATTCAGAATCAAACCTTTTCTTAAGGGAAAGCTGAATAAATCCTGAAGGAGTGAATTTCAAAGCGTTATTCAAAAGATTTAAGAGAATTTGACGAATTCGATTTGAATCCGAATTTATTGTGGCCTCATTCTCTTTTATCTTCAAAATAAATTGCAAGCCTTTGGATTTTGCTTGGAATCTTAATAATTTGCTGGTTTCCTTCAGAATATCAATTAAATTGACATTTGATAGATTCAGCCTCAATTTCTTATTATTTATTTGAGAGAAATCCAATATGTCATTGATCATATTCAAAAGAAGATGGCCTGATCTCATCGCTATGTTCATATTCTTCTTATCTTTTTTTCCCTCTAGATTTAGACTTACAAGCTCCATCATCCCCAACATCCCATTTAAAGGGGTTCTTAAATCATGAGAAACAGTCGCTAATAATTGATTTTTGTATTCATCGAGATTTCTCAATTCTTCTATCCTATGAGATTCTGTTATATCATCGATAACCAAAAGAATGCAAGGTTTCGAATTCCAGCTTAATTTGAGGAATTTCAATTGAAAATAGCCAGTTTCTGATCGATCCAAACCAGGATTTTCCCTTAAAAGATTTGCCTCTATGATATAGAATTCCATTTTCTCAGAATCATTTAATGAATTTTTAAATAATAAGTCGAGTTTTGGGATTTCTTTCCTTTGATCTATAGAACGAAACTTTGTCAGGAGCCTTTCAACAGCAGGAAAAACAGTTTCTTTTGTGGAAATTCCATTATTTTCTAAGAAATTAATGGCAGAAACATTGGTGAATTCTGAAGATTTTCTGCCAATGTCCAATATAATGATAGGTGTAGGAATAATATTATTGAGAAGGATTTCAAAATTAATGAGTCTTTTATTAGACTCATTAATCAATGAATAGAAAGCTCTAGTGCTCGTTTCTTGGTAATATGCCATTGAACTGAAAGCTAGAACACAAAGTATATGGGTTAGTATTATTAAAGGGATTTCGAACATTTCTTTGAAGGAATAGATTCTTGCGACAAAGAAAATTTGGAAAATTGCGTAGAATGGAACTGTAAAACTCCATTTCAACCTCGTGATGATAATTGAACAAAAAAGTACTTGTAATGGAGTGGAATAGATGAGAGCAGTCAGCTGGAATTTAACCAAAGAAAAGGTTTCACGGCTTAAACTAATCAACTCAATCGTTACCAAAATCAAAGATAAATGAATGAAAACTAAAAGAGCATTCAAATATTTCCATGATTGATACTTTTTAGAAAAAAAGTAGATAAAAAAGGAGACCAGAACAATGACTGCTAATAAGCTCAGACGGCCATAGGTAAAACGATCATATATTAAGTTAAAAATCAGGATTACGAAGGCTAAACCCATCTCAAGGAGGATAAATTTGTAGAAATTAAGGAATTTCACTAGTTGACAATCCTTCTTGTATTCTTCCTCTAATTTGGGGTCAGAAAAGGTAAGGAAAAGGGAAAGCATTGGAAAATTGCAATTTATATAAATCAAGCAAATATGTGATAAACTAATTTTCTTATTTAAAATTTAATGTATTCATAAATATTTTTAAGAAAAAGCAAAAAAAAAAAAATCATAAAATTAATCATAAAAAAAACTTTTTCTTATAATTTATAATTAAAATTATTTTAATTTCAAATTTTATAATACTTTTTTTTCAGATTTTGAATTTAAAAATACTTATATCAAACATTAGATTATTTACTTTTCTGTTGATAAAGATTTTTAAAAATTAGATATTATGAGATTTTCCAGTTTTTCTCTTGCATCAAATTCCATTAAAATTTTAATTTTTTCAAATAACAAATTAACCAACTTTTTCAATTCTTCTTTCCCTCTGATTAAAAAAATTCAAATGAAAAAAAAATAGAAATTTTACGAAATGCTGAAAACGACTGCTTTTTTTATAGAAACAAGTAAAATAAATAACAATTCTTCTTGATTTATTTCCTTTTCATTGTCACAATAAATCCATATTTGTTTCAAATATCCCAAAAATTCGTTTTCCTCAGAGGTTTCGGTCAACAGTTCACGATAAGCAGAGACTTTAAAAATAAAATTAAAAAAATAAGAACAATAAGAGATCTTTTACTTGTCAAAAAGGTTGTTTGTAAGGAATGAAACCCTTCTTTTGTAGGAAAAGAATGAAAATTCACCTTAAGAAAGGTTCTAAGAGCTTGATTAGCGATGCTTTTATAATGATATTGTGAGGCAAGATGAGAGAAAAGCAAGCACATGTTGGGGTCATAACAATTAAAAGACAAGTTCTCTAATAAAATGAGGCATTTTGAAGGATCGAACATTAGAAATAGTTCAAACTCATTAGATTTGAGAAGCATCTGAGATTTGATTAATTTCTCCGAGGAATTCTGGTTGTTTTGTAGCAAAAACTCATTGATTTTTAAAGAAATCACTATTAATTCGTAAAGAAACTCAAAATCGATTTTCTAAAAAAAAATTGATTTTTTTTCTTCCAAATAAAAAAATAAACTTTTTTCTCTTTTTGGAAGGCTGCCTTGAATGTCACCATATAATTTGTGATTAATAGAATATTAACTTGAAGTATCTCATTCAATTTAGCTGCATAAACACCTTCAAATCCTTTCTCAGCCAACAAGCTCAGTAAATCTATCTGCAAAGGATGTTTTTTTTCAAGAATCTTTTCAACTGTTTCCTTTGAAAAAATGCTGAATTTTAATAATTTCAACAAAAGTGTCATATATATCAATTTTCTTGAAAAAAGTATATCAATTCCTAAACTTCCAGCAATAATCCTATTTAAATTATTTTCATTTAATTAAAAAAAAATTCTTTACATTATATTCCAGAAAATCCCTTCAAAAATTTCATTATCTTCTTTATTAACAATCCAACGAATATCAAAAGAATCATCTATCTCCAAAGCCAAATATATCACATCCTCAAGAAAATTCCCTAAACTTATCAACATTTTCACTTTTTCTTGTGAAAATTTCACTTTAAAATCCTCTTTTCTCTCATTTCCATTAAAAGTTAATTCTTTCAAAACTGGGCGAAAAAAAGAGAAAAGACAAAATTCTGATTTATTTTCCTTCCAAAAACTTAGAAAACTTGGGATTTTCTTCGCATTTTTCCCGAGAATCTCTATCAAAGCCTCAAGAATTAACTTTATCTGAAGAGAATCCAATGAAAACTCCATTATTTCACTCAAAAAAACCTCAAAAGCAAAATCTTCTCTTTGAAATAAGGAAACCAGGTCAGAAAAGACTTGATTTTTTGAAAAATTCATGAATAATTTAAACTTGAGCTCGAAAAGTAATTGAAAAAAAGCCTTTTGTTCTTCTTTGACAAGAGAATCTAAGAGCTTTGACGCAATAGGTTTGTTTTTTAACATGATTGCATTGTTTAATTGAAGGTATAATGCTTCTTTGTAAAGATTCTGATTGTTTTTTCCAATAGTTTTTTGAAGAATATATAGCAATTTATCAAGAAATTTAAAGGATAAGGAGTAATTTCTTTGAGAAAAACTTAGGAAAAGGACCAATTGCAATGATTTTTGTGAGAAAAACATGAGAATTTTTGGCTTTATTTTCTTGGTTTCAAATAAATCAAATAAACATTCGATGAAATTACAAGAAAGTAGAAAATCGAGTGTTTCTGGCAAAAAATCTTCAAGGTATTTCACAAAAAATAAAAGAAAATCTTCAAAGAAATCTTCAGGAAAATCTTTCATTTTTTGTAATAAAGTGTGCAGAATATCTAAAGAAAAAGTCTTATTAATTCCGTTTCTCACAACCTCAATGATTGGAAAAATCTCTTCAGAACTCACCTCATAATTCAAAATCTTTTGAAAATCTTCCAAAAATTTCATTTTTTTTTCTTGAGAAATTGCTTGATTTTTCCATTGTTTCACTTGTAAAATCATTAAAAAAACTTCTTTTTCTTTCGAATTTTCTTCATAAATTTGCCTCAAAAGTCTTTCTAATCTCTGTATTTCTTGATCTTCTTTGCCGTTTTCTATTTTATAAAGAATAATCAGCTTTAATAAAAGGGTAAAGCTTTTATCTTCAGGTCCAAGTACCTTAAAAATTCCTCGAAATTCTTCTTCAACTCCAGAAACTCTTATTAATTCAACTAATCTCTGATCAGAAAACCCAGATTTCTTTATAATTTTGATTATCGCTTTCAAATAAATATTAGTAAGCTTGCTAACCCCATTCAAATCAAACAAAAGATTGTCAGAATCTTCATAAAGTTCAAATACTTTACTAAAACTTTGAATTAATGTCTCCAAAGGGATTTCTTCGATTAATTCAATCGAGAGTTCGAGATCTATCAAATAGAAAAGCCCAATTATCTGTAATTTTTCATGATCTTGATTTAAGAGACTAGAAATCAGCTGTTTTTCTGAATCAGCAGGAGAAACGATATATTCTGCATAGATTATTCGGGCCAAAGAAAGGTCTTTAAAGATAAGATCTTCATATTTGTTGAGATCCTGAGAAATAAGAAGAATGCATGTTCTAATCAAAATCTTTAAAAATTCATAGAAGATTTCAGGGCTTTCTTCGAGACTCTTTTGTAGGAATGAGGAGTTCTTTGCAGAAAAATCAAGAGAAGCTTTGAGAAGAGGAGATTTTTCAATAGAAAATTCTTTTTTTTTTGAAGAGATTTGACTTGGTTTCAGAGAATGAGGCGTTGTCGTAAATGAGTTGTTTGCTTCTTGCTCTATTTCAAAAGAAAAATAAAGAAATTCACAAGAGATTTGGCGAAGTTTTGTTATGTAGAGCTTTGTTGGGGATTGGGGGTTTGTGAAAAGGTGGGATTTTGCAATTTCAAGTGAAATGTTGTAAACCTCAAGAGAATAATTGAGGTATAGTTCTTGAGTTTGATCGGTAGGTACATTTGAGCAGCTATTAGGGAGTTTATGTAGAATTTCCTCCATTTTGCTTAATATTAACTCATCAAAAATCTTTAATTTGGTGTTTTGGTGCAATTGATGAATAAGAACTTAAAGAATGAAGAAGAGTTGTTTTAATGAAAAAGAGAGGAAATACCTTTTATAGTGTCCATTGAGTTTTATTTTAACAATAAGCATTTTTGAAAGAAAAAACAGAAATTTATTTAAAAGTGGAGAAAAAAAATTGAGCTAAAAAGAAGTCTTTTTTTAAATCACGATTTTTTTTTTCTGATTAAAATTTTTTTTTTTTTAAGTTTGAAAAAATTGTAATCTTAAATTAATTTCTAAATTTTATAATGAGCTCTACTGATGGAAACATTTCTTCTGAAGACAATATTACAACTATTGCAAACTATTTCTTATACCTATCAATACTATCCGTGGTTTCCTCAGTCATAATATGTTTTTTCTACCTTAGCTTTAAGAAAATGAGGGAAGACTTCATTTCCCTTTTGATATTCTTATTGGCTTTTCTTGATATTCTTAGCTGGGGAAACATCATCATTACCACTTCTTATTACCTGAAAAATAATCAAACTTTTGATAAAGAAAGTGAAGAATTTTGTTCTTTTTTGGGTTTCTTTTGGAATCTTACGGAACTTTTAAACTTCGGGGTTACTTTCTTAATAAGTGTGACGTTGTATTTATTTATGATGAGTGGACCTAGACAAGCTCTTCCCAAGAACTATAAAATTTATATGCTGATTGGTCTTTTTACAATTAGTTTAATTCTTTCTATGGTTCCTTATTGGGTTCCTTATGAAAATAAAAATGACCATATTTATTCTCCAATAAGTTATGGAATTGTGGATGATTTAAAATGCTGGATTTCAAATAAATCTCTTCGAATTGTGATTTTTTATATCCCTTTATGGATAATAATAATTATCAACGGAATTGTTATGATTGTCTTTATCAATAAATTATTTTTGGGAATGTTCGATCAATTTAGAAAAGATAATCTCTTGAGATTTATTTTATACCCACTTATCATGACTATTTGCTATTTTATCAGCACAATAGTAAGAATTAGGCAAGCTTTTGACATGCCTGATGATTTTAGATTGACTTTATCTATGTATATTTTGATGCCTTTACAGGGTCTCTTCAACGCGATTGTTTATGGATCCTCAGAATTATTTATTAAAGAAAAAATCAAAGCGCTTTTCTGCTGCAATTTTAAGAAATTCATGGAAAAAGAAGCAAATGGGAAACTTATAGATGAAAATTAAAATAAAAAAAAAATAGTCATTTGAAAGGAGAATAAAAGAGCATAAAAATAACTCATATTACAAAAAAACAAAAAATTTAAAATTTTTTTTATGAAAATTGAAAATTTAATTTTTAAAAATCAATTTTCTTTGAAATAAATACAAAGAAAATTTTTATTTTTTATTTCAAATTAGAACTTTGATTTTTCAATTTTGATTTTAAAAATGAAAATTATTTGTTAATTTATAATATTTTATCATATCGAATTTAATAATTTTTTTTTTTATCAAATTTACACTTAAAAGGAAGAAACCAAAGAAAAAAATGTCCCATTTCTCAGTCACTTTAAAAATGTCCCATTTCTCAGTCACTTTAATGACACTCCTAAATGCGCATGATAGCATAATTGCAAAGGTTCTCTTCTCTCTTTCACTATTATCTGTGAATTCCTCTCTAATAATCTGTTTCTTCTATCTAACTATAAGAAAATGAGAAGATTTCTTTCGCTTTTGAATTTTTTCTCAGCGTTTTTGATATTTTTTCTTTTTTTGGACAATCTCAGATCCAATAAGTTACGCCCATGTAGATAAAGTAAATGTTTTGGATAATAAACCCCAATCTTTCGTATTCTATATACCTTTTTGACTTATAATTATTGTAAACAGATGATGGTAATTTTTATTAAAAAATTAATTAAGAATTTCGGAAACAAAATCTATTGAGATTTATGGTCTGCTATTTGATTAGAAAAAATATGTATTCATTGGGAAGAAAACGATGAGCCTTTTCCTTTTATTAGAGATAGGATAAAGTGGCTTTTCAGTTGTGATTGGGCAATGGAAGTTTTGGTATAATTTAGAAATTCCGAATTAAAAAAAAGAAATTCATTTATTTGTTTGTTTGAAAAACTTTTTATATTTTTTCAAAATCACAGTTTTTTTTTCCAAATAGGATAAACAGAAATATCTATCTATCAAAAAAAAAAAAAATTTTTTAAAATTACTCAAATATTTCGAAATTTTTGATTGTGATTTTTAAAATTTGTCAAAAATTTTGATTAATATCAAGAAAATTTAATGGAATTATCAAAGGGAAAAAGTAGAAATTCATGTTTTTTTATAGTTGAGATCGAGGTTTGACTCAAAAAATCGGGATAAATTTATATTAATGATAGAAAAAATGGAAATAGGAGGATTTATGAAATCGGGATATTAAATTCATAAAAGTGTAGTTATTTTAATATTTTTAACAAAAATCAATATATTTAACATGGCAAGGGAATATTTAAATTTCTTTGAGATTAAAAATTTATAAATTTTTTTTATTTCTCAAAAATCCTTCGAAATTTCAGCAATGAAACAAATTTTTATGAACCTGAAAAAAGAAGAGGTACTTTTTTAAACACTAATACAATTTTTTTGTTTTGTTTTCCTCTCATTTATTTTATTTTTTTGCGAAAAAAACACTTTAGTCCTCTAATCTCCAACAATGTCTGGATTTTATGTTCACAACAAAAAAAAACTTAAAAAAACGACACCAAAATGTTCTTTCTCTATGGTTATTCAAAGTATTTCAAAAAAAGCTTTGTTTCTAGTGAATTCTATTTTTCTTGATTTATTTTAACTTAAAACGCATTCAGAATGAGAGTCTGTTTGGGCTATTTTTAATAATTTCCCTCTATTTATTTTTGTCATCATTTTTAAAAAATTATTTTTCTGCGATTTTTGACCATCCATTTAATATGACCTTTTATTTCATTTTTTTTAACACCTGAAAAAGGTTTAGAGCAAAAAAATGCCCGTACCTCTTAATTCGAAATAATAAAATTCTCATTATTCTCTCTCTGCTCTTTTGAGCATTTTTTTTTGTTTTTCATTCAAAAACCATTTTTTTTTTTTTAATATAACCTTTCAAAATTTTGACAAACTTTTGATAATTTCAACAATT
>JFJP01038164.1_pt1 | contig 19179 bp, 19 predicted proteins | sample 431651 | NCBI WGS metagenome assembly JFJP01 (sample SAMN02602958, study PRJNA72255) | Microbial mat metagenome, whole genome shotgun sequencing project. | biome: fresh water; feature: sink hole; material: water; isolation source: purple microbial (photo- and chemosynthetic) mats found in...
TAAAGAATGAAACACCCGCTCTCATGCCATAATAATAGGAAGGATTAAATATTGCATTGTTGGCATGATGATCTTCTAAAATCAAATCGTTGAAAAAATAGGGATTGGTTAATGAAAAACGGGGAGATACATCCGCTACAAAAAGATATCGACTTCCTCTATTTAACAAAGGCTTATTGGCGTTTCCTGCTTGATACATGAATAGTATTAAACAGATAATAATGTTTATTCTCTTCATTTTTTGCTTTTATAATGCAAATATACTGCATAATTCTTTTTTTTGCTTAGCTTCTCAGATAATCGCCTTTAATTGCTGTAAGAAACTTTTTACATCAAACTATTTTGCCATTTGCTGAGTTTTATATACTTTTATGCCAACAGTAATTTAAAGGATGGGTTATATGTTCCGTGAGCTGAAAATTAACGAGCATTCTATAGTGCCCAAGTATGAACAAATTGTGCAGTCAATCATCATTATGCTTGAAAAGGGGCAATTGAAAAAGGGTGATGTACTGCCTTCTCTCAATACCACATACAAAAAACTAGGTGTTTCTAGAGACACATTAATCACAGCCTATAAATCTCTACAAGATATGGGCATAGTGGGCAGCAGACATGGTAAAGGTTTTTTTATTAGTAGTACCGATACACATCGAAAAACCCGCATCTTCCTACTTTTCGATGTTATGAACAGTTATAAGGAAGTTTTGTATCGCTCTTTTATCAACAGTCTTGATGATTCTTTTCAAGTAGATATTTATTTCCATTATTATAATAGGGCTGTTTTTGAAAAATTGATTGTCGATAATCTGGATATTTACGACTTTTATGTTATCATGCCGCATTTCAATGAGGATGTATCACACGTAGTTTTTCAAATACCTTTTAATAAACTAGTAATAATTGATAATGAAATAAAATCAAAACTATCTGGATATGCCTCTATTCATCAGAATTTCGAAAATGATATTTATAATAGTTTTCAGAAAAATGAAAGCCTTCTAAAAAAATACAACAAGTTTTTCTTTGTTGCTAATAATACTTTTCAATTCATTCCTAAGAAAATAATTATCGGATTTAATAAGTTTTGCAAAGATTATGGTTTCGATAGTGAGTTGGTGCCAGAGATTTTGCCTAAAATAATTCAAAAATCTGCGTTGTATATTGTTTTTAATGATAGAGACTTAGCGAAAATTCTTAGTGAATTGAAGCATAAAAAGCTAATACTAGGAAAAGATATAGGTGTCATATCATACGATGATACCCCATTGAAGGAAGTATTAGAAAATGGAATCACGGTTGCTTCAACCAATTTTGTTGCAATGGGTGAAATTGCTGCATCTTTTATTAAAGGTGTTACGTTTAAAAAAGTTGAGAATAAATTTGAACTCATCTTAAGATGTTCTTTGTGAGAAATTATTATTTATTAATTAGTAGAATGATTCTTATATTTGAGGAATATGTTAATAACGAATGTGCAAGTTTGATAATTTTGGGATTAAAAAAATAATTCAATTTATGGCTACAAATTCTAAACACCCATCAGGACTAAAGATTCTGTTTTTTACAGAAATGTGGGAACGATTTGGGTTCTATCTCATGTTAGGTATTTTTATGTTGTACATGCTACATGGTAAAAATGAAATGTTCCCTGGTATGGGTTTTTCTTTCGAGCATGCTTCTGATATTTACGGTACTTATATAGCTTTGGTTTATCTAACTCCTTTTTTTGGAGGATTAATTGCCGATCGTTTATTGGGTTACCGTAAATCGATTATAATTGGCGGTTTATTGATGGCCGCAGGTTATATAGGTTTGGCTTTTTATAATGATGTGATTTTTTTTATTTCTTTAGGCCTGATTATTCTGGGGAATGGTTTTTTTAAACCTAATATATCTTCTTTGGTTGGAAAACTGTATGACAATGATACATATCGCAATAAAAGAGATGCGGGGTTTAATATTTTTTACATGGGTATTAATCTTGGTGGTTTTCTATGTAATTTTGTGGCTGCTTATATGCGAATTAATTATGGATGGGGCTGGGCCTTTGCTGCTGCTGGTATCGGCATGATAATAGGAATAATTTGGTTTATATTTGGTCAATATTATTCTAAAGATATAGTCAAGGTAGATAAAATTGCGCCTCAAGAGAATGATGGAAATGATGTTTTTATTACTGTATTGAAAGTATTTGGTCTCGGTATTTTAGCCGCATTTATTGGATGGAATTTATTCCCTCTAATAATGGGCGACCCACTTTTAGGCAGCCGATCAACCGATGCTTTCCTGTTCTTCTCAATAGTAATTATTGTGTATTATTTAAAGCTATATAAACAAGAATATTCCATTGCTTTTAGAGAAGCAAAAATGCACATGTCAGATGAAATGGCAGATTTGTCGGCTAAAAAATCAGCTGAATCTATTAAGGCTTTATTGGCTGTGTTTTTGGTTGTAGTTGTTTTTTGGGCCGTATTTCATCAAAATGGTTCAGCGCTAACTTTATGGGCAGAACGATTTACCGATAGATCTATCAGCGAGCAGTGGGTGCCTGTTGCTGAAACATTCTCTCTCAATCAAACGGTCTCAACCGAAATAGGAGAATCGCCCATTATTAATCAGCATGGTTTAATTGAATTGGACGCTAATGGAAAACCTCTTACTGCAGACGGACCAGATGAATATTACTATAACCTTCCTAAAGAGAAATGGCCAGAAAATGGGAAGTCAAAACTAATTTCAGCAGAGATGTTTCAATCTGTGAATCCCTTCTTCATTATTCTTTTTACACCTTTGTTGGTTATGTTTTTTAATTATCTAAAGAATAGAAAAAAAGCAATTTCTACCCCGCAAAAAATTGTTTATGGTCTTATTATTTCTACTCTTTCATGTGTGGTTATGATAGTTGCGGTATGGGCTTCAGGAAATGGTGACACAAAAGTTTCTGCATGGTGGCTTGTTTCGGCTTATGCTGTAATCACCATCGGTGAAATATTCTTAAGTCCAATGAGTCTTTCTTTGGTTTCTAAGTTAAGTCCACCGCGACTCACTGCTATTATGATGGGAGGCTTATTTTTGTCGGGTGCTATTGGTAATAAACTTTCTGGGATACTTTCAGGAATGTGGACTCTATATGAAAATAAGACCTGGTTTTTTGCACTAAATATGGTATTACTTATGGTTTCAGTAATTATGAGCACATTGCTTTTAAAATGGCTGAATAAAGTGGTAAAAGAGAAAGAAGAAAATTCTTAACTGTAGAAAGACTTTATTTTTTTTGCCAAATTGGATGCAAATATAAAATCATTTAAATCTTTATTATCCGATTGGAGGATGTCTGTACTGCTCCCTTCCCAAGCTTTTTTACCTTGGAAAATATAAATCACTTTATCACCAATTTCCATAACCGAATTCATATCATGCGTGTTTACTATGGTGGTAATTTGATATTCTTCGGTTATTTCTTTAATTAATTGATCAATAAGAATTGATGTTTTTGGATCCAAACCTGAATTGGGTTCATCACAAAATAAAAATCTGGGTTGTAAGGCTATGGCCCTTGCAATGGCAACCCTTTTCTTCATTCCACCACTTATTTCAGAAGGGAATTTTTTATTCGCATTGATGATATTTACCCGCTTTAAACAAGCATTGGCACGGTGTAAATTTTCTTCCACTGATTGATTTGTAAACATTTCTAAAGGAAACATAACATTTTCTTCAACGGTGAGCGAATCAAACAAAGCTCCGCCCTGAAATAACATCCCAATTTTTTTTCTAATGTCTTTTTTTTTCTTGAAATCTAAATGGTTAAATATTACATCATCATAGATTATTTCACCTTTATCAACTTCTTCTAATCCAACTATACACTTTAGCAATACCGTTTTCCCCGAACCGCTTTGTCCAATTATTAAGTTCGTTTTCCCTTGTTCTAAACACATCGATATATTGTCTAATACCAATTTGTCGGGAAATGATTTGCTGATATTTTTTAATTCAATCATGATAACAATAATTGTGTTAATACCACATTGAAAAATAAGATCAAAACACTACTGTATACTACGGCTTTTGTACTGCTCTGACCCACTTCGAGAGAACCACCTTTAACATAAAAACCATTAAAGGCAGCTACAGTAGTGATAATAAAACCAAAACATACAATTTTAATTAATGAATAACCTATATAATAAGGTATAAAAGCGTATTGAATTCCATAAATATAGTCTTGCGATGTAATAATCCCAGTTAAAATACCTGCCATCCAACCACCAAAAAGACCAACGCCTATGCTCAGCAAGGTGAGAAAAGGATTAAAAAAAACCACAGCAATTATCTTTGGCAATACTAAGTAACTGGCTGCATTAACTCCCATTATTTCCAATGCATCTATTTGTTCGGTCACTCTCATAGTACCTATGTTGGATGCAATGCTGGAACCTATTTTTCCGGCCAAAATGAGCGCTACAACCGTAGATGAAAATTCCAGAAGCAATGAATCTCTTGCTGTTAAACCAATCAAATATTTTGGCAACAGAGGATTTTCAGTGTTATAAGCCGTTTGAATGGTAATTACCGCCCCCATAAAGGTAGAGATGATAGCAACAATACCAATCGATTTTACCCCCAATTCTATGATTTCAAAAATGATTTGACGGTAATAAATCTTCTTGTTTTCTGGTTTGGCAAATACTTTTGATAAAAATATATAATACCTGCCTAATTGTACTAAAAATTTAAACATAACTATATTTCATTATTTATGTTAGATACCCCTCCCGAAACAATAAATTTCATAGCCGTTGATGCAGATATATCTAAAGGAGTTATATCATTGCTGGGCACTAAAAATAGTTCTCCCGAAAAATTGTAAGAGTGAGGGAAATATACCGCAACTTTACCTTCTATATTCAAAAAACTCAAATCACGCTGAGTGATAAATCCAATTTTCTCTAAATTACTGATATGGTTTATTTTTACAAGAACGGGTTGATTGAATTTTTTCTCCTTACTTAGAAATGCTGAAACAAAATCCTTGATGGAAGTATATATCAGTTGTATCAAGGGTGCTTTTTTTATCATCTTTTCAATAAATGAATTGATGGGCTTAGATAGGATAGATTGTCCAAAAATTCCAGCCAAAGTTATAACCACAAACATTATAATCAGTCCCAAGCCAGGAATTCTGAATGGCATAATATGAATAATATATTGCTGTACAATATCATCAATAAACCAAAATAATTTGTATATAAAAAATATGGTCAAGCCTAGAGGAACAGTAAATAAAAGTCCACGTAAGAAATGATCCAATAAAATATTTATGATCGTCCGGATTCTATTGGCTTCTTTATTCATTCTAATATATTTTTTTCACACGAGGATAAAATGCATCTTCAATATGATCAATTTTATGCTCCCATCCTGCAAAGGTAATAGAAATGATGTCAAATCGTACATCTTTATCAATTTTGTTTATTTTTACATAAGCATTTGTTGCTGAAATAATTAGATTTTGTTTAGCAGGGGTTACTGCAAACTCGGGAGGATGGATTATATTCCCGAAACGGGTCTTAACTTCCACTATTATAATTTGGTTTTTTAACTGCGCTATAATGTCTAGCTCTAAATGATGAAACCGCCAATTTTTATCAAGTATTTGAAATCCTTTTTTTTCAAGAAATGCAATCGCTAATTCTTCACCTTCTTTACCTTTTTCAATATTGGTTTTTTCCATTTTTGGTTTCATTTTTGAAACAATACTAAGCTAAATCCGTAACAACAATTTGAGTTGGGTTTTGAATTTGGCGCAAATGTATAAAAAACTACTATTAGTCGTATTTTTAAGTATAATAAGTTTGAAAGTTTTTTCAAGCTTTGAAGGCAAGTTGCTTGTTATGAAGCAGACCGCTTTCGATTCAGTATTCCTTTCTTATCATATTAAAGGTAATATGGTGCGTATTGAAGAGGCCGATCATAGGGGAGGAGTAAAGAAAGTTTTATTATTGGATTTAAATATGAATACCATACACCAGCTTGATCCTTCTCGCAAATTATTTACTGAAATTAAAGTATCCAAAGCAAAAGCTTCAGTCAGTGATTTTGAGATTATTAAGTCCTCTTTTGTTAAAAAAATAAATGGTTTTGAGTGTTATCAATGGAGGGTAAGAAGCAAATTGAAAAATTCAGAGGTAACTTACTGGGTTGCAAAAAATGACATGCCCTTTTTAGAAAAAATGACCGAATTGTTAAATGGAATCGATGCTGGTTTTGAACTCTACCTCAATTTGTATCCGGGTGCAAAGGGTTTTATTCCGGTAATGGTTGTAGAGCGAACTATTGTAAGAGATGTGAAAGCAAAATCGGTATTGATTGAAATCAACAACGGTCCTTTAAACACTTCGCTTTTTAAAATACCTACCGATTATAAAAATCAAATTATTTAATCGCTTAAAAAATAGCTTACGGTTTTAAGAAATAATGTTTGCTGTTCTGCATGCAACCAGTGTCCGGCATTGGGAATACTTGCAATTTCAGCCCTTGGGAATAGTGACTTGATAAATCCATAGTCTTTTTCGCTGATATAATTAGATTTTTCCCCTTTTAAAAATAGCACGGGAAACTCATGTATGGATCGATCCAAGCCAAAATCTTTTTCTTCTAAACCGTCCATAATCAAAGACAAGTTTTGTTTTAATGATTTTATGTTTAATGCCCAAAACAAATTACCCTCTTCGTCTTTATTAAGATTTTTCATTAAAAACCCGCGTAGGTTCTTTTCTGGTATAGGCTTTTCTAAGAATAATTCAATTTCTTGTCTGGTTTTTAATAAGGATAAATCAACCGAATCTAATGCATTAATAATATTCAAATGGTCGATAGGATGTTGTTCAAAATCTGTAAGACTTTTATATGGTCTGGGCGAAATATCAACAACCACAAGGTTTTCGACTCTTTCATGATATTTTACAGCAAAAGTCATAGCTGTTTTTCCACCCATTGAATGCCCTATAATAGAAGAGGTTCTGATATTGTTTTTATCCATCAACTCCTTTAAATCTTCAGACATTAATTTATAACTATGCTCATCTGAATGCGGTGAACGACCATGATTTCTTTGATCGACCAAATAGACAGTAAATTTAGCCGATAAGTTTTTGGCAATACTGAGCCAATTATCTGACGAGCCATATAAACCATGCAAAATGATGAGATTGGGCCCATCGCCCAGTTTTTTGAAATACAAATTCATAATCTTTTTTATCTGATAACAATTACTTGTTGAGACAGTTCAAATATTTTTTAATGGTATTATCCAAACCAAAATATAATGCATCGCAAATTAATGCATGACCTATAGATACTTCTACCAAATCAATAACATTGGAACTAAAATACTCTAAATTTACTAAACTTAAATCATGACCTGCATTCAGCTCTATACCATTTGATTTTGCTGCTCTTGATGCTTCAATATATGGTTTAATAGCAGCCTCCTTGTTTGTTATATACTCAGTCGCATAGGGTTCTGTATACAGCTCAATCCTGTTAGTACCAGTTTTAGCAGCATGTTCAATATTTTTAATGTCACAATCAATAAAAATTGAAGTTCGTATGCCTTGTCTTTTTAGCTCTTTCACAATATCCGAAAGAAAATGAAAATTACTTATAACATCCCAACCCGCATCTGAGGTTATGGCATCGTGTTTGTCAGGAACCAATGTAACTTGTTCGGGCTTTATTTCTAAAACCATTTCCATGAATGATTGTGAAGGATAACCTTCAATATTGAATTCAGTATTTACTACTTTTTTGAGGTCGTAAACATCTTTTCGTTTGATATGTCTTTCATCTGGCCTCGGATGAATTGTGATGCCTTGAGCCCCGAACTTTTCGCAATCGATGGCTGTTTGAACCACATTCGGAAATTCTCCACCACGGGCGTTTCGCAAAGTAGCTATTTTATTGATATTTACACTTAATCGTGTCATTTGGATGCTCAAATTAAATTTTGTATTACCTTTGCAAAGGTAGGTTATTTTTTATCTTTTTTTATGCTCGCAAAAGAATTAATATCTGATCATATTCCAACCTTACATACCTCCGATACAGGACTGAAAGCGTTGTCGTGGATGGACTTATACAGGGTATCTCATTTGCCCATTGTTAATAATGAAGAGTTTTTGGGGTTAATTTCTGATAAAGATATTTATGATTTGAATATGGCTGATGAAGCAATCGGAAACCATGCCTTATCTCTCTTTTGTCCCTATGTGGGCTGTAACCAGCATATTTATGAAGTTATCGAAGTAGCTTCAAAATTGAATCTATCTGTTATTCCAGTGCTGGATGAGAAAAACAATTTTTTAGGAGTTATTGGTCAAAACCGATTGGTAAAAGAATTCTCAAAACTGCTTGCGTTATTACAACCAGGAGCCATTATTATTTTGGAGTTAAATGTTAATGACTATTCCCTTTCTCAAATATCTCAAATTATTGAATCTAATGACGCTAAAATATTGAGTCTTTATGTATCGTCAAAAATAGACTCAAATAAAATGGAATTAACATTAAAAATTAATAAGTCGGAAATTAGCAGTATTTATCAAACATTCAATCGATATAATTATGATATCAAAGCTTCTTTTCTCGATGATGATCAGTTAGGAAATTTATTTAATGATCGCTTTGAAATGCTAATGAAATATTTGAATATCTGATGATAAAAGTAGCTATATACGGTAAGAGATATAATGAAGAAATGATTCTAACTTTTGTTGAATTATTCAACCGGTTGAAGTATTACAAAAGTATCATTTTTATTTACAAGGCATTGTACGATTATATTGTGTTGTCGGGGATTAAACCAGATATTGAAGGAATTTTTGAAAATGAAGAGGAGGTGCTGCCTGATTTTAACTATTTCTTCAGTCTGGGTGGCGATGGAACATTCCTTGAATCAGCTCTTTTTGTAAAAAATAAAAATATTCCGGTAGTGGGAATCAATTCCGGACGTCTGGGTTTTTTAGCCAATATTCCAAAGAATGCTATTAGTCAAAGTGTAGATTATTTATATGCATGCAATTACGAAATAGAAGGCCGTAGTTTGATTGAAGTAGTTAAAGGAAGTAGTTTTTTTCCTAAAACAACGTTTGCATTAAATGACGTAACATTACAGAAATCAGGAAGTTCTCTTATAACAGTGCATGCCTATATTGATGGGGCATTTGTTTGTAGCTATTGGACTGATGGATTAATTGTTTCAACTCCAACAGGTTCAACAGCTTATTCTTTAAGCGTTGGTGGACCAATAATGGCGCCTGATTGTGAGAATTTTATCATTTCCCCCATTGCGTCACATAATTTATCTGTCAGACCATTAGTTATTTCTGATAAACATGAGGTATTACTTAAAGTTGAAGCCCGAAACAATAAGTTTTTAGTTTCGCTTGATCATAATACCATTGAATTGAGTTCAGAGCATGAAATATCATTAAAAAAAGCCCCATTTTCTATTAAAGTTTTAAAATTTAAACACTTAGGTTTTTTTGATACCATTAGAGAAAAATTATCATGGGGAAAGGATATTAGAAATAAATTTGTGTGAATTTTAATTTAAGTTTTCATCAATTATTATAATTAGAATGTTTATTTTTGTGTATTAGAAAGACTTGTAAAATGCGTAAAATATTAATATTCATATTATTGGTGTCAGTAAGCACTATCGTTGAAGCACAAAGGTGGAAGTTTTACCGATATGAAGCTTCCCTAGGTATTGGTACTGCTAATGGCTTTTTTGATGTAGGAGGCACAGCCTCTGAAAGTAGCCTTTTAGGATTAAAAGATATTGATGTCCTCAGCACCCGTCCTGTATTGTTTTTTGGTACACGTTACAAAATTACTCAAAATATGGCGGTAAGTGTTCGCTTTCATGCTGGATATTTTAACTCTACGGATGAAGATTCTAAGAATCCTACTAGGGGCTACGTAATGAATGTTCCTTTTTTTGAACCTACAGCACAATTTGAATATTCAATACTTTCAGAAGATAAAAGAGTACGTTCTGCCGCTGTTTTTAACAGAAGGGGTATGGTAAATAATTATGCTTCTATTGGTTTATATGGATTTGCAGGATTGGGCGGAATTGTTGTTAAGCCATCAATTGACGAAGGAAAAATATCATCCTCTCATTCCGTGAAAACTACATTGCATACCGCCGCAGTTGCTTCTGTTGGGATAGGAATTAAAAAACCATTGAATAAAAAACTCATTATAGGGGTTGAGATAGGTGGACGTTACGCACTTTCTGATTATGTTGAGGGCCTTACAACAAAATTTTCTTCACACAACGACGTTTATTATTTTGGTACGGCAAGTATCAATTATAAAATCAGGACGTCCAGACGAGGATATCCTCAAATTTTTAGAAAATAATGTATAGGCTTGTTTTTCTTTCTTTCTTTTTATTTAAAATTGTTTCTACTATAGCTCAAAATAAAGCTGAAATGGGCGTATTCGGTGGTACTAGTATGCTTCTCAGTGATGTTAATTCCAATCAGTTTTTTTTAAACCCTTCTTATTCAGCTGGCTTGATTTATAAGTATAACCATAGTACCCGATACGTGTATCGAATCAATGCCAACTATTCGAATATCAGTGCGAATGATGCCAACTCTTTTGATGACTACCAGAATTTAAGAAATATTAACTATTCGGCGAATGTAATTGATCTCAGTTTATTGTTTGAATTTAACTTTCTTCCATTTAAATTTGCGGAGCGCAAAAAAAGTTTTAGTCCATATGCAAATGCAGGTTTGGGTTTTTATTCTTCACCCAATAAAGTTTTTGCACTCATGCTGCCGTTGGGTGCAGGTGTTAAATACACGCTTAATAACAGATGGGCAGCAGGCGCTGAATGGAATATAGTAAAGACCTTTACGGACAATTTTGAAGGTGTTGAAAATGTAGGAACTAAAGTTGTAAGACCAGCTTTAAATAATAAAGACTGGTATTATAAAATTGGATTTACAATAACATACAAAGTTTTTGATGATCCAGGTGATTGTCCTGAATTGTATAAATAAAGAGATGGAATTGAAAGCAGAAATAGATCTGAACCGTTTACCTAAACACATAGCCATTATTATGGATGGAAATGGTAGGTGGGCTAAGAAAAAAGGAAACCACCGCATTTTTGGTCACAGAAATGGCGTAAAAGCAGTTCGTGAAACCATTGAAGCTTCTGCTGAATTGGGCGTAAAATTCTTAACCCTTTATGCATTTTCTACTGAGAATTGGAACCGACCTAAGATGGAAGTAGACGCTCTCATGGAATTACTCATGAATTCGCTCGTTAATGAATTAGAAACCCTTTGTAAAAATAATATTCAACTTAAAACAATTGGCGATACAGCATCGTTACCTGCTGATGCCAGACAGAGACTGTATGATGTAATGAGTCAAACTAAGGATAATACAGGTCTAAACCTTATTCTTGCCTTGAGTTATAGCGGAAGATGTGAAATTGCAAATGCTGTAAAAGACATTGCAGCAATGGCTAAAAATGGACAGATTAATCCTGATGATATTGATCAGTGCTTTATTCAGCAATTTTTGGATACCCGTGATTACCCCGATCCCGAATTACTTATCAGAACCAGCGGGGAGTTAAGAATAAGCAATTTCCTTTTATGGCAAATAGCTTATGCTGAGCTATACTTTACCGATACGTTATGGCCCGATTTTAGAAAAAACGATTTATACAAAGCCATTATTGATTTTCAAAAAAGAGAAAGACGCTTTGGAATGACCAGTGAACAATTGCCCCAAATTAATAATGCTTAATGATGAATACATTCAAATTAATTATTTCTATCCTGCTGCTAATTATTGCAAATCCCATTTTTTCTCAGGATTCAATTTTGAATACCATAGACTATAGTCAGCCCAAAATATACGAAATTGAAGAAATTACTATCACTGGAGTACAATACCTTGATACCATGGCCATCAAAAGCATGTCGGGTTTAGTTGTAGGCGAAAAAATTTCAATTCCAGGTGATATAATTACCCGAATGCTTAAAAAGTTTTGGGAGCAAGGCCTTTTTTCAGATGTTAAAGTTTCCGCTAATTACATAAATGGTGATAAAATATCTCTGAACCTTTATTTAAAAGAACGTCCCAGATTGAACGAGTTTAAAATAGAAGGAATTAAAAAATCAGAAAAAAAGGAAATTGAAGAAAAACTCAGCCTGAAACAGGGCAGTCAAATTACTGAAAACCTCGTAAATAATGCTAAAACAATAATTAAAGATTATTATATTGAAAAAGGATATTTTTATGTGGAAGTTGAATCATTATATACTCCTCTTGATGGTTCTGAAAATATGGTTGACTTATCTTTTATTATTAAGAAAAATGAACGGATAAAAATTGCAGATATTCTTTTTGAAGGAAACATTGCATTTGAGGATGCTCGCTTGAGACGGGCATTTAAGAAAACTCACAGAAGGGATTGGAATATTTTTAAATCTTCAAAATATATTGAAGAGGAATATAAAGCAGATAAAATTAAACTACAGGAATTTTACAACAAAAGAGGTTATCGCGATTTTAAAATACTAAGTGATTCTTTCTCCATTCTCAGTAATAAGAGAATCATATTGCATATTAATGTTCATGAAGGCAATAAATATTATTTTGGAAATATTATTTGGATAGGAAATACAAAATATTCAAATGATATCCTGGATCAAGTTTTGGGTATCAAAAGCGGTGATATTTTTGATCAAGAATTGTTAGATAAAAGAATCTCTATTGCAGAAGATGCGGTGAGTTCACTATATCTTGATAATGGTTACTTGTTTTTTTCGGCCACACCGGTTGAAACCCGCATACATAATGATTCTATTGATTTTGAAATTAGAATTTACGAAGGAAAACAAGCACGAATTAATAATGTAATTATTAAAGGAAATACTAAGACCAATGAGCACGTAGTTCGCAGGGAAATAAGAACTTTACCCGGTGAATTATTTTCAAAATCGGATATTATTAGAACAGTTAGAGAACTTGCAGCATTGGGCCATTTTGAACCAGAAAAAATAGAACCCAATCCCCTTCCTAACCCAGCCGAAGGTAATGTTGATCTTGAATATAAGTTGGTGGAAAGAGCCAACGATCAGTTAGAAGTATCGGGTGGTTACGGTGCAAAAATGTTTATTGGTACTATAGGCTTGCGTTTTTCTAATTTTTCAGCGCGGAGTATGTTTAAGCCTAAGGCTTGGAGACCAATACCTTCAGGTGATGGACAAACATTAAGTATCAGAGCTCAATCAAATGGAACATATTATCGGTCTTTTAATATTTCATTTGTTGAACCTTGGTTTGGAGGTAAAAAGCCCAATTCATTTTCGGTTTCTTTATTTCGTTCCCGCATAGCTGAGTATTCTACAAGTTTAGATATTTTTAGTAATAAAAATCCAAATTATATGCTTATTTCTGGCGGTTCAATAGGTTTGGGTCGACGTCTTACTTGGCCAGATGACTTTTTCACCCTTTATAATGAATTAAGCTATCAAAATTATTATCTTAATAATTATGCCAATTATTTTAGTTTTTCTAACGGTTCTTCAAATAATATAAGCTTTACTACAACTCTTTCAAGATCTTCTACCAATTCTCCCATTTATCCTAAATCCGGTTCGAAACTATCTATTTCAATTCAGTTAACCCCGCCTTATTCTTTATTTGATCAGAAGGATTATTATTCTTTGAGCGAAAGCGAAAAATTCAGATGGATTGAGTATAATAAATGGACATTTAAATCAGACTATTACCTCAGAGTAATTGAAAATTTTGTAATTCTTACCCGAGCTCAGTTTGGTATGTTAGCCAGATATAATAGCAACAGAGATTATTCACCATTTGAAAGTTTTGATGTGGGTGGTGACGGTTGGTCTACTTATAATATGTATGGTCGTGAATTGGTTGGATTAAGAGGATATAAAAATAATTCATTAACTCCCCGTCTTTATAAGGGTAATGTAGCTCCTATTTCAGATGGTTTGAAAAGTGGTAATATCTATAATAAATTGACGGTTGAATTCCGTTATCCAATAACTCTTAAAGAACAAGCTACCGTTTTTGCTCTTCTTTTTGCTGAAGGTGGAAATTGTTGGCACGATTTTAGCAGTTTTAATCCATATGACATTAAGCGTTCAGCAGGTGTTGGTTTAAGGGCTTTTCTGCCAATGTTCGGTTTACTGGGTATTGATTGGGGTTATGGTTTTGATAATATAATAGCTGATCCTACTGCCAATAAAAGCCAATTCCATTTTACCTTAGGTCAGCAATTTTAAATAATAATATATGTTTAATATTAAATTAAATAGCCATGAAAAATAAGATTTTATTTCCCCTAGTATTGTTAATGCTTTCTGCATTTTCTTTTGGTCAAAAATTTGCATACGTTGACACAGAGTATATTTTAAAAAATATACCTTCTTACAAAGCCGCACAGGAAAAATTAGATAAGATGTCTGATGGTTGGCAAAAAGAAGTTGAAGCCAAATATGCTGATGTAGAAAAACTTTATAAAAGCTATCAGGCCGAAAAGGTGCTGCTTACCGATGATATGAAGAAAAAAAAGGAAGATGACATAATGAGCAAGGAAAAGGAAGCAAAAGAATTACAACGTAAGTATTTTGGTCCAGAAGGTGAATTGTTTAAAAAACGTCAGGAGTTGGTTAAACCTATACAAGACGATGTTTACAAAGCCGTAAAAGATTTAGCTTCCGATGGTAGTTATGCTTTAATATTTGACAGTTCTAGTGGAGCCAGTATATTATTTTCTGATCCTAAACTGGACAAAAGCGATGAAATATTAAAGAAAATGGGGTATAAAAATTAATTACCCATAGTGAAACTATTTGCTTATTTATAAAATAATGTTTAGGTTTGTGCCTGAATGAAATAAATAATTTAAAAATGAAAAAAATCGTAATTGTTTTAGGTTTATTGTTCTTTGTTATTGCAGCTTATTCCCAATCTGGTATTAAGTTTGGTCATATCAACACTCAGGATTTGCTTGCAGCTATGCCCGAAAGTGATAGTGCCAAGATTAATTTAGAAAAATTCACCAAAGAATTGGAAGGTGAATTAGAAGTTATGCAGGTTGAATTGAATAAAAAATATCAAGACTATTTAGGTAAAAGAGATACATATTCTGAGCTTATTAGGCAAACAAAAGAACAAGAGCTACAGGAAATGCAGCAGAGAATTCAACAGTTTCAAACGACTGCTGAAACGGAATTACAAAAAAAACGTGAACTATTCTTTAAACCCGTCTTAGATAAAGCGAAAAAAGCTATTGAAGATGTAAGTAAGGAAAATAAATTCACCTACGTTTTTGATACCAGCGCAGGAGCATTGATTTTTCATTCTGAAGATTCTTATGATGTAATGCCATTGGTTAAAAAGAAATTGGGCTTGAAATAAGCCCTTTTCTTTTATTAAAACCCAGTTAATGAAGCAACAATATCCTATAGGTGTTTTCGATTCGGGTTTTGGAGGTTTAACCGTTTTAAATTCGATCATTCAATCATTACCTCAGTACGATTATATCTATTTGGGTGATAATGCTCGCACGCCATATGGGAACCGTTCATTTGAGACGGTTTATGAATATACCCGTGAAGCAGTAGATTGGCTTTTTAAAAATAATTGCCGTTTGGTTATATTAGCCTGTAATACAGCATCGGCAAAAGCGTTAAGAAATATTCAACAAAAAGATCTTTTAAATTATGGACCACAGCATAAGGTTTTAGGTATAATTAGACCTGTTACGGAAGCAATTGATAGTTATTCAAAAACCAAACATGTTGGGATTCTAGCCACGCAGGGAACGGTAAATTCAGAATCGTATATAATAGAAATTAAAAAGTTTTTCCCTGAAATGACCGTAGTTCAGGAAGCATGTCCTATTTGGGTACCCTTGGTAGAAACATTAGAGTACAAAAGTACCGGCGCCGATTATTTTGTAAAAAAGCATATCGATCAATTGTTAAAAAAGGATTCTTTAATTGATACTATTGTATTAGGATGTACTCATTATCCTTTATTGATTGATAAAATCAGAAAATTTGTACCTGAATACATTCAAATTATTTCTCAAGGATCAATAGTTGGTAATAAACTCGCTGATTACCTTGAGAGACATCCAGAAATTGAAAATCTATGCAGTCAGAATGCTTCAGTTCAATTTTATACAACAGACTCTTCTGATAGTTTTAATATCTTGGCATCAGAATTTTTTGAAAAAGAAATTTCTTCTATTAAAGTTGCTTTCAAATAGCAATTAGTTTCCTATAACTTTTAGTAGATAATTTTGCTCTTTAGTTATACAACGAATGAATGAAATTTGTCCCGCTTCGTTAATATTTAAAATATTATTGCCTGTGGTATGCGGGATGGTTCTTGAAACTTTGCCATTTATATCTATTAGCTCAATATTATACTCATTCGGATAACTGGTGATAATATTCAAAATGCCGTTAGCTGGGTTTGGAAATATTTGGAATACATTATCCCGATCATAATCTTGAAACTTAAGTGGTGATATAGTATTTATTCCTGCCGATAAATTCAAAACTTGATCGTTATAAATGTACTGACCAGTAATGTTTCCGGGCAATACAACCGTTCCAGTTAAACCACTTCCTGATTTTGCTAAATTTACTTCTATGTTACCATCTTTATATGGGATTGATGCATTGATGTTATTCAGATTTCCTAACTCTGGTTTAATTAACACTGAATTAAAACCTGCTTGCATAGGTTGAATACCGGCTATAGTATATAAAAGATAAAAATTAATATGCGAATTCCAAGCATGACAATCAGATCTGCTAAGAACGCTTTCATGTTCACATAAAGTACTTAATCCAAAATTGAGTTGGTTTTTGTATACATCCATGTAATCAAGAATTCTGAAACCTAATCCGCAGCGTGTAAGAGCGTCGAAGAAATGGCATTTGAAGTAAGGAGTAGTGCGGGTAACATTTGCATTTTGTATACAATTTAATAATGCGGTTTTTCCTGTTTCTTGGTTTATGGTTCCGGTAATTACTGCATAAGAATTAGTATGTTCAGAGTAACTATTTTTCGCACTTGTTTCTGCCATCATGTTTTTTGCCGCATCCCAACATTGATTGTATACAGCAGATTTCATTGTAATTGCTTTTTCATTCCATTTATTAGCTTCTGCTGAATTATTTGTGGCATTGAATAAATCAGAAGCGTCTTGCATTGCTTTAATAAAAATCAATGATATCAGTGCCGATCCTCCTGTTTTGGCATTGCTTGGTTCGCCATTAGGAAAAACCCAATCAACAAAATTCCATTCGGTTAAAGGCCCTAATAATCCATTTACGGCCGTTTTACTGTCGTACCAGTTCAGAATCGATTTCACTGTGTTCTCGTATTCACTGAATAATGTAACATCACCTTTAAAATAATATAAGTCGTGTAACATATCTATTGTGTGAAGAGAATAGGTTGGGATAATAATTTTAGTTTTAGGATCAAGAGGATAGCAAGCCGATAAAATTCCCAATGAATTAATTGAATTCAGAATATGTTTGGTGCTGCTTTTAATTAATCGATCGTCTCCTGACATATACAATGCGGTGATGGCCTGATTGTGGTTATCACCTGCATAATTCAATTGTTCATAATAGGGGCAGTCCATCATGGTTTCAAATGAGCATAGTTCCATCGTTTTCCATGATGCGTTCCAGATTGGTGTTATACTATTATCATTGCTATTAAATCGTGCATTTTCAGTATAAGGATAGGCAGTATACTGATTATAAAAATCATTGATAATTAATTCCTCTGATGCAGTTACGATGTCTAATTTCACATATCTAAAAACCCTTATCCAATTTGGGCTAAACATACGTTCACTTCCTCCATCTGGAGAGAATTTATCGAAGGGTCCATAAATATCAGCCCCAGTAAGGCTATCGCGATGCACTTTTTTACCGCCTTTTTCGGCATAATTAGTAAATGGAGATTCGGCGTAGGTAATTTTAATCACGCTATTTTTTCCTTTAGATGTTTTGATAACAGGAAACCCCATGGTAAGCATATCATGATCAAGAATCATACTCATGGTCTTATTTGCGGGAATACTAAGAGTACCTGTACCTTTGATAAAATTATCGGAACCTGTTATTCCTGAAATTCTGCGAATAGAATTAAATCGGGTAATTTTTTCATGCATTAAGGGAATATCACGAACTTCTAGAACCCATTCACAATCAACATTGGGAAGAATTTTGGCATCAGACCAGGAACTATGATCAAAGCCATTTTCTTGCCATCCCCAAATTGATTGTTCTGCGCCCAGTGAGTCTGTGCAACCTATTGCGTACCAGCCATTGGCCCAATCCCACCATTCTAATTTGGTAGCTTGCCATGCGTTATCTTTAATAACTTTCCAATTGCCTTTACCTGTATTCATTACATCTTCCAAGCCTGCAGAACCTTTGAATATGAATGCAGTTTTTGAGCTTAATTGTGCTACGGGTTTATCTTTACCAAAATTGTAAACCTGAACAGCAATTGAATTTTCACCAATTTTGAGATAAGGATAAATGTTTATGGAATCGTATTTCCAATGTTTAATATCGCTGCGGGCAGGACCAAAAGTAACATACGTGCCATTTACATATAATTTGTATCGGGTATCGGCTGATATCAGAACGTTTAAGCTTTTAGGCAAGGAATTGATGGTAACAGTATTTCTAAAATAATAAACGCCATAATCGTTTAAGTTTGCAGTAGGGTGGGTAATCCAGTTGGCATTGCTCATTTGCCCCATTGCGGAGCAAAACATTGCAATGCTAAGTAAGCAAACAAATAAGTTCTTCATTTTCAATAAATTCGTTTAGTTTAAGCAAATGTAGAAAAAAATATTGTAAAAGCAGATAAATTTGATTAATTTCGCAGGCCTGTATTAAAAAATATACTAGGGAGAGTTGGCCGAGTGGTCGAAGGCGCACGCCTGGAAAGTGTGTATACTCCAAAAGGGTATCTGGGGTTCGAATCCCTAACTCTCCGCCAGAGTACAAATCAAAAAAAATCAAAGCCGCCTAAATCTCAGTATTTATG
>JFJP01038166.1_pt1 | contig 19176 bp, 13 predicted proteins | sample 431651 | NCBI WGS metagenome assembly JFJP01 (sample SAMN02602958, study PRJNA72255) | Microbial mat metagenome, whole genome shotgun sequencing project. | biome: fresh water; feature: sink hole; material: water; isolation source: purple microbial (photo- and chemosynthetic) mats found in...
AAGCTAAACTAGCAGCTAGTGATAAAGCAACTAGTGATCAATTTGGAGTCTCTGTAAGTATCAATGCAGATGGTACTAAAGTAATTATAGGTGCATATATTGCTGATCCTGATGGTATTATTAATGCAGGTGCAGCTTATATCTTTAAGTACAATGGCAGTACTTGGTCACAAGAAGCTAAACTAGCAGCTAGTGATAAAGTAGCTAGTGATTATTTTGGAACCTCTGTAAGTATCAATGCAGATGGTACTAAAGTAGTTATAGGTGCACAAGCTGCTGATCCTAGTGGTATTGTTACTGCAGGTGCAGCTTATATCTTTAAATAACCGTATGTAATCAATGTAGTACACAGGATGCATATCGTACACTGCATCCTGTGTATAACAAAAGTAACCAGGAGAATATAGGTGGCTATAGCTAAATTTAAACCAGATACTAAAATACAACCTCAACCTAATACACCATCTTTAGCTCCAGTGAACTATATTTCTCCAGCTAAAGATGAAAAAGTTATACCCATAGATAATATACTAGCTTATATAGATGGCTCTGAATGGTCAGTTAATTACTATTCACAATTCACATCTAAAACTAACGATCTTCGTGAAGTAGATCCAGGTGAACATCCTGTCTATCAACAATACACACTTATTAATAAATATTCTCTCAAAGTTAATTCTGAATTAGCCACTTCTTATGATCCTGAAACAGGTATTACTAAAGTATCTGGTTCAGCTAACATGTTCTCATTCATTATACCCAATGTTAATGATTACTTTGTTACTGACAGCGGAAATAGCCGCACAGGTCTCTTTAAGATAACTAGTGTAGATCGTAAAAGCTTTAATACAAGTTCTATATTTGAAGTTAATTATGATCTTATCGGATATATAAACACAGGTGCTAGTATTACACTTTATCAAGATCTTACTGATAAAGTAGTTAAAACTTATTATTTTGATTTATCTAGATATCAACAAGGTCTTTATCCTCTCGTATTAGAAAAGACTCGTCAAAAACTTATAGATTATACTATAGCATATAGAGATTTAGTTCGTTACTATGTATCAACGTTTTTTAATCGTAAGTATATGACATTTGTATTACCTGGTCAAGAGTTAGTTATCTATGATCCATTTATAGTTAGATATATAACTAAAATTGTTGAATCTGATTTAGCTATAGAACTTAAAGAATTGCGTGTTTATACTATAGAGAAAGACCCGTATCTATTACAACCGCAATTTTGGGATCTTATGATTAACAGATGTTATGATGATATAAAATATCTTAATACTAGGATGGGTATAGCTACTAAACACCAGTTCAACGGTAGCGGGTTTCTACAGGGTTTTAAATATATAGATATACAATATATGGTATATCCTCTAGAAGAAGCTTTAGATTCTACTACACGAGTAGGTTTACGACCTACTCCTAAATTTACTAGTTATCTATTCACAGAGCTAGAAACTACCACTAATCGTAATAATGTTTCAGATGTAGGATTAATTACATTATTTCAAGATGCGGTTAATATTAGACCTTTATCTGAAGGCGTTATTATTGATAACCACTATGTACTCACTTCTAAATTTTATAATGATTCGTCAGATATGAGTGTCATAGAAGTACTTACTAAAGATTATATTAAAACTAATACTGTAAATAAAGATATGTTAGATACTATGATAAATAATTATCAAGATCTCAATAGGTTAGAACAGTTTTATTATGGTCCTATACTTATGAGTATACTTAAAGATGTAGTTAGAAACCTTCGTATGTGATGATCACCATCTACACTAGTAGCTTTAACAGCTACTAGTGTAGATGGTGTATATTTTTAACTAACCTTCTTGAAATGATGAAGCTCTTGCTACACCACTAGTATATGTATTACCATTATTTGTTACACTACCTGTATTATTTATTGAATCAGAACTTAAATTATAATGATCAGAATTAATATCTATGTTATTTGAATCTGTATTAAAATTAGTTGCATTTGCATTTATAGTATCAGCAACTATGTTAACTGTAGGTGCTATTATATTTATTTCTGTATTATATTTAGCTGTTAATGTACCTTTTACACTATCATGTAATAGATAATTATTAAAACCATCTATTACAGTAATACTACCTGCTTTAGTATCTATAGTAATATCATATGTAGTTGCTTCACCGTCATTATCACTAGTATGAATTTTTATATATTTATTAAGAGTATCTACTTCATACCAATAACTACTATTTCTATCAAAATACTCACTTCTAGCTCCAGTAGACAGATTAGAAAAACCATATAATACTTTTTCTAATCTACGTATTTCTGGTTCATTAAAGATAGTAGACCAATAGTATTCATTAGTATCAGAAAAGGTATATATCATGACTGATTCACCTTTGATAACATCAGGCGCTGACATACGATTACTATTATTTATAGGTAACCATTTAGCTTTTATTACACTAGATGATTTAGTTTCTGCTTTATAAGGAACATCTTTATGATTTTTAGTATCAGCTTTATAATCAGTAGTAGCATTTATATCACCTTCTTGATCCACTATATGTTCTACAGGCACTACATTTATTTCATACGAATTAGTAGGTTTATCTATAGCTACTATACCTAAAGAATAAAATTTAAAACAACTATCTTTTAACATAAGTTTTCCTTTTCTTAACTCTATAAACTGGCAGAATATAACCATTTAAAAAGAGATTCTTATGAAAATAATACGTATAATTCTAAACGGATTTAAAAAGTTTACTTTATCTAAACATGGTAATATAGAATTAACTTTTGATAATAAACTAGTATTAATCATTGGAACTAATGGAGTAGGTAAGAGTAGTTTAGTAAAAGAACTATCGCCATTACCAGCTAATCATACCGATTTTAGTAAAGGTGGATTTAAACAAATAGAAATAGAATATAATAATTCATATTATATATTATTAAATTCTTTTGATGGATCTATGCCTAAATATAGTTTCATTAAAGATAACACAGAATTAAATCCTGGTCATACTGTTACTGTCTATAAGGATTTAGTTTTTAAGTTCTTTAATTTAGATACTAATTCTTTTAATCTACTTAATAATGATAATAGCTTTATTGATTATAATAACCAAGATCGTAAAAACTGGATTACACGTATATCTGACAATGATTTAACTTATGCTATTTCTTTTTATAATAAAAATAAAGAAATATTACGTGATATACAAGGTGGATTAAAACTAAGTAAAACTAAGTTACTACAAGAATCGGATAAACTTGTAAACAAGAGTGAACATGAAAGACTTAAACTTATTATAAATGATAGTAAAATACTTATAGATAGTTTATTAAATTTAAGAGATAATACTCATATAGACCCTATAGAACTTAAAAACACTATACATATTATAGAAGAGAAGATATCTAGTCACTCTGATTCATTATTAAATACGTCCTCTAAATATCCTAGAGATATTAAATATGCTACTATAGAATCATTAGATACGGAGAATATTAATACACAAGCTTCTATTAATACTCTAGTAGTGCATATAGATAATACTCAACAACAACTTAAGCAACTATCCCAAAAACTAGATTTACTTAAAAAGGCTAATATAGATAGTAAAGAAGTTACTATGTCTAAGTTGTTACAAGTCTCTGATGATATTGTAGATTTAAATAAACAACTTCATTACCCTATGGTGTTAAGTAATCCAGAGGATACACTTACTAGCTATTTAACTATATATGAAAATCTACAAGATCTGTTTATGAACTTAGTTAGTAATGAGGATAAAGTACTCAATAAAGATTATTATATATCTAAATTAGAAACATACAATCAATTAACTAACAGGATAATCACTTTAGAGAGCACAGAGAGGGCCTACACTGCGAAGAAATTAGATTTAGAGGCTAGGAGAAGGGACAATGGTGTAGAGTGCCCTAAATGCAGTCACCAGTGGTTTATAGGGTATACAGAAAAAGACTACCTAGTTACAGTTGAATCTCTCAATAAGTTAACAGCTGATATAAACACAGCTAAAGTAACACACAATACTTCTAAAGAAGAATTAGAAAAAATAAAATTCTATTTAGATTGTTTTGACACATATCGTAATATAACTAACAAATGGACTATACTATCTCCTATATGGAATATAATAAATAATGATGAATTACTATATAAAGATCCAAAAGCTCTTATAGTTAAACTAGAGTTAATAAAAGAAGACATACTTTTACATATTAAAACTAAGAAATTTCTGGCTGACAAAAAACAGTTAGAGCAAGTATTAGATTTACTTGATAAAGATAACCAGTTATCATTAGATAGTTTAACTACTGATCATGATAAATATAATAAAGAATTATATGAATCTACTAAAGAACTTAACCGGTTAAGAGAACATCTTAATTATATTAAACAACTTAAGATTACACTAACAAACATCAATGCCTCTAGAACGTACGTAGAGGGTCTTTTAAGCGACTATTCTCTTAACATGGGTAAAGCCCTTACCTTTAAGAAAAAACACGCTATAGACGATATAATACGTACTGTGAAGCTATATACATCTGACAAAGAGAATATGCTTTCTAAACAAACTATACAAGTCAGTATTGTAGATAATATACAGAAAACCATAAATGAACAAGAAGAGTTATTAATTTATCATAAAGCTATAGAGAAGTCTTTATCGCCTACTGAAGGTTTAATAGCTAAATCATTAACTGGCTTTATTAACTTATTTGTATTACAGGTTAATAGTTTCATTAAGAAGATATGGAGTTATCCACTGGAATTAGTAACTATAACTCCAGATGAAAACTTGGATATCAACTATAAATTTAAAGTATTGGTAAATGATAATATAACTATACCTGATATAAGTAAACTAAGTTCAGCACAGAAAGAAATAGTAGACTTAGCTATACGTATAGTTTCTATGAAATATCTAAAGATAACTGATTTCCCATTATACTTAGACGAGTTTGCTGCTAAGATGGATATAGTTCATAGAAAAGCAGCATTCTATACTATAAGTAACTTATTACTAAATAGCAACTTTAGTCAAATCTTTCTAATTAATCATTATGAAGATCAGTATGGTAGTCTTAAAAATGCACAGATTGTCGATTTAAATACATTGTAAACAAACTATACCCACTATAGGCATTAGTAGCCTATAGTGGGTATAGTGTCAAATATTTATTTTTACACTAGTAATTTAGGATACACTGTTAATAATAAACCTTTTGAACTGAAGATTCTATATAACGCATAGCTGCATATGCTACACGATTACGATATTCTATTATTTCAGTTAATTTACCTAAAGATTCCCATACTCTATTTGTAATGTCTTCTGCCATTTTAACATCACTAGGCGATTGCATTAAATAATGAAATCTAATAGAAGTTATTTTACGGTAATTCATTATTTCTTCTAAACGCTCCATAGCCGATTTAGATGCAGCAAATCCACCACCTTGGTAAGCTTTGTAACTATATTCTGTTATTAGATAATCACGTAATTTAATAGCATCTTTATATTCAATAGGTGCATAACTAGGATACCTATCTATATTATTAGGTTTTTCTTGAAGATTGACAGTTTTTTCAAATTCACGGAAAGTTTTTTCTGTAGCACCGTATATAGATATAATAGATGTCTCTGTCTTTTTATCAGATATAAAAGTACTGTTATTTAATTCTTTAGCTATTAAATTTAAAACATCTGCTATGTCTGATAAATGTTTATCTATTTTAGCTATATCCATCGTACCTTCAATATGTTTTAAGAAAGACATAACTTCAGCAGAAGTAATAATTTTATTAGAAGTAGCTATTAGATACTTAGACCAACCTGGATCGATCAGTAAATCGGTTTTAGAACCTTTTTCTTTTAGATCATTTAGAGCTTGATCTAATTTATCAGCCATTTTATTTGTAGTGGTAAATGAACGTTTAATAGCATTACCGATACGCGAAAGCATACCTTCTTGAGCAATACTTAAACCTGATTTTAAATCTTGTTTAAAATCCTCAAGTACAAAAGATTTCTTATAACCGATTTTACTAAGCAAATGTTCTTTAGCTACTTCAATAGCAGCTTCTGGACTTTCTGCGGCTTCTATCTTTTCTAACACTTCACCTGTTTCAACTGCATCTTTTTGACGTTGAAGATCCTCGGATAATTTATTATTTTCTAGTGCTTGTTGAAACATGTCCTCTTCAATAGAACTATCACCAACAATAACTTTTTCATCCTCTAGTACAGCAAATAACTTACTCATGTTAATTCCTTTGTTAAAAAAATATTGTAGCTACTTGAACTCAAACTACCACTAAATTATAATAAAAAATAATGACACTTAGTATAGTCTACTATAGACTATACTAAGTGTATAGATTATTAAAACTTAGGCTGCTTTAGCTTTGTAACAAGCAAGGTTAGCAGTGACATAATCAAGAGCAACAGTAGCTGCTTGAATAGACAATGAAGGCAGCTTTTTATTAACTGCTAAGATACTGACTTGTGCCGCACGGAAAGCTTTAGCTTTAGCTTTAGCTTCTTCAACAGAAGTATTATCTTCAGCTAATTTATCAGCCAATGCAACAATCTTCTTAAATACAGATTCCGATTTACCAATATTTCCTTTAGCATCTTGTACTGCTTTACCTAATGCACCGGCATTAGCGACAATTTTTTCAAGGATATCAGTATCAACAGCAGACATTTCAGCATCAGTCACTTTAGCTTTAGTTTGTTCAAAAGTTATAATACCGTCTATAACTATAGTTTTATAACCAAATGCTAATTTTTCAGGAAGATTCTTATTAAGAATTTTTACAAGATCTTCTGTAAAGTTGTCAGTATTTTCAGCTTTAGCAACAGTATCCATTAAAGCACCAATTCCAGTATTCATGCCATCTATTGTTTTAATACCCTCAGCATGTTCTCCAAGAACTGTAGTAATACTAGTATCTAGTTCACTAGCAGCTGTAGCATTAAAAGCCATTAAATACTTGGCAACCTTAAATTTCTTTTCTGAATCAATAGCTAAATCAGTTTTAGCTTTAGCAACTTTTTCACCAAGTGTTTTAGCACGAGCTTGAATTTTAATAGATGCATCAAAAAGTTTAGCCCAAAGTTCTTTAAGACTATTCCAAAGATTGGTGAAAAACTTTTTGATGGCATCCCAAATAGCAGAAATAGTTTCTTTAATGCCTTCTAAAACATACTTAGTAGCATCTAGACGTGAACTGGTGCCACCGAAAGATTCCATAGCGGGAATAATCTTCTTGACAGGTTTGTAACCAAGACGAGCACAGATAGCTTCAATAGCTACTTCAGCGATCTCGGCTGCATCTTCAGTCAGACCTTCTCCTTTTTCGATAGAGTCTCCGGCAACTTCAGCAATATCACTAAGTTCATCTACACCAGTAATAGCTTCATCTATAGTTCCAGCAGTCTCATCAACAGTTTGTTCAGCACCAGCTACTTCAGATTGAGCAACATGTTCTTCAAGTTCTTCAATACGCTCATCCTGTTCACTATTAGCAACGATAGGATCAGCAACCATTTCATCTTCTAATACAGCAAATAAACCACGAGCCATGTTAATGCTCCTTTAATACTAAGTTAAAAAACGCGTTTTTGTAACACTAGTTTGAATGTTAAATACACCCATTATATATAATGCATAAAATTATTGTCTATAGTAACATTCTAGTACAGTGAATAACTTACTCATAACGCATCCTTTGTAAAAAAAAAAGAAACACCAACTATAGCCCACAGTGGGCTATAGTTGGCATCTTTACATTAGTAGAATTTATGCAGCTTTGTAACAATTAAGGCTATTAGCTACATAATCAAGAGCAACGCTGGAAGCCTGTATAGCCAATCCCGGTATCTTTTTATTAACTAATACTATAGCAGTTTGCACTGTGCGGAATTTTTTAGTTTGAGTTTTAGCTTCTTCACCAGCATTTTCTTTTTTAGACAATTTATCAGCTAGCGCTACTATCTTTTTAATGACAGTTTCTGCAGCACCTATATTTTTCTTAGCCTCAGCCACTGCTTTACCTTGATCAACTACATTACGACATATTTTTTCAAGAGTAGCTATATCGCCGCCAGTAACTTCACCGTCAGGTTGTTTATCTTTAGTTTGAGGAAGGGATAAATCACCCCCGGTAGTTTTAATTTCGTACCCAAAGGCTAATTTATCGTCTTTGGCTATTTTTTCAAAGGCAGCCGAAATAGCATCAGCGAAACCTTCACTAGATTCAGCTTTTTCAACTGACTCTAATAATTTCCCGAGATCAGTATTCACGTTATTAATAGTTTTTATAACAGCGACATGATGGATAACGGTTTTAGAAGCATCTGAAGCTATTTGATCAGGTGTTGTATTAAAAGCTATACAGTACTTACCAGCTTTAAATTTCTTATCACCATCGAGAACAAGACCGTCCACTCTAGCTTTAGCACTTTTTTCGCCGAGAGATTTAGCACGAGCTTGAATTTTGAGAGATGCATCAAACATCTTGTCCCAAAATGCTTTAAAAGTGGCAAAAAGACCTGAGAAAAACGCTTTAATAGCTTCCCAAGCTTTAGAAGAAGCTTCTTTAATACCTTCTAAAACATACTTAGTAGCATCTAGACGTGAACTGGCGCCACCGAAAGATTCCATAGCGGGAACGATCTTTTTAGCAGGTTTGTAACCAAGACGAGCACAGATAGCTTCGATAGCTACTTCAGCGATCTCAGCCGCTTCTTCGGTCAGACCTTCACCTTTTTCAATGGAATCACTTGCAACTTCAGCGATATCATTAAGTTCATCGATACCAGTGGTAGCGTCATTCAAAGTTTCATCAGCATTATCAATTACATCACCGGCGTCATTCATCTCAGCTTCGGCAACTTGACTTTCAAGTTCTTCAATACGCTCATCCTGTTCACTATCAGCAACGATAGGATCAGCAACCATTTCATCTTCTAATACAGCAAATAAACCACGTGCCATGTTAATACCCCTTTAATACTAAGTTAAAAAACGCGTTTTTGTAACACTAGTTTGAATGTTAAATACATCCATTATATATAATACAAAAGTTATTATCTATAGCAAGCAAGATTAGCAGATATATAATCAAGAGCAACAGAAGCTGCTCGTAAAGATAATGATGGTAATGATTTATTAATTAAGACCATATTATTTTTTGTATTATTAAAGATCTTTTTCTTAGCCTGATTAACTTCATTAGTTTCATCTTTTTTAGCTAGTTCATTAGCTAATGCAGCTGCTCTCTTAATGACAAATGTTGCTTCACTAGTAATTTTTTTAATACCTATAACTTTATCAATTAAAATAATTGCTGTGGATAAAACTTCTTTAAGAATATTTATATCAGCGGCAGTATCTTCATAATCATATACAGTATTTCTATTTTGATCAAGATGCATAATACCATCTTTAATAGTAAATTCATACCCAAAAGCTAATTTGACTATATGGTCTTCATTGTGCATTTTAGCGGGTTCCATATCTTTATCATTAATTTCTTCAGCTCTAGTAACTTTACTTAACTGGGTGATAAAGTTACTATTCATATCATGTTGCATCTTAATAATATCAATATGTTCATTAAGGATATCATCGATATTAGAAATTAATAGATCTTGAGTTGGTGCATTAAAAGCCATTAAATATGGTTTAAGTTTTATTAATTTATCTTTTATTACGGTTACATAAGGATTATCTTCATAAGCCCAAATTTTATGACCAAGTTTTTTAGCACGAGCTGCTTCTTTTTCGCTAGCAATAAATAATTTATCCCAGAATTCTTTAAATTTACTCCAAAGCATTTCAAAGAATTTTGCTATGTGTTCCCAAATAGTTGAACCAAGTTCTTTAATACCTTCTAAAGCATACTTAGTAGCATCTAGACGTGAACTAGTACCACCAAAAGACTCCATAGCAGGAACGATCTTCTTGACAGGCTTATAACCAAGACGAGTACAGATAGCCTCAACAGCCATTTCAGCCATTACACCCGCGTCTTCGGTTAGACCTTTATTTTTTTCTATGGAATTTTCAGTAACTTTAGCAATGTCATCAAGTTCATTAGTATTAACGATAATATTATCTATAGTCTCATTAACTATATCGATGGCTTGTTCAGCGTCTATCATTTCAGATTGAGCAACTTGTCCTTCAAGTTCTTCAATACGTCCATTTTGATCACTATTGTCTATAATATTATCTACCTCAGCACCATCTTCTAATACAGCAAATAAACTACGAAACATGTTAATAACCCTTTAATAAAAAATAAATAAATTAAACAGAAAAGATTTTATCTTTAGGTCCAAATATTATATAGAGGGTAGAGATCAGATCACTATAACCATTATGTCTCTGTAACCATAGAGATATTGTTTTAGCTATATTATCACCACCGTCAATATACTTAGTAGTTAGTTTATCTAAATTATCACTAGTGTTAATTTTACTTTCTGGATTAGTAAGAACAGGTGTTATCACTCTACTCCAAGTAACATTATCTATTTTACGTTTACCATTAGTAAATATATACTCTAATGTATCTTCAATAAAATTAACATGGGTCATAGTTATAAAAGGATTAGTCTTTTGTAATTGTATCCACACTAATAAATCATTATTAAATAGTTCTTTAGCTAGTTTTAATACTTTTAATTTATTTTCTATTAAGTTTATAGAAGAATTATTAACTAACATTAGTTTATATAACTGTTCTATTTCTTCATTATAGAAATAAATATTAGCTGGATTTAAATAATTTTTAACTAATACATACTTAATGTATATATTTTCAGATATAGCTTTAGATACTAGATTACTAGTATTATTTGTAATGTAACCTGATGATAGGATAGGAGCTTCCATGGCTTAAGACTCCTGTAAATCTCGTTCTACATCATAATTCTTAGACTCTATCTTTTCTATACGATTTTTGATATACTCTATCTCCTGTTCTAATACAGGGTCATTGAGTTTACCATTTTCATTTTGAAGATATGTAAGTCTAAGCTGTAGATACTTAATAGTTTCTTTACGTTCTTTATATTTATTAATTTGATAATCAGAGATTATTTTAGATATAAAGAATATAGGGCTATACCTAAAACCCATGAAACTATTAATATTAATAATAGATTCATTTTCGCTAGTAACTAATTGTTGATTATCATCAGTTATTAATATATCAGGTAACTGATTAAATTCTTTTTCAAACTTATCTGTTTTAATAGTTAAGTTACTAAACAATAAACTAAAGCGTTTAATATTACCTTCGACATAAACTATGTTAGCCTTAGATAACATTTTAATCTTATTAACTTCAAAGTCTACATAGAAATCAATAAGTTTTAAAATATAATCTAAACAAAACTCTGTATTATTAATGTAAGCTAATGAAAAACCTTTTTTAAAAGATAGAGCTGAACCTATGGTATTATTAGGTACATTCTTTTCAACATATGTTTCTATTAATTTAAGATTTTGTTTTAATATAAGAAGTGCTGCACTAATATCATTAAATAAGTTTTTACCAGAGCCTATTTTATTTTCAAAGGTTCTATAGAAATTATCTATGAGATATTTAATATCTTGATTAGCAGGTTTGTTCTCAGTCATATAGACAGAATAAAGAGTTGTTAATTTCTCTATATCATCTAGAATGTCATGTATATTATCTATAGTGAACTGAAGATCTTTCTTATTGATAAGAGATTTTAATCTCTTGAAGAAGGTGTCAAAAATACCCATGATACTAAACTCCTGAAGTCTTACATCCTTAGCTACTTTGTTTAGCTAAGGATGGTTATTGGTTAGAAAGTAGGCGACATGCCCATCTGCAACATTTTAAGCATATCAGTGATATCAGGACCCTTGTTCTTAGACACAGATTTAATCTCACGTACACTTAGATCAGTGTAACCACTAGCACCATTAACATAGAACTTAACACGTTCTCTGTCAGGGTCAACTACACAAAGTATCATTGCATAGCCATTACCGAATAATTTATTACGCACACTTTCGCTAGATAACTTACCCTTTAAATAAAATTCTATCTTAAGGGCTTCTGCTGCAGTGATAACATATAAATTACTAGCTACACCTAAAGACATTGCATCTAATTCACCAACATCTTTACCTATAAGAGATTTTGTAGTAATAGACGCTGATTTCTTAATAATTGCATTAGTTACTCTACTATCTATACTACGGATAATACCAGTCTCGTCAGTTAAAGAATTCTTTTTACGTTCTTTAATAAGATCCTGGCACATCACCAAATCACGCCAAAAAGATATACGACCAGACCTCCATGAGTGCCAGCGCTCGGTTATACCGGTATCTTCTTTATGCCGAACCAATAGACTTTCTAAGACTCTAGTAGAAACTATATTAACTAATAATTTAACTAAGATAGGTATAACTACAGTACGACCTTGATTAGTCACTATTTGTTGTTCAGTACCACTTGTTTCTTTATCACGTTCATTATACATATTTTGTTTATCAAAACCTTCTGTTTCTTTATTTTTTATACTAGATGTTCTCTGATTATCAATTTGACCAGAAGATTCTTCATGTTCATTATTTGATTTAAATGTTTGACTACCACCATACGATATTTCACTTTCTTTACCTGATTTGGTTTTATTCATATACACATGTTGTTCAGGTAGAACTATTTCTATCTCAATAATCTTGCCAACAGCTAGATTGGCAGATGCCTGAAGATCAGGCATTTCCTCACCTAACTGTGTATAATTATTATTTTCTAAAGATAGATTGGTTTTAGTGGGTAATTTAAACTTAAGTAAATCTTCTGATAGACTATGAGATTCTAAAGAAAAGGATACATCAGTGCTAAGTGCTCTAAGTATTTTATTAGTTCTGATATCTCTAACGTTAATTAAAGATGTTACAGCTTGTAAATAATAAGCTATGAACATATTTAAAAGAGTGGTGTTTACATCAGTTATATATTCTAAGTTAACACAGTCTTTAGATATAACACAGAACGGTTCTACAGATGTCTGCTTAGTTAAAGTAGACATGGCTTTAGGATCCATTTGTTGAATCATAGTAGCACTTGTAGCGTATTTATTTGATAAGTCCATCAGTTGTTTTAAAACACCACCTACGTCAATCATTTTCACAACTCCTTTTTTTCGAACACTTAGAAATGGACGAAACATGTCAAGTATTTTAAATATGTCATTAGACGATCTATATTCTAGTTTGAACATAGGTTCCATAGAACGTGCTAATGCTAATAACTTATATGGTTTAAATCATAGGGCTATACCTACAGTTGTTCCATCTAATAAGGATAGATACGGGTTAACCTTCTTTGTTAGACCTCAGTTAAATATGACCCAAGATAATATAAGAAACATCAGAAGTTTTTATTCGTTACTAAATGATAATCAATTTAGTATACAACGTTATGTTAGATGTATGTTAGATCCTAGATTAGCTGAAGGAATAGTCATAGGTACTCGTACTTATCCTAAGATAGATACTGGATTAGTTGATCGATCTAATCCATTTATACCAATATTAACTAATAACCTATTATCTATTTCAGGATGGCCTGATTTAACATCACCTACATTTAGTTCACAACCAGGTTTGTATAAAGAAGTGTATAGTCAAGTAGATGGACTAGTTAGAAACTTTGAAAGTTTTGATTTAGATGCAACTTTTAGAAATGTTAGAAATGATCCTATTATTATGATGTTCTATATATGGTGTCATTACCAATCATATGTATTTGAAGGTAAACTTATGCCTTATTTTGATTTTCTATTAGAGAATGAAATAGATTACAATACTAGAATATATAGATTAATATTAGATAGTACATTTACTCATGTTACTAAGATAGCAGCTACCGGTGCAGCTTTCCCTATTTCTGTTAACTTAAGTAGCTTCTTTGATTACAATAATGAAAAACCGTTTAATGATCAAAGTAAGGAAATTAATGTTAGATTTAGATGTATGGGTGCTGAATATTTAGATGATGTACTTATATATGAATTCAATGAAACTGTCTGTATATTTAATTCTGATATGAAAGATAATAGACGTGGTAGTTCTATGGTTAGAATAAATTCTAGTATCCTTACATTATTTAACAATAGAGGTTATCCTAGAATCAATTATAATACATATGAACTAGAATGGTATGTACCTAAAGATATGTATAATTCATATACCAGAAAGTTTTTAGCTACTGCTGCAACCAATGTTACCGACAATGAAGAATTTGGAGATTAATTATGGCTACCATAGAAAATTATGATATTGTTCCATTAGAAGAACTTAAAAGTAAATTAGAATTATACAAATATAACCCTACATTGATGCATAGAGTTATATTAGATACATTACAAGATGTTACAGATGGTAGAATAAATATAGTAGATCCTACTAACCCTTTTATCTTTTTACTAGAAGCTAGTACAGTTAATACTAGTTTATTTATACAAGAAAATTATTTAAATTTAAGACGTCAATATCCATCTCTTTCTCAAACACAAGATGATATTTATCTTCATATGTGTGATAAAGATTATATAGGTAGATTTGCTACTGCTGGTAAATGTATATTTACTATAGCTGTGTCATATAAAGATTTAACTAATGCTCCATATGATGTTAGTATAAATGGCACTAGATTAACTATACCTAAAGATACAGAAATAACTATAGATAATATTAAATTTACTTTTAATTATGCTATAGATATCATACGTTATAGTAATGGCATGATTAAAGTTGCTTATACAACAGATAAACAAAATCCACTGCAACCACTTAGTAAATCATTAATTAACTACACAGCTAGAAAAAATATAGATAAAGATGTATGGATATTTTTTGATGTAGAATTATTACAAACAGAAATTAAATCTACAACATTTCCTATAGAATTTGGAAATATTTTTAATAAGACTATACCCTTTTCTGATAAGTATACATATTGTTCTGTTTATTATAAAAATGATAATACATTTGATAAATGGATGGAGATGAAGACAACTCATAACCCTATGGTATATGATATAACTGATCCAACTGTTATTCTACAAGTGTATGAAAGCGAATTAAAAATTACATTACCATCTGTGTACACTAACACAGAAATTATATCAGGTGAACTTAGAATAGATATATATACAACTAAAGGAAGTATCACAGTTGATCTTGGTAATTATAAATTAGTTGCTTTTAATAATGTATTAAGAGCTTTTGAAGAAACTGAAATAACTGAGCATACTATAGCATTAAGTAATAGTAGTTATCTTATGTTTAGTGATAAGATTACTACTGGAGGTAATGACGGTATTACACTAGATCAACTACGTGATAGAGTTATAAATAATTCTATAGGTGATAGGCAATTACCTGTTTCTAATGTACAATTAGAAGCATATGTAAATAATAACGGTTTTAATCTCATTAAAAATATAGATTTAGTAACTAATCGAATATTCTTAGCTACTAAAAAACTACCCGAACCTAATACTAGAAAGATTATTACACCAGCTACTATGGGTTTAACATCAACTGTTATTAACAGTCTATCATTAATTAACAATATTAATGTCACTGAGAATTTAAAATCTTACACTATAAAATCTAACAGTTTATTTAAATTAACTAATGGTGTACTTAGACTATTAACTAATCCAGATAATAATTATCTTAATGCATTATCTCAATATGATCTTATGTCTAATATAAATGATAACGATTATTACTATAATCCGTTTTATTATGTATATGATGAAACTAATCCTGATGAATATTTATTAAGATCATATCATTTAGATCAACCAGTAGTTAACTATACTAATTTCTTAGATCAAAATAATACTTTACAATTAGCTGTTAATAGTAATAGTGTCAATATAGAGAAAATAACTGATGGTTATAAAATAACTGTGATTACTAAATCAGGCGGTTTTTATAAACAGCTGGCAGATAATCGTGTAGCTTTACAATTAGCATATTACCCTGTAGGAGAAAAACATTTAGCTTATATTAATGCTGAAATGGTGTCTCGTACAGATGATGATGAACGTATTTATCAAATAACATTATTAAATAACTTAGATATAAATAAAAAGCATCAACTAACTATAAATAACACTGTTATGTTTACATCAGACATAGTTAAAACTAAGATAGAATTAACACATAATTTTTATTTGATTTATTCTACAGATAGTTTAACTAGTAGTTATTTATCAAGTGCTATTGATGCAGATGTTGGTAATATGTTATTAAATAATAGTTTTAAAGGTGTGACTAAAGAAGAAATTAATGTAAGTACAGGATATCCTCTTGAACAACTATGGACTAAAATAAGACCTATTATTAGTGATATTATTTATAAACGTTATACAGAAGATATACCTTTATTATATGATAGAGATATATATGAAGTTGATCCTATCACAGGATCTATTTTTACTGTAAATGAATATAATGAAATAATTTATAATATAAAACATAAACTAAATGATCCTGTGGTAGACAGTATAGGTAATGTTATTTTTAAACATAGAATTGGTGATATTGTACTTGCTGCTGATGGTGAACCTGTGATTGAACATGTAATTAGTGTTAATAGTGAAGTTGATCTTTTACTAATAGATGCTAAATATTTAAAAGTTAATAATTCTTTTTATAAAGAATATAGAGATAATATAGCTAATTTAATATATACATGGTGTTCTGTAAATATAGCTAGTATACAACAACTTCTATTAGAACAAACTAAGATTTTCTATCATCCAAGTACTACTTTTAGTGATATAAAAGTTATGATAAATAAAGAAAGAATACTAAATATGTCTAGCAGTATTTTCTTTAGAATTAAGCTATATATAAAAGATAATGTGACATTAGAAAATGATCTTATTGAAAGTATAAATATTGGTGTTATTGAAATGATCGATACTTATTTAACTAATAAAGTTATATCGGTAGATATTTTAATAGATGATATTAAGAATAAATATATCACTATAATTGAAAGTGTACAAATAAGAGGTATTAATGATGATGACAGTTTATATCTAATAGAAATTCTAGAAGATCATAAACGTTTTAATCTTAAAAAACGTTTAGTCATGGAAAATGATAACGCGATTTATGTACAAGAAGATATAGGTATTGAATATATAACTTATTAAAGTTGAAAAATATCTCCATCATAGGCTATTAATGCCTATGATGGAGATATTATATTTTAAACACCATCTGTTCTTTTTAAAGCCATTATAGCAGATACCATTACTGTATTTAATTTAATAGTATTATCTGTAAATTTTTTAACTATTTTAGGATCTATATCTTTTAATAATTCATATCTACCAGATATACTACTAGCACTCATACCAGATCCAAAATAATGTCCTGATCCAAGACCTCCAGATTGATTTAATGCACTCCCTGTAAGTAATCTATATATAACACTTAATTCATAATTCTCTATATATCTTTTATCAGATAGTTTATTCATATCTGGATGAACAGCTAATAGTTCATTTATACCACTAATTATTTTAGTAAATGCCTTAGGATATTTTTTTAGTCTAATTAAGGATTCCATAGATAATAAACTTAAATCACACATAATACTAAGTCTTACTCTATACTGTTTACGTATATCTGGTTCAGCACGCATATATATATCTAAGTCACTATTACAACTAATAGATTCATACTCAAGTAATCCATTATTTCTATATAAGCTTAAATGTAATATAGAATGTTGCGGTTTACATATATATCGATATTCACCAGCTCTAATAAAATCAAGTATATCTTTATCTAAACAAACCTCACCTAATTCATCTAAATTTAATAATAATTTAGGGTTGTCTAAATTTAATTCACATAGAGCTAAGAAAACTGTACCACTACCTTTTATTAATTGATCTATTTTAAAATCATCGAATTCAGGTATACGTATAAATAGTTTATCTGGCATTATTCTATTATATATACTATCATATTCAAAATATCTTAAATCATTTAAAGTTACTAAGTTTTTTCTATTTAAGTTAATGTCATCTTCATTAAAATCTACATATCGAACAGGTAAAGATTGATTATGAACTGTTATAGGATATATCATAGCAGCTGATACAGGTTTATCAAAACTAAATTTATAATTAAAATTAACTTTCCATATACTTTTGTCATTATCTTTTTCTGGAATATCGGGTAATGGTGCAAAATCATATAATCCAACAATTCTAGATTGTTTCTCAGCTATAGTTAATGAAGTATCTATACCAGATGTATCTGTTATTAATGTTAATGTATTTACACTATTTAACATAAGATACTCTGTAAAGGTTTCATTATAACCAGCTATATTTTCTCTTAATGTGTGTATATGTTTAAGTAGAACTAAATAAGATAATGGTAAAGTATAACTATAATCTACACTATGTAAATTAACATCTCTCATTTGAGATAATTTTATACGTAGATCATCGCGCCATCTTTGAGCTTCTGTTTTACTAGGCGTGTTATACGTAAAATTAATAACTACATTTACTTTACTATATATAGGTGTTATATAAACCTTTAAGTTACTATCTTTAAATATAGGATATGTATGTATACCAAATGCATCAGTAGTATCTATACTATTTTCATCATGTTCTATAGTTACTTCTATATGCACTATATTAGAAGCATTAAATAACGCTTCATTATTTTTATCAGTTTCTATGGTAGATCCAGGTGTAGCATTTATACCACTATCCCCTGGATATATAATAAGACTATTTTTCTTTATTTTAGTTATAGTTTGTAATTGTTCTATTATACTATATATAACAGGTCTTGTTACTGTTTGATCTATGTTACTTAAAGTAACAGCTACCTTAGGCATAATCTATTTCCTCATATATTGTTTTCCAAAACATTGCTGAAACACAAAAAAAATAACATGTATGATACAACAAAAAAAAAATATCCACCACCGGCTGTGAAAGCCCGGTGGTGGATATGTAGCCTATCATTCAGATGCAACAGGATTGTTGCACAGCAGACCA
>JFJP01032815.1_pt1 | contig 19172 bp, 9 predicted proteins | sample 431651 | NCBI WGS metagenome assembly JFJP01 (sample SAMN02602958, study PRJNA72255) | Microbial mat metagenome, whole genome shotgun sequencing project. | biome: fresh water; feature: sink hole; material: water; isolation source: purple microbial (photo- and chemosynthetic) mats found in...
AAATGAATATGTTGATTATGAGATTGCATTTTGCCCTCGTTTCTTTTAGAAAATTGAATATTTTAACATTTAATGCGCTTAAAATCTAATTGCTCACCCAAATATTAGGTCGACCAACGCTCAGTTTTCAGTTAAAATTTAGGTGTTTAATAATTTAGATGCCAAGAAAACGTAGATAGGATATGTTTCCAATGAAGAAAACGGTTACTTTTAAGATTAGTATTTTAAGAGCTTTTTTATTTTTACTAACCTTAACCGTATTAAGTATTTCAACTAATTTTTATTTTAGTTCAAAAAGAACTTCCTTAGAATTAGTTGAGAAAATAGTTAAAGAAACAACGGATAAAATCACAGAACGCATTGCTTATTACTTGCATTCACCTGCCTTGCAAGGTCAAGTTTTAAGTTCCTTGTTGAGGAAAAAACCGACTGAAAATGTAATAAAAATTCGTGAGAAACTTTGGGAACAAATGTGGGAGCAATTGCTTATTTATGAACAATTAGAATCTTTTTCAATTGCCGATAAATTTGGTAATTATGTGCAAGTGCGTCGAGATGATAAAGGATTAGCCACTCGTTATATCGATCGTACAAAAAAAATTCCAGAAGAAAAAAGGCTAAATCGTGATAACAACTATCAAATTTTAGATATAAAAAATTTAGAAGGAAGTTATGATCCGCGTGTGAGAAAATGGTATAAAAACACAGGCTCAGAACCACATATTTATTGGACGGATACTTATATTTTTAAAACAACTCAAAAGCTAGGAATTTCAATTAGTTACCCTGTTGTTTATCATAACAATGAAGTTGAGGCAGTGGTAAATCTGAATATTCCTTTAGATAATCTTTCACACTTTCTAGCAAATCTTAAAGTTACAAATAATAGCTTAGTTTTTATTGTGAACAAAGACCACAAACTAATTGCCTATCCTGAAATAGCCCGTTTATTAAAGAAAGATCAGCAAGGAAATCTAATTAGAGATGAAGATGGAGAGTTTCAAGTTGCTACTGTTCAAGATTTGGATATTCCTCACATTACTGAAATTTACAATGCTTATTTAGAAAAGAAACAAGGGGATATTTTTACTGTTATAAATAATGAAAAGAAGTATTTAGTAAAAACAGTTGATCTACCAAAGAATATCTTACCTGATTGGACAATTATTACCATTATTCCTGAAAAAAATTTAATGGAAGGTGTGTATGCTTCATTAGAAATAACAATTATTATTGCATTGGTGATTTTTTGCATTGGAATTGTTTTTGTAATTATCTTTGCAAATCGTATTACAAAACCCTTAGTTGCTTTAGCAAATCAAACTAAGAAAATAAAAGATTTTGAATTAGATGATTTTAAGCAAATAAAGTCGGTTATTTATGAAATTAAATTGATGAGTGATGCGGCTTTCTCAATGGTGCAAGGATTGCAATCATTTCGTCGTTATGTACCTGCGGCATTGGTGAGAGAATTAATTAATGCTGGAAAAGAAGCAAAATTAGGGGCAAGTGATGAATTAGAACTAACCATATTATTTACGGATATTCAAGGATTTACATCGATCTCTGAAAGTATGAAAGCGCAAGATTTAATGTTACATTTATCTAATTATTTTGAGCATTTAAGTAGCATTATTATGGAGGAACATGGCACAATCGACAAATATATTGGCGATGCAATTATGGCGTTTTGGGGCGCACCTCAGAAATTACCCAACGCTGCGTATTTGACTTGTAGAGCCGCGCTGCGTTGCCAAAAGACATTAAAAATCCTTAATAATCAATGGATTATAGATAAAAAACCCACGATGTTCACACGCATGGGCATTCACACGGGAACAACGGTGGTGGGAAATTTAGGTTCGCAATACCGCATGAATTATACAATTATTGGAGATAGTGCGAATTTAGCGTCGCGATTGGAAGGCATTAATAAACTGTATGGAACGCAGATTATTATTAGTGAAACAACCTATCAACAAATATCAGAGCAATTTATTTGTCGCCCCTTAGATATTGTTGCCGTCAAAGGTAAGAAAATTGGGATTAAAATATATGAATTAATCGCTGAAAAAAGTGAGCAAATTTCGGAAGAAACAGTACAATTTTGCCGTGAGTTTGAACGTGGATTTGAAGCCTATTTGAAACAAGATTGGAATGGCGCATTGCTCATTTTTGAAGCCTTAGAAAAAGAACATCCAGAAGATTTGTCAGTAAAACTTTTTATTGAACGTTGCTATGCTTTTCAACAACACCCCGTCCCAATAGATTGGAATGGCTCAATTGTATTGCATGAAAAATAAATTATTTTCTAAATAGCTAGATTTGTGTATATTATTAGAACTTATTTCTTCAAGGAGAGTTTCAAATGGCGAGCATTACTTTAAAAGGCAACCCTATTAAAACCAATGGTGATTTACCGACTATTGGTCATCAAGCACCTGATTTTTCTTTAGTTTCCAAAGATTTACAGGATATTTCTTTAAGTAATTTTGCAAATAAAAAGAAATTGCTTAATATTGTGCCAAGTTTAGATACCCCAGTTTGTGCCACGTCGACGCGCAAATTTAATGAAACAGCGGGCACACGCGGCGATTGTGTGGTGTTGGTGATTTCTGCAGATTTACCTTTTGCGGCGGGGCGTTTTTGCTCAACCGAAGGCTTAGAAAATGTCGTAACTTTATCAATGATGCGTTCAAAGAACTTTGCAAAGGATTATGGCGTTTTAATTGAGGACGGTCCTTTAGCTGGCATTACTGCACGCGCATTAGTTGTTTTAGATGAACAAAACAAAGTTATCTTTTCTCAACTTGTGCCTGAAATTACCCAAGAGCCTGATTATGAAGGGGCACTTGCTGCGTTGAATTAATTTTTATTCTTCAGCACTGTCATGGTGCTGGAGTGCTTTTTCATCATTTTAAAATCGAGTTTTTTATCATGTCAATCGAACAACCTTCAAACATTTCTGAAAACACTGAACAACCTATCATTGAAACGCCCGTTAAAGAAACCTCTCGACGTAAAACAACTCAGAGAGAAACTGTTAAAGCCATGACGACCCCTTTAGCATCGATACCAAAATGTATTGAAGAAGGTAAGAAAGTTGATTTGAACGATCCGAATTTGTACTTAAATCGTGAAATGACTTGGCTGAGCTTTAATCAACGGGTTTTGCATGAAGCTGAAGATAGTAGAACACCCCTGCTAGAACGTTTGAAATTTATTGCAATTGTGAGCAGTAATTTAGATGAATTTTTTATGAAACGGATTGGTGGATTAAAACATCAAGTGGCAGCAGATATTCAAAATCTTTCCATTGATGGTAGAACCCCTCAACAACAAATCGATGCGTGTTATGAAATCGTGAAACAAATTGAGTTCAAAAAGCATCAATTGTTATCCGATATTATTGAGCAACTTAAAGCTGAAGGTATTTTTATCGTTTCATATCAAAATTTAACCAAAGAACAACAGCAACAAACCCGCGATTTTTATTTTTCTAATATTTATCCGTTACTTACACCTCAAGGCATGGACCCTGCGCATCCCTTTCCTTTCCTTTCCAATCAATCACTTAATTTATTAGTTTCTTTAACGCACCCCGATGATTTAGATTCCATTCCTCTTTTAGCGCGAGTGAAAGTCCCCATTGGTGCTGGCATTAAACGCTTTATTAAAATTGGAGAGGAAAATCGTTTTGTACCATTAGAGGAAGTGATGGCAAATAACTTAGATTTGCTCTTTCCAAATATGAACATTACACATTGCGAATTATTTAGAGTAACTCGTAATGCAAATACTGAAAGAGATGAAGAAACTGCCGATGATTTGTTAAGCATGATTGAATCTGAATTGCGAGATCGACGTTTTGCTCCAATTGTGCGGTTAGAAACTCAAACTGGTATGAATGCAACTCACCGAGGAATGTTAGCCGCAGAATTGGGTTTAAATGAGGAGGTCGATGTATTTGATGTTGCGGGAATGTTAGCAATGCGTGATTTATTTGAATTGCTTTCATTAAAAGGAAAAAAAAGTTCATTGCATGATCAACCCCATCAACCTTTAGATCACCCTAAATTACAAGATTCTCCCAATATCTTTCACACCATTAGAGAAAATGGCGCAATTTTATTGCATCATCCGTACAATTCATTTTCTACAACAGTTGAACGATTTCTCCGCGAAGCAAGTGAAGACCCAAAAGTCAGAGCAATTAAAATGACTTTGTATAGAACCTCAAGCGATACCAAAGTGATTGATTACTTAATGCAAGCCGCGAGAAACGGCAAACAAGTGGCAGTGGTTGTTGAATTAAAAGCCCGATTTGACGAAGCGGCAAATATCAAATGGGCAAGCCGAATGGAAGAAGCGGGTGTTCATGTTACTTACGGCGTGGTTGGATTGAAAACCCATTCAAAGGTTATTTTGGTGATTAGACAGGATTTCAGTTTCAATAAAATTCAACGTTATGCGCACATAGGAACAGGTAATTATCATGCAGGCACAGCGCGTTTGTATGCGGATTTGGGAATTTTAACTTGTGATGAAGAAATTGGCGGGGATTTAACCGAATTATTTAATTATTTAACAACAGGTTACAATCCGAAGCGTAATTATAAAAAGATTTTACCGTCGCCTAAGTTTCTCAAAAAAGCCTTATTATCTAAAATAGATCGTGAAATTGAATTGCATCAGAAAGGGATTGCGGGTTTGATTCAATTTAAAATGAATGCTTTAGAGGATATTGATGTAACAAAAGCCTTATATAAAGCGGCGATGGCGGGGGTTAAAATTGATTTGATTATTCGAGATACTTGTCGTTTTCGTCCAAATTTACCCAATATTTCAGAAAGCGCTCGAGTGATTAGTATTGCTGGAAGATTTTTAGAGCATACACGGATTTATTATTTTAGAAACGGCGGAGATGAAGAGTATTTCATTGGATCAGCTGATGCAATGCAACGAAACTTAGAAAGTCGGGTTGAAGTTGTTACCCCCGTTGATGATCCGATGTTATGTTCAGAATTGAGAATGATTTTGAACACGCAATTAAATGATCAACGTAGTGCATGGGATATGCAATTTGATGGAAGTTATGTGCAGCGTTCTCCCACTGAAGACAAAGCAAAAGGTGCACAAGAAAGTTTAATTTCATTCTATGAAAACCGTCAAAAGGACATTTCTCGAATTAAGAAACTTAAAACAGGTGCAAAACGTAAAAAACGTAATGGTTAATCGATAGTTTCTCTCGTTTTTGTGCTCGAACATGAACGAGAGTTTTTGAGCATTACTTAAGAATCTTTCCCCGCATAATAAGATATTCGACAAGATAGCAATTTTATAAGTTGGTGCGTAATTTACAAAGCAATAAAATATTGAATTTAGCGTTCAACTTACCTTACAAATGGTGAAATAAAGCTATCTCACTAGCCATAACAAATAATATAGGTAGGGCTTTATGGAAAAAACTCCAAAATTGACCGTTTTTATTTCATCGCCTGGTGATGTTAATGAAGAACGAATTTTAGCGGGACGGGTTATTCAACGCTTAAATGAAGAGTTTTATGGAATATTAGAACTTGTTCCGATTTTTTGGGAACACGAACCGATGTTAATGTCAGAAACATTTCAAACTCAACTTCCTTTACCTTCAGAAAGCGATATTTTTATTTGTGTAATGTGGTCACGCATAGGAACAAGATTACCGTCAAACATAAGAAAATTGGATGGAAGTCGTTATGATTCGGGAACTGAATTTGAATTTGAAAATGCGTTGACTAGCTTTAAAAATAAACACAAGCCAGATTTATTAATTTATAAGAAAAATGCTGAACCCCCCTTTCTCCGTAATTCCAAAGCCTCCGATTTCAATTTACGATTACAACAAAAAGAAATGCTTGATTCATTTTTTAAGAGATGGTTTCAAGATGAAGAGGGTTCATTTGTTGCGGCGTTTAATCCATTTGATGATTTGGCACAATTTGAAGAACGCTTAGAACTTCATTTGAGGAAACTCGTTGCAAGACAAGTTCCAGTTGGTGTATTACAAGCGAGAACAAATGTGCGTTGGAGCAAAGGTTCTCCCTTTAGAGGATTGAGCATTTTTGATACGGAACATGCGGCGGTCTTTTTTGGAAGAACTCGAGCGATTGGAGAAATCATTTCTTCTTTGCGGCGACAAGCTCAAGATCAACAGCCGTTTGTAATGGTGTTGGGAATGAGTGGAAGTGGCAAATCTTCTTTAGTTCGAGCAGGGATTGTTCCTCTATTAACGCAAGCGGGCGTAATTGAAGGCGTAGGATTATGGAGAAAAGTAGTTTTTCGTCCGAGCAATTTAAGTGGTGACATTGCAACTGAAACTGCTAAATTATTAATGATAGGATTATCTGTTGAACAAGAGAGTTGTGAAAGCTGTGAACAGTTAGTTGCTGAAGTGTCTACGATTTTAAAAAACAATCAACTTCAAGATGTTATCAATTTTATTCAAGATCGTTTAAACATTATTGCTCAAACATATAATCTGCCAGAAAATACAGCCGTTAAATTATTGGTAATTATTGATCAAATGGAGGAAGTTTTTACAACCCCTTATTTTGATCAACACATTCGAGAAACCTTTTTTAATATTTTACAGAAATTAGCGGCAAGTGGTTTAATTTGGGTGATTGGAACGTTTCGGAGCGATTTCTATCATCGATGTGTAGAAATCCCGATATTAGTTCAAATGCTCAAGAATAATGGACAGTATTTATTAACGCCTCCTTCTACTAATGAAATCGCGCAAATTATTCGACTGCCAACGTTTGCGGCGGGTTTGTTTTTTGAGAAACATCGTGAAACAAATGTTGGTTTAGATGAGGTTTTAATCGATGAAGCAATGGCGAATTCTCATAACTTAGCTTTATTGCAATTTACGTTAGAGCAACTGTATCAACATCGGCGAGAAGATGGGGTTTTAACTTATCAAGCCTATGAAATGTTGGGCGGATTGAACGGGGCATTAGCACGTCGCGCTGAGGAAGTGTTTAATGCGTGCAGCCCGAGCGCACAAGCCACTTTTTCGGCGTTAATGCGGACATTGGTGACTTTTGGCGAGGATTTAGAACGGGCGGTGTCGGGCAAACGCTGGCTGATGGGCAATGCGTCCCGCGACGAATCCGAATTGTTAGAAGCGTTCATTAATGCGCGTTTAATTGTGACAGATTCCATTGAAAATCAATCTATTGCGAGAATTACCCACGAATGTTTGTTATCGCACTGGCCTCGTCTAACAAATTGGATTACACAAAATCAAGGATTATTAAGATTAAGAGCGCATCTTACTGATTTAGCGAGTTTTTGGCGCAGTCGAGGCTGTTCCAAAGAACTGCTGCTTTCTGACGGCAAAATGCTCAGCGATAGCGAAGAATTATTTCGTGAATGGTCAAATGCGTTGCCACCGTTACTTATTGAATTTATTAAACAATCCTTGCGCGTCGCCGAACAACAGCGTGAAGCAATTCAATTACGTCAACGCAAGAAACTATATCATTCTCGCCAATTAACGGTTGCTTTTGCGATTTTAACGCTTTTTGCAGGTTTTAATTATTATGAAGCCTCAAAACTTCAAAAGAAAGCCGAGGAACAAACCCATATCGCAGAACAAAGAACCCATGAAGCAATTGAAGCACGCGATGCGGCAAGCAAAGACCGAGATTTGGCGCGTCAACAATATTACAAAGCCATTGCTTTAACCGCCACTCAACACGTTGAAAATGCAACCCCCGTCATAGGGGCTAAATACGCTTTTAAAACATTATCTAGCATAGAAGAATATGATAAGAAAGTGAATGGAAATGCGGTTTTAGAATTAGAGCAAGCGTTATATTTAGGGTTGAGCAAAATTCAACAACAAGCCCTCTTTGTCGGTCATCAAAAAGAATTAAATCGCGTGGGAATAAGCTCGGATAATCAACGAGTTATTACGGCTTCTAATGATGAAACTGCTAAATTGTGGACGATAAACGGTGATCTAATTGCCACACTCGGCGGTCATCTAAAAGGCGTAAAACGCGCACGGTTTAATCACCTTGGCACTCAAATTCTCACCCTCGATCACAGCAGAATGGTGAAATTGTGGGACGGATTGACGGGGAAATTGCTGTATGAATTTGATACTTATCAAGGAGATATGCGGGATGTGACCAACACTGATCTCATCGAAGCGCGTTTTGATTTGAATGATCAACGGATTTTAACTGCCCACGCCGATGGAAAAGTAAAACTCTTTGATTTAAAAGGAAATATAATCCGTTCTTTCGAAAATCATCTCAAACAAGTCAATGGTCTGTGGTTAAGTCATCCAGATGAAAAACAATTGCTTACCTTTTCAAATGATCATACCGTTCGATTGTGGGACGTTCAAACGGGCAATGAAATCTTTAGTTGGGAAGCGGGCGATAAAGTGCAAGCCGCCGCATTTAGCTTTGATAATCAATATGTTGCCGCAGGTGATAATACGGGTAATGTTTATTTGTGGTCGAGAACAAATGGTAGTTTAGTACATACGTTCAGAGTTGGAGAAAAACATCGAGCAAAAGTCGTGCATTTGGCATTTCAACCTAACGTCGATAATGTTTCTAAGGGATTGATTTTAGCGGTAAGTTTTGACGATCACAGCGTGTGGATGTGGAGCACCAAAACGAGAGATGTGGAATACTCTTTTAGCCAATTAGGAGAAGTCGCCAAACACGCGGTTTTCTCACCCGACGGGCGCTTTCTGATGGCAACCTCTGATTCGTTTATTCGAGTGTGGGACGTTGAAAAAGGTCAATTAATTCAAAAGATTGGCGGACACACCGGCGATGTCGTGTATGCCGCGTATGCCAATGACGGAAAATGGATCATCAGCGCGGGCTTGGATCAAACTGCCCGATTGTGGTCAATTAACCCAATTGATAAGGATTTCAAGGTGTTGACTGGACACACCAATAGCATCAAAAAAACCGTGTTTAGTCCAGATGGTCATTATTTATTAAGTATTTCAGAGGATTACACCGCTAAACTTTGGCACGCCCACGCCGAAAAGATGGGCAATCTGGTCGCGTCATTTGAATTAAAACAAGAAACTAATGATTTGTTGTTTAGTCCAGATAGCCAAAGTTTTGCGATTGCAGTGAGAAATAATGTCAAACGATGGCAGATTAATCAAAAACCTTTGCCCGAACTGATAGCTCACACTAATAAAATAAACCGAATCAAATTTAGTACAAATGGTAAGCAAATTCTAACCACTTCAAATGATCAAACGGCTAAATTATGGGACGCTGAAACGGGTAAAGAACTTAAAACTTTTCTTCACGAGACTAAAGTAAATTGGGCGAATTTTGCACGTCAAGATGAGTGGATTGTAACCGTTGCTGACGATGGACACATTAAGTTGTGGCACATCAATTCAAATGAAACAAAACTAATCGGGCGACATTCACAAGGCATTCGCCACGCTTCGTTGAGTTTTGATGGACAGTTGATTGCAATTGGATCGGATGATCATATTACCAAAATTTGGTCTTTAGCAAATAAAGACGAACAAAAAACCTTGGAAAACAATGATTTATTAGAACATGCGGTCTTTAGTTTGGATAGCAAATACCTCTTAACTAGCTATCAAGATCATAAAGCAAGATTATGGGACGTGAAAACCGCGAATCCTTTGCAAGTTTTAGAAGGACACACCGCCGCCGTAAAATACGCCGCATTTAGCCCCGATAATCGCTTTATTGCAACCGCCGCCCACGATCACAGCGCCCGTTTGTGGCGTTTAAAAGGCAATCATTATGAAAATATCGGGGTTTTGAAAAACCATGCGGGTACGGTCACGGGCGTAACTTTTCATCCGAAAGAACCGTTTTTAGTGACCGCTTCCACCGATCAAACTATTCGTTTTTGGCCCCTCTTCGATGACCTCGACAGCCTCATGAAACGCGCTCAAACCATTCTTCCTAAAAAAATAAATACGCCATGAAATATTATGTTGTTTTAGTTGTTTTATTTCTAAATGCTTGTTCGTCAACTCAAGAGCCAACCAGCATTCGTTTTGGATTAGCGGTTGCACCGATTACGCTCGATCCTCGTTTTGCAACCGACGCAGAATCCTCACGTTTAAATCGTTTGCTTTATACGTCATTAGTGGATTTTGATGATCAATTAAAACCCATTCCGAAACTCGCAACTTGGGAACAAATTTCACCATTACATTATCGTTTTTATTTAAATGATCAAACGCGATCTTTTGTTGATGGAAGCTATCTTTCTTCTCAAGATGTGAAAGCAACTTTTCAATCAATTCTCGATCCGCAAACTGCCTCGCCTCATCGAGGAACATTAAAAATTATTCATGAAATTCATGTGCTTAATGAAAATACAGTAGATTTCTTTTTAAACAAACCTAACCCTCTTTTTCCGAGTTTATTAAATGTAGGTATTTTGCCAGCTCATTTAATCGAAAAAAAGCACCCTTTTAATCGACAACCAATTGGCAGTGGCGCATTTAAGTTTCTCGATTGGAAAAACACTGGAGAAATCATTTGTGAACGTCGCCAAGATCATCAAAAAGTGGTTTTTATTCCTGTCAAAGACCCGTTGGTGCGTGTTTTAAAGTTTCTTCACGGTGAATTAGATATTTTACAAAGCGCATTACCTGCCGAATTAATTACCTATTTACAAAACAAAAAAACCTTTAAATTTGAACAAATCAGCGGAAGTAACTTTTCTTATTTGGGTTTTAATCTTCAAGATCAACAGCTTGCAAACCAAACCGTTCGTCATGCAATTGCGTATGCTATTGATCGTAAAGCAATTATTCATTATGTATTAGGCAATGCCGCGCAATTAGCAAATGGATTATTGCCGCCGTATCATTGGGCGGGAAATCCAAATTTACAGGGATTTTCTTATCAACCAGACAAAGCAAAACAGTTATTACAACAAGCAGGTTTTTCAGAGCAAAATCCTTTAAAATTGAGTTTCAAAACATCAGTCAATCCATTAAGTTTGCGATTTGCAGCAGTATTACAACAACAATTCAAAAACGTGGGCATTGAATTAGCCTTAAGTAGTTATGATTGGGGAACATTTTATAGTGATATTAAAGCGGGAAGATTTCAATTATTTTCTTTGGCATGGATTGGGATAAAAACGCCCGATATTTTTCGATATGCGTTTCACAGTGCGGCAATTCCTCCGACTGGGGCAAATCGTGGTCGATATAATGATCCTTTCACAGATCAATTGATTGAAAACGCTGAAAGTCAAACAAATTTAGAGCAACAAGCCCCCCTTTATCAGCAATTACAACAGCATTTGTTAGAAACCTTGCCGTATTTGCCGTTGTGGTATGAAGATCAATATGTTTTTCATTATTCCAATGTGAGCAATTATCAGCTTTTTCGTGACGGACGTTATGATGGTTTGCTCACTATTCAAAAGAAAATAACTTTGTAATATTTAGTTGCGGCAAATGTTCGATGAAATGGAATGTATTTTGCGTTGCAACTTTCTAAAAAATATTCTGAGTTCAAATCATGCAATTATTTCAGTGTTTAAGCGGACGAGCGGCATGGGGACAAATGTTTCTGCTATCACAAATGATGTTTTTAGTGGTCATTATTTGGGGACGCAGCACCTTCGAAGCCCTTGAATTAACAGCATTTGATCACATTTTAACGCACCGCGCCGCCCAATTTACTCCCGATCCTCGAATCACGATGATTTGGTTGACCGATGCTGATCAGCGTCGTTATGGCTGGCCCCTGTCAGACGCTCATCTTGTTGATTTTTTTAAGATTTTATTTGAAGCCACGCCAGCGGTTGTGGGTTTAGATATTTATCGAGATTTGCCCGTTCCTTTAGAAAAAACCCCGGCGTTTGATGAATTAAGTCATTTTTTTCAACAACATAAAAACTTGATTGGCATTACCAAATTACCCGATGATCAAGGAAATTTTGTTGCGCCGCCGCCCGCTTTACAACACTCGACCGATCAGATTTCTTTTAATGATTTGCCGTATGACGATGGTTACATCATGCGACGCGGGTTGCTTTTTACAGATGATGGGAAAGGAAAATCTTATGAATATTTTGGATTTAAATTGGTTTCTCATTATTTGTCGATGGATAACATTTATGTTAAAAATACGCCTAACAAAACCTTACAGTGGAGTAATGGCGTTGCTTTCCCCAAACGATTAGAAAATAACATTGGTGGCTATTTGAATAATGATGCAAGCGGTTATCAATTTTTGCTCACTTATCCATCAGCGCCTCAACCGTTTCAAGGGCTTAATTTTACTGATATTTTAGAGAACAACTTTAATCCCGATCTAATCAAAAATAAAATCATTATTATAGGAACATGCGCCGAAGCCACGCCTGATTTCTTAACCACACCTTTTAGCCGTTGGTTAGAAGGCGATCAGCGGGTGTGTGGCGCAGCGGTGCATGGCTATGCGGTGAGCCAATTATTGCGGTGGGCTGAAGGAAAAATGCCTTTACAACCAACGAGTTTGCCTGAATGGGCAGAAATATTTTGGATTTGGATATGTTGTAGTTTGGCGAGCATTTTGTATCGAGGGCTGCGGAGTTTTGGACGGTTTTTATTTGTGAATTTGGCGGGCTTGTTTCTGATTATTATCGTTTTTTATCAAGCCTTTATGTATGATATTTGGATCATTGTTGTTGCGCCTTTGGTGGCTTGGCAAATGAGCTTATTTATTGTTGGGGCTTATGATGCGTATCGATCTCGAAATGAAAGAACCGCGTTAATGAATTTGTTTAGTCGACATGTTTCAAAAGACATTGCAACCTTGCTGTGGGAATCGCGCGATCGTTATATGCAAAATGGGCAATTATTACCGCAAAGATTAACCGCCACGGTTTTGTTTAGTGATTTACAAAATTTTACAACGTTATCAGAAGATTACGAACCACAAGTCTTAATGGAATGGTTAAATCATTATATGGAAAAAATGGTGCAATCGGTTGAAAATAATCAAGGTCAAGTTAATAAGTTTATTGGCGATGCGGTGATGGCGATTTTTGGCGTTCCGATTCCGAGCATTTCTGAACAAGCGATTGCGAAAGATGCGTTAAATGCGGTCGAGGCGGCGTTGGCGATGCGGGAAGCGATTTTGCGTTTGCAGGACGAGTGGCGCGAAAAGGGTTTGCCAGTGTTGAGAATGCGCGTCGGGGTTTTTACGGGCGTGGTGGTCGCGGGAACGCTCGGAAGCAGCGGTCGCCAAGAATACACCGTGTTGGGCGATACCGTGAACACTGCGTCGCGCTTAGAAAGTTTCGACAAAACCCTCGACGCTGACAATCCGTGCCGAATTTTGATTGGCGATGCAACGTTGAATTACGTTAAAAATCATATCATTACCGAACCCGTCGGCGAAGTCCACCTCAAAGGCAAACACCAACCCGTCACCATTCATTTGGTCAAAAGCCGTAAGTCGTGATTTAAAAAGACATTACAAAGTAATTCATTGAAAAGGGAGAAAGTTCCTCCCCTTATTTGAAATGGTTGATTAGCTTAATGCAGAGAATGTTTTGTCGCGGATTTGATCGACCGTTCCAATGCCTTCCACGCGAACATACTTAGGTGCATCGGCTTCACCGTTGTTTGCCCAACTTGAATAGTAGTTGATTAAAGGTTCGGTTTGATCGTGATAGACTTCTAAACGTTTGCGGACGGTTTCTTCAATATCATCCGCGCGTTGAATTAAATCCTCACCTGTTTCATCGTCTTTTCCTTCGACTTTGGGCGGATTGAAAATCACATGATAGGTTCGACCCGATGCAACGTGCACACGCCGCCCACTCATTCGTTTAATGATTTCTTCATCGTCGACCGCAATTTCCACCACGAAATCCAATTTAACGCCAGCTGCCTTCATTGCATCGGCTTGCGGAATAGTGCGTGGAAACCCGTCAAATAAAAAGCCATTCTCACAATCGGGTTGCGTGATGCGATCTTTGACCAAGCCGATGATGATGTTGTCGGACACCAATCCGCCCGCGTCCATGATTTTTTTAGCTTCGATGCCCAACGGCGTGCCCGCTTTGACGGCTGCCCGCAGCATATCGCCCGTTGAAATTTGGGGAATGTTATATTTTTCAGTGATATACTTGGCTTGAGTGCCTTTGCCCGCGCCCGGACCTCCCAACAAAATTAAGCGCATACTGTCTCCTTCATTTTTCTGTGCGGTTAAAATTGACTATTATGCCGTGTTAGCAACAAAATGAGTATGCAGTGGAAGCTATACCTAAAAAAACTAGCATTACAAAATACACTAATCCTTTATAATGGTGCTCTGCAACATAACTCAAAACAATGGATTATTAGAATGTTCAACTTTCATAATCTTAGTATTTTCAATAAGATAATTATTATCATCGGCTTTGTTTTATCGGGTTATGCGGTGACACAAAGTTTGTTTGTTTATCTCCAAGTGCATGAAGATTTTTTAACTCAAAAAAATAACGTGATTGAAACTAAAAAAGCTGAAATCACTGAAAAAATGAATATGGTGTATGAACTCGCTAAACAAATGTATTACGAAGAAACCAAAATCTCTACCATCGAAAAAAACTATCGTGCAAAACTCAAAGGCGTAATCGATACCGCTATTTCTACCTTAGAACTTGAATATCAAAAATTAAAACAACAAGGCGTTGAAGATAGTATCATTCAAGAGCAACTAAAAGACTATTTGAGAAAGGTTCGTTATGATGAAGGCAACGGCTATCTTTTCGCTAATAATACCCAAGGAATAAGTATTTCACACCCCAAGCCCGAGCTAGAAAATATATCTATTTTAAATCTGCAAGATACCAATGGAAAATATTTTGTACAAGAACTTGTCGATATTGCAAAAAGCCCCGAAGGCGAAGGATTTACTAACTATTTTTGGAAGAAATTAGACCATGAAAAACCTCAATTGAAAGTCTCTTATGTGAAAAATTTTAAACCTTACCATTGGGGGATTGGAACAGGAATGTATGTTGAGGACAGTTTGCCCGATTTACAAATGAAAATTGCAAAATTAATTACTTCTTATTTCTATGATATGGGCAAAACAAAAAATAACTATTTCTTTATTTTAACTGAGAAAGCGGTTGAGGTTTTAAATGGAGGATTTCCTGAATTAAATGGTAAAAGCGTCTGGGATTTGCAAGATAAAGAAGGGCATTTCTTTACGCGAGAAATGATTAAAATGGCACGAGATTCTAAATCAAAAAACGGATTTGTAGAATATATCTGGCATCGCCCAATGACTTATGACAAAATGACTAAAATTACTCGCGTGCAATGGTTTGAACCCTTTAGATGGACAATTGCAACGGGCGTTTATATAGAAGATTTGGGGATTGAAGAAATTTATCAAGAATTGCAACAAAAAACCTATCGCATCATTAAAAAGATTGCTTTATCTGGAACGGCATTTCTACTGATTGGGATTTTTATGAGCATGAGCTTAGTTCGTTTGTTGATTAATCCTTTAATTTCAGCGAAGAATGCTGCTGAGGAAATCGCGAAAGGAAACTTTTCTCAAGAAATCACTTACGAAGCTAAAGATGAAGTCGGTCAATTAGTTACAACTTTAAATATCATGGCAAAACAACTAAAGTCTTCTTTTGATAAACTTAATCAACAAAATCAAGAGCTTATTACATTAAACCAAGATAAAAATGAATTTCTAGCAATCGCAGCACATGATTTGAAAAACCCATTGTCGGGGATTTTAGGGCTTTCTGAAAATATTGTCGATTCACAGGGAGAAATGTCATCTGAAGATATTTTAGAATACACCCAAATGATCAAAGACAGCGCCGAGAGAATGTTTTTATTAATTACCAATTTATTAGATGTAAATTCTTTAGAATCTGGGAAAATTACCGTTCATTTGAAACCTGTGGATATTTTAGACATTCTTAAAAAGAATTTGTATAGTTATCAAGGTCGAGCAAAAAATAAACAACTCGCTTTGCATTTAGTGGCAAATGAAGATAATGTCTATATTGCATACGCGGATAAAGAATTAGTGCATCAAATCTTAGATAATTTGATTTCAAATGCGATTAAATATTCGCCCGCCCATTCAAATAAAAATATTTATGTGCGGATTTCTGAGCAATCTAAAACAATTCGTTGCGAAGTTGAAGATGAAGGGCAAGGTTTAACGCCGCAAGATCAAAAGAAATTATTTAGTAAATTCCAACGCTTAAGCGCAAAACCAACCGGCGGCGAACATTCAACGGGTTTGGGGTTATTTATTGTCAAAAAATTGGTCGAGGCACAGCAGGGGCTGGTGTGGTGCGAAAGTGAAGTCGGAAAGGGGGCGGTGTTTATTGTGGAATTTCCTCAATCAAAATAATAAGTTACAATAATCCAAGCACTTGATACACCATCGTTTCACAACTTTTTCCTTTAAATTTAATGGGTTGCTCAAATGACTTTGCTCGAATGTGTTTTTTGACAACATCGTAAGTATTTGTCCCGATTAAGATTTCGCCCGCCCGCGCGTGACTACAAATCCGCGACGCAACATTCACACTATCGCCAATCGCGGTGTATTGATAATGCTGCTGCGCCCCGATATTTCCCATCACGACTTGCCCCGTGTTGATGCCGACCCCGAAAAACATTGCGGGAATCCCTTGCGTTTGGCAGGCGTGGTGTTGCGAGGCTTTGAGCTGCATAATCAATCCCGCCCGAACTGCTCTAAGCGCATGATCTGGTTGAAGATTTGGGGCATTAAACACCGCCATCACCGCATCGCCCATATAATTAACCACTACGCCGCCAGTTTCTTCGATGGCTTCGCTGGCTAAATTCAAATAAATATGAAGCATTTCAACGATTTGACGCGGTGAAAACTTTTCAGAAGTGCTGGTAAAATTTCTCAAATCTGCAAATAAAACAGTCACTTCGCGTAATTCACCGCCTAATTCTGGCGTAATGCGTTTCTCTAATAACCCTTTGCTAACTTCTCGAGGAACATAATGTTGCAAAATAAACTCAAGTTGTTGATTTGTTTGCGCTAAATCGTATTGTAACAAATGTAAATCGTTGCGTTGTTGGGTTAAAGTTTGCTGAATTTTTGTCCACTCGGTGGTGTCGCGCAGAATAATAAGTAGTAATTTTTCGCCTTGTGATGGCTGATACGGCAAAATATAGATATTTAAATAAATAATCTCTTCTATGTTATTGATTCTATTTAGATTTTCTAATTCAAAATCAGCCAAATTTCCCTCTAATACATCTAATAAAATATCGTCACAACCGATTAATTCTGGAATAAAATCAAAGATATCTTGGCTGTCGGTAGAACATTGTTCATTTAGCGCGAAATTCAAAAAATTACCACACGATTGCACAACGCCGCCCTGACGGTTAATTAACAAATAAGCCGTGTGCTGTTTGTGTAGAAGTAATTTAAAAAGTTCAGCTTCCATAATGGGTTAGGACAATAAAAAAACCCGACCTCAATAGTCAGGTTTTATAAAAAAGATGGTGGGCGATGCTGGGATCGAACCAGCGACCCCTGCCGTGTGAAGGCAGTGCTCTCCCTCTGAGCTAATCGCCCCATTGATTTCTGAATTTTAGTCGTAATTTGCTATTAAGTCAATTAATTAGGAATGTCTTTATGTGTGCTTTCTAATCTCGCCTAATGATCTCAAATCTTACATCATCTAAACGTTTGACGGATGCTGCAATTTTAAGTAGCATCATCATTTTATTTTTTAAAAGGTAGGAGGATTGTTATGTTTCGCATCAAGCATCAAGCATCAAGCATCAAGCATCAAGCATCAAGCATCAAGCATCAAGCATTTTATTAATAGGACTAACGAGTTATTATAGCCTAAATGCTCAGGCTTTTGAATCAACTTATGAGAAAATTCAATGGGATAAACGTGGAAGCGATACGCTTTATTGTATTGACATTACAGATGAAAAATATCAAGTTCATCCTTGGTTACAAGCATTAACTTGCGGAGAAAATCTTTATGCTTTCTCACCTAAAGATTATTTGAGCAGCACCATGAAACGCGGCGATTTAATGCCAGGGACTAAATTTGGGTGGAGAATTTGGTCAAAAAGTGGATATGGCGGCAATGGTTATGAAGGCGTTGTCACTGTTCAAAATTGCGTTGGGCAACCTTATGTTTCATCCAGTGGGAATTTACAATGGGGTTGTCGTAATAATGACTCTTTTTATTGCGTTGACATTTTAGATTCGCAAAGCAAATTTGTTAAACAAGCCGCCGCGTGTAATGAGGGTTTGCATAGTTTCTCACCTACTTCTCTTAATTTAGGCTCTGGCAATTATAAATGGAAGGTTTGGTCAAATACTGGTTATGGTGGAAATGGCTTTGAAGGAGATTTCACTGTTGCTCAAAGTTGTGTTGGTCAATCTTACCTTTCTACCTCTGATAAATTGCAATGGGGTTGTCGTAATAATGATACTTTCTATTGCGTTGATATTCTCAACAATAATGGTGGATTTGTAAAACAAGCGGCGGCATGTAGTGAAGGGTTACATAGTTTCTCACCAACTTCTTTAAATTTAGCTGCTGGCGATTACAAATGGAAAGTTTGGTCACAAAATGGTTATGGTGGAAACAACTTTGAAGGAAACTTTAACGTTGCAGCTAAAACAACGCCAGTTACAACTGCCTCTGCTTGCAGTAATTTTACTTCTGGTACAGCAGCTTACAACAAATGCCAAACCGAACGCTTAATCGGTTCTTGGCGGTTTAATTACACACTAAGAGGAAAAACATATAGTGATGTTTATACCTTCTTATCTCCTGCTCGAGAAATTCTATCAGACCCTTTGAAAGAATATGTGGTTTACAACATAGCAAATGTAGCTACAGATGTAGGAGCAAATATGGCTTTATCGAATACTGCTGTTGGACTTTACGCATCTGATGTTAATAAATTTAATATGACATACAACAATAATAATTTGGACATAAAAGTCTATGCCTTTATTCTTTCAAATGATGGTGTGACGGGAACTGGCTGTTCTTATATGGCAGCACCAGATGATACTGGTGAAATATACTATTATTATGACGATTGTAGTCTAAAAGTTACAAAGTTAGGATTAACTAGCCAATCTTTATCG
>JFJP01005481.1_pt1 | contig 19169 bp, 16 predicted proteins | sample 431651 | NCBI WGS metagenome assembly JFJP01 (sample SAMN02602958, study PRJNA72255) | Microbial mat metagenome, whole genome shotgun sequencing project. | biome: fresh water; feature: sink hole; material: water; isolation source: purple microbial (photo- and chemosynthetic) mats found in...
CATCCAGCTCGGCGCGCGTTTTGCCCGCCAGGTAATGGGCGATCGCGCTGTGGGATTCGGGTGCGAACATCGCCATGATGTGGCTTTTCTCCAGCCCGGCCTCCAGCGCCAAGGCCTTGGCAAAATGCGGCTCCAGCGCTGCCATGGCCACGCGCCCGTCCTTGCAGGGGTACACCCTGTAGCCCGCGTGGCCTCCGCCCACCGCGGCACCCGGCTGCGTCAGGCCCCAGGTACGGGGCAGGGCGAGGTACCCGGCTGCGACCGACAGTGCGATTTCGAGCCTGATTCCTTTGCCCTTTTGCAACTGGGCAAGACGCGCCTGTAAAACCGCTTCGCTGGCCATGAGCGAGCCGCCCATGTCGGCATAGAGCGTGGGGGGAAGCTCCAGGCCATGGACCAGGTTGTTCTCTGCGAGGTAGGTGAGGTCATGTCCGGGTTCTTCGGCACGTTCGCCAGGTGCCCCGACGATCACGACCATGGAAAGCGCAGGGTACTGTCGGTGCAGGGTTTTCCACTCCAGCCCCAGCTTGCCCAAGGCGGACGGGCGAAACGACGTCAGCAGCACGTCGGTTTTCGCCAGAGCGCGATGCAGCGCTTTTTGGCCTTTTTCGGTTTTGAGGTCGACCTGTCCCACCTTTACGCCCACATGCAGTTCCTCGTAAGCGGCACGGTTGTACAGGCCCATCGGGTCGCCGGGCGTGCCTGCCGGCGCGCTAGGGTGAGGTGGCGGCTCGAGCTTGGTGCAGTTTGCGCCCATCTGCCGACAGCGCATCAGGGCGGCGGGTCCTGGCAGGTTGAGCGCCAGGCTGAGGATGCGTACCCCCTTGAGCGGAAGATGGGGTTTGGAAGTTGCGGTAGCGGATATTTTGTTGGCCATAAGTGAGGGATGCGCAGTGTTGCTCCCACGATAATAAGCCTTCCACCCTCGCAGGCGACGCCCTTGAACCCCACACAACCCAACCCATTGCCCCACGATCAGATTGATTTTGCGTTTGTCGCAGACTTGCCAGTAGCTCCCCTCGTGGGCAAGAAGCGCCGCGCTGCAGCCAAAGCCAGCGCGAAAAGCACTGCACCGGCTACTTGTGAAGCAATGCCGCAGGGCGAAACGGTTGACGCATTGGAGGGCATGGCTCGCCAGTTGGAGGCGCACCCGGACTACCGTGTGTTGCGCCGTCTGCAGCCTCGGTTGGCCTGGGGAGCGGCGCAACCCGATACAACACGGTGCTGCGTACTGGTCTTGGACACCGAGACGACCGGGCTGGACCAGAGCAAGGACAGAATCATCGAGCTCGCACTGCTGCGGGTCGACATCGACACCGGGACGGGCATGCCCTTGGGGGAGGTGCAGGTGTACGACGGTCTGGAAGATCCGGGCATCCCGATTCCGAAGGAAGTGCAGGGCATCACCGGCATTGACGATACCATGGTGCGCGGCAAAACGCTGGATGAGGCGCGCATTGCCCAGTTGCTCGATGGTGTGGATCTGGTCATTGCCCACAACGCCGGGTTTGACCGACCCTTCGTTGAGGCACGCTTGCCGCAGTTTGGCCAACTGGCCTGGGCCTGTTCATTTGCCGATATTGGCTGGCGCGAGCAAGGTCGCAGCTCGGCCAAGCTGGAAAGCCTCGCGCTGGAGTTGGGCTACTTCTACGATGCCCACCGTGCGGAGATGGACTGCCATGCCTTGCTGGCGGTATTGGCGCGACCCTTGCCAAAGGCACCGCACACCGGGCTGGCCCATCTGATGGCGCAGTCGAGCCAATGGAGCTACCGACTGCAGGCCACTAACGCTCCATTTGATGCCAAGGACAAGCTCAAAGCCCGTGCGTACCGCTGGAACGGCGACCAGAAGGTGTGGCACACCCGGCTCAACGATGCCGACAGTCTGCGCGCGGAGTTGGAGTGGCTCAAAGTCAACGTGTACCCGCAGCGATCGGCCATGGTGCAGGTGGAACAGCTCGATGCACGGGTGCGCTATTCCAGCCGCGCCGGTTCCGTTCAATTGCAATCGCTATGAATGTCGCTGCCCGGCCCTGGATGCCAGACCAGCGTGGCACCGTGGTGGGGGGCTAGGACGTGCAGATGGTGGCAACCCGGTTGCGGCCGTTGCGTTTGGCTAAGTACACGCCTTCGTCGGCGCACTTGAGCAAGTCTTCGATGCCCTTCATCGTGGGCGCTCTTACCGCAACTCCCACGCTGATGCTGCCCTGCCAGGTGCCGGCACCGGCCACCACCCGCATGCTGGCCACGTCGCTGCGTACTTTTTCGGCCGTGCGCAGAGCGCCGTCCAGGGGTGTGTTGGCGCAAATAATGAAGAATTCATCGCCACCCAGGCGGCATACCATGTCATCGGTGCGCACAGCCTCCTTAAGCTTGCGTGCCAGTTGCCGCAACACAGCATCTCCTGCATCGTGGCCGTAGGTGTCGTTGATCCCTTTGAACCCATCGGCATCCATCATCATGCACGACAGCGGCGCGCCCGTGGCATGTGCCTTTTGCCACTCGGCTTCAAAGGCCAGCATGGCATGGCGGCGGTTTGGCAGACCGGTGAGCACATCGGTCATGGCCATGTTCTCCAACTGCTGGTTGGCATCAGACAAAGCCTGGGTACGCTCGGCGACGCGGGCTTCCAGGGTCTGGTTGAGCTCAGCCAGATCACGGTTGCGCTCGGACACCTGGTTAAACAGGCGGTTCATCGCCTGCAGCAGGGTCGCGGTGGCGGGATCTTTGCCCGAAATGTAAGACTGGTACGCTTCTTCCTGGCTCTTGCCGGCATTGCTCGCTGCCATCAGCCAGGCCATGAGCTGGTCGGAGCCCAGAATGTGGTACGCCAGCCAGTTGGTCAGGAAGTTGAGCAGCGCAACCGCATCCTCGCGCTGGCCGGAGGAGACTCCCGCGTGCAAGTAGGTCACATCCTTAAGAAACTGGACATGCTCCTGTTTGTGGTGTTCGATGTGGCGCAGGTCCAGCGCAGCACTGACCATGAGTGCCTCTTCTTCGCGGAAGTGCTGCTGCGCGTAGCTGGCAAGTTCCGAAAAAACACCTTCAATCTCGGCTGCCGTGCTGCCCTGCGGGCGCATCAGCAGGTCGCCAAACTGGTTGATGACATCGACCAGGTGGTGATGCTGTTCGTCAACCATCGCAAGCCCGGTCGTAAAACAAGGGGCCCATTGAAATGAATCCATAGCTTTTCTCTGCACTTCCAACGTGTTATGGGGCATGGTAGCTCAATGGGCAGCGTCCAGGCGTTTCCGGTAAAAAGTCATGGGTACATTTTGTGTGACCGATGTCCTTGCCTTGCCCACCACATGCATTTCGCAGGGCTTGCAGTCAAAACGCAGCGTGAGCTTCTCCTTGCCATGGACCAGTTGCAGGGGCTCGGCCTTGACCTGGCCCTGCACGCCAGTGACGCCCTTGGCCTGCTTGGGGCACAGACTGAGCGAAAAGCGCACGCAGTGCTTGGTAATCATCAAACTCACTTCCCCAGGTTCCTCGTTGCTCTCATACGCGGCATCAATCACGTTCACGCCATGGCGGGCATAGAAATCGTGCGCTTTGTGGTTGAAAACGTTGGCCAGGTAGGTCAATGTGTCGTCGGGGTAGGGCACGGCCGGTTCCACCGGCTTGGCCCGCGGCAAGCGACTCCATGCCTTGTGGCGCGCATCTTCCAGCAGTTCTACGGCCTGTCGGCGCAGTGCGTTAAGTGCAGATGCAGGGATAAAAAGACCAGCAGCGCCCGTCAGTCGTGCGTCAATAGCTACGAAAATAGTAGCACCCAGTTTGCTGATCTGCTGCTCCAGCAGGCGCGCGTTGGCGGCGGGGTCACTGGCTTCGGTGTGGGGCAGGTGGGCTTGGGCACAGACGGTGTTGCCATCTTCATCGGTCAGATGCAAGGCCACACCGGTGGCAGTGCGCGCCAGTTCCGCCCATACGCCGATGCGCCGGTCGCTCGACTTTTTGTCTAGTACCTTGACCCAGTGGACGTCGCGGTTGCGGTTGACTTCCACTCCTTTACGCAGGTCTTTGAGCCCGGCAAGCGGGTCTTTGGGATAGACGCGCCAACGGCCCTTGTTGGCATCCAGGGCTTCGGCGCGATTGATGGCCAGGCCCGTCAGTTCCTTTTGCAAGTCGTAGTAGCACAGCCCATCACCGTTGTGCAAGACCATGGCTTTGTCGGTGAGTTCCAGCTCCACCCAGTTGGCGCCCGCAAGCGTCACAAAACCGATAGGTTGTCCGGGGTTCTTGGGCGTGTCGAAGGCACCGATGTCTTCCTTGCGGCCCTGCACAAAGTAATCGGTGAACTCGCGGTTGAAGTTCTGATTCGGGTCCGGCGTAAAGGTAAACCGGGTGCTGCCACTGGACGAGCGTGCCAGCGGTTGCGAAGACCCCTGGCGCTCTTCGATCAACGCATCGAGCAGGGTGCGGTAGTGGGCCGTGATGTTCTTCACATAACCCAGGTCTTTGTAGCGGCCTTCGATCTTGAAGCTGCGCACACCGGCGTCCACCAGCGCGGCCAGGTTGGCACTCTGGTTGTTGTCCTTCATGGAGAGCACATGTTTGTCATGGGCAACAAAGCGGCCTTTGTCATCAATCACCTGGTAGGGCAGGCGGCAGGCCTGGCTGCATTCACCCCGGTTGGCACTGCGCCCGGTTTGCGCGTGGCTGATGTAGCACTGCCCACTGTAGGCCACGCACAGCGCGCCGTGCACAAAAAACTCCAGTGTGCAGTGGGTCTGGGAGCGGATCGCCCGGATTTGCTCGAGTGTCAGTTCCCGCGCCAGCACGATCTGGGACAGCCCCACATCCTGCAAGAAGCGCGCTTTCGCCGGCGTGCGGATATCAGTCTGGGTACTGGCATGCAACTGGATGGGCGGCAGGTCGATTTCCAGCAGCCCCATGTCCTGGATGATGAGCGCATCGACACCGGCGTCATACAACTGCCAAGCCAGCTTACGGGCGGGTTCCAGTTCGTCGTCGCGCAAAATGGTGTTCAGGGTGACGAAGATGCGGCTGTTGAAGCGGTGTGCATGGCGCGCGAGCCGCGCAATGTCTGTCACCGAATTGTCGGCGCTGGAGCGCGCCCCAAACGACGGGCCGCCAATGTAGACCGCGTCCGCCCCATGGTTCACGGCTTCGATGCCAATGTCTGCCGTACGGGCCGGTGCGAGTAGTTCTAGTTGGAAATCAGGGAGCGACATGCCGCAGATTATCCCGCGCTGTGCGTAAACTCGAGGCCATGCAATCCCAAAGATTTGAAGCGGTGGATGCCCTGCGTGGTCTGGCCATGGTCTGGATGGCCATCTTCCATTTCTGTTTTGATCTGAACCAGCAAGGCTATCTGCAGCAGAACTTTCATACAGATCCGGTGTGGACCTGGCAACGCACCTGCATTCTCAGCCTGTTTCTGTTGTGTGCGGGTGCAGGCCAGGCCATCGCGCTGCACCAGGGGCAGACCTGGGCACGGTTCTGGCGCCGATGGTTGCAAGTTGCCGGCTGCGCAGTGCTGGTCAGCATCGGCTCGGCACTGATGTTTCCGAACACGTTTATTTATTTCGGCGTGCTGCACGGCATGGCATTGATGCTGATCGTGGCGCGGTTGAGCAGCGGATTGGGCACCTGGCTCTGGCCACTCGGGTTGCTCGCAATTGCTATGAAACCAATAGCTGCTTACGCAATATCCGCGGGCGTCTGGGGCACTTTTCTCAATGAAAGAACGTTCAACTGGCTGGGCCTGGTGAGTGTTCTGCCGGTCACCGAAGACTATGTCCCGCTGTTTCCGTGGCTGGGCGTCATGTGGTGGGGCATGGCCACCATGCAGTGGCATCTGAGACGCAACGCGCGAGAAGGAGGTTGGGTGCCAAAGCGTTCTGCGCAGGTCAAGGAGGAGGCCGCGCAGCGGCCGGGGGACACGGAGCAGAATGCTTTGGCACCCAGCCTCCCCGTGCCACGGCCAATGTCGGGTCTCATGCCATCACTGGCGGTGCTGGGACGCTGGAGCTTGAGCTTCTACATGCTGCACCAGCCTGTGCTGCTCGGAGCGTTGTTGCTGTGGGCAGCGACCCGATGACCGCCATTTTCTTGCGGAAATAAAAAAACGCGACCAAAGCCGCGTTTTTGCTGTGAACGTAAGGTGAATTACTCCACCTTGGCCTTGCCGCGCAGCTCTTCCTGGTATTTGGCCATCTTTTGTTGCAGCAACTGCTGGGAAATCTGGGGCTTGACTTCCTCGAAGGCGGGCAACTTGGCGTCGCGGGTATCCTCCAGGCGGATGACGTGGTAACCAAACTGGGTCTTCACCGGGGTTTCGGTCGTCTTGCCCTTGGTCAAAGCCATCAAGGCGTCAGAAAACTCCTTGACGTAACTGCCAGGGTTGGCCCAATCCAGATCACCGCCTTTGGCGCCCGAGCCTGGATCTTTGGACGATTTCTTGGCGATTTCGTCAAACTTGCCGCCCTTTTTCAGCTGGGCAATGATGGCCTTGGCCTGGTCTTCGGTTTCCACCAGGATGTGGCGTGCCTTGAATTCCTTGCCGCTTTTGGCCGCTACGAACTTGTCGTATTCGGCCTTGATGACGTCGTCGGTAATCGGGTTTTTCTTCTGGTAGTCGGCAAACAGCTCACGAATCAGGATGGCCTGACGTGCCAGCTCGAGCTGGGTTTTGTAGTCATCGGTGGCGTCCAGACCCTTGGCCTGGGCTTCTTGCATAAACACTTCGCGCAGTATGACTTCATCCTTGATCTGGCCTTCCATCTCGGGTGTAACCTGGCGGCCAGAGCGCACCACCTGTTGCATGAGTGCGTCCACACGGGTCTTGGGGACGGCCTTGCCGTTGACGATGGCCACGTTCTGGGCCAAAACGGCCGGGCTCAGGGCGGCCAACATGGCTGCAGTAGCCAACGCGGACAAAATACGCTTCTTCATTCGGATTCCTTTGGGGATTTGATGGTTCAAAAAACGGATTAATTCGAAGTGCCGGACGGCATTTCTTCGGCTTCTATGGCCAGGGCATGCAGCCCTTGGTCAATGAAATCTTGCAGCGCATCATACACAAGCCGGTGCCGCGCCACCCGGGAGGTGTTTGTAAACATAGGTGAAGTGATGCGGACGCGGAAATGGGTGCCAAAGCCGGTGCCATTGGCACCGGCGTGCCCGGCGTGCTGGTGGCTCTCGTCCAGCACCTCAAGTTTGACCGGTTGCAGGCGCTCGCGCAGGCGGGTTTCCAGGTTGGCGACAGTGGGTGCTAGGTTCATGGTTTGGGCTCGGGTTCGGGTTCGGACGGTGCCTCGGGTTGCAGGTGCCTGGCAATATAGAAACCCTGGGCGACCATGAAGGCAACCGGAAAGGCGAACCCCCACAGCTTGAAACTCACCCAAAACTCGGTGCTGAAATACAGCACCACATAGGCGTTGGCCGCCGCCATAAACGCGCAATAGAACACCCAGGCCGCGCTGAGTTTGCGCCACACATCGTCGGGCAACAACAGCTGGCTGCCTAATATGAGTTGAATGAAGTTTTTTCGGTATCCCCACAAAGCGACCGCCAGGACCAGCGCCATGGTCGTGTACAGCACCGTCGGCTTCCATTTGATGAAGCGTTCATCGTGCAACACCAGTGTGAGGGTGCCAAACACGGCAATCGCCACCAATGTGAATTTGTGCATGACCTGCAACTTGCGGTCTATGGCGTAGATCAGGCTCATTTGGACGGCGGTGGCCGCCATCAGAACGGCGGTGCCAACATAGATGTCGTAAACCTTGAAAGTTCCAAAGAACAGTACGAGAGGGAAAAGTTCCAGCAGTATTTTCATGAAGGCATGAAGTGTAACGAGGCGGAGTTCATGCAGTAGCGCAGACCGGTGTCGGTGGGGCCATCGTCAAACAGGTGGCCCAAATGGGCACCGCAGTGGCCGCACAGTGCCTCGTTGCGCCGCATGCCGTGGCTCACGTCGCTGCGAGTCGCCACTGCGCCATCGGCAATGGCCTGATCGAAACTGGGCCAGCCGCAGCCCGCATCGAACTTTGTCGTGGAGGTAAACAATGGCATATCACAGCAGATGCAGTGGTAACTGCCATCGCGAAAGTTGTCGGCGTATTTACCGGTGAAGGGCCGTTCGGTCGCCGCATGGCGGGTTACTTCAAACGCTACCGGCTCGGCACCTTTGGCCTTGAGCAGGGCTTTCCACTCGTCATCGGATTTCTGTACGGGGTAGGTCATGGGCTTCTCCGGGGGGTTCAGGAACTGCAGCTGATGGCGATGCCAGCGGCCCAGTCGGGCGGAAAATCGGCGTAACCGGCAAGTGCGGGATTGTCGTCAAATGGCTGCGCCAATACCAACTGTAACTGTGCCACCTGCGAGAAATCTTTCTCCCGCGCCGCGCGAATGGCCAACTCTCCGAGATGGTTGCGCAGCACAAAGTGCGGGTTGGTCTGGAGCATCAAATCGGCACTATGGGCAAGCGGGGTGTGCGTAACCTGCTCTGAAAAACGTAGCAACCAAGCATCAATGCCGTGGGGGTCAATAAACAGGTCGCGCACGGTGTGATCGGCCACATCCCGACGCGCAGCCCAGTGGCTCAAACGCCGCCAGAAGATGGTGTAGTCCACCTTTTCCGCAGCCAACAGGTCCAGCGCCGCATTGCCCAACGCAGTGACCGTATCACTGGCCGCCGCAAAACCGAGTTTGGCAGCCATGCGACGCGCGTTTTCGGCGGAGAAGACGGGCTTAAAGGTCTCCAGCGCCTTTACCGCAAGGGCCTGGTCGTCGATGAGCGGCAGTAGCGCTTGCCCGAGGCAATACAGATTCCAGTAGGCCACCTGGGGCTGGCGCGCAAACGCGTAACGCCCATGGTGGTCCGAGTGGTTGCAGATGTGGTCGGGGTCGTAACCGTCCAGAAACTGAAACGGGCCGTAGTCGATGGTCAGACCCAGAATGCTCATGTTATCGGTGTTCATGACGCCGTGGCAGAACCCTACCGCCTGCCACTGCGCCACCATCCGGGCCGTGCGCTCGGTCACGGCCTGCAGCAGCGACGCATACGGATTACCGCCGAATCGGCCATCCGATCGGCACTCCGGGTAGAAGCGGTCGACAACAAAATCGGCAAGTTGCTTGAGCTGCAAGTGCTGGTCGTTGTGGGAGAAATGCTCAAAGTGACCGAAGCGGATGAAACTTGGCGCCACCCGGGTTACCACCGCAGCGGTTTCCATGGATTCGCGCCGCACCGGCAAGTCCGAGCCGATCACGCACAAGGCGCGGGAGGTAGGGATGCCCAGGGCGTGCATCGCTTCGCTGCACAGATACTCGCGGATGCTGGAGCGCAGCACGGCGCGTCCATCGCCCATGCGGGAAAAGGGCGTCAGGCCCGCGCCTTTGAGTTGCACTTCCTGGCCGGCCAACTCGCCCAGCAAAATGGCGCGCCCGTCACCCAATTGCCCCGCCCAGACGCCAAACTGGTGTCCACTGTAGACACTGGCCAATGGGCGCATACCGTCCGCGACGGCATTGCCCGCCAGATATTGCAACCATCCGGACTGCGGATCGTTCAACCCGACCAGCCCAAGAGACTCGGCCAAAGCCTCGTTGAGTTCTACCCAGTACGGGCTGGGAACGGCAGTAGGCTTGAGCGGCACAAAGAAGTCTTCGCCCAGCGACGCAAAGCTGTGGGCCCACGGCGCCGTATCAGTCGCATCGTTGGTGTCCGCAAGGCTGGCATTCATGGGGCCGGATTGTCCCGCAGTTGACTAAAACCGCAGTTCTTTGGGGACATGGAGCGGTTACCATGCGGTTACGTGCACGGGCCACCGTGCCCCGTAGTCCCACTATTTCAGGAGATAAGAGCCATGTTAGGGTTAATGCAGAGCCAGGAATTGCTGATTTCGTCGCTGATCGATTTTGCAGAGCGACATCATGGTGACGCAGAGATCGTCTCGCGAAGGGTGGAAGGGGATCTGCATCGCACCACCTACAAGGATGTCGCGCGGCGCTCGCGCCAGGTCGCCAATGCGCTCGATCGGCTCGACCTCGCGTTCAGTGACCGCGTCGCAACCTTGGCCTGGAACGGATACCGGCACCTGGAAATGTATTTCGGCGTCAGCGGCACCGGGCGCGTGCTGCATACCCTCAACCCGCGTCTGCATCCCGACCAGGTGGTGTGGATCGCCAACCATGCAGAAGACCAGGTGCTGTGCTTTGACCTCAGTTTTCTGCCCATCATCAAGGCCGTGCATGCGCGATGCACCACGATCAAGCACTACATCGCTCTGTGCGATGCCGATGCGCTGCCCGGCGACACCGGTATTCCCGGGCTGCAAAGCTACGAGGCCTGGATGGGGGCGCAACCGTCCACCTACACGTGGCCCAGCTTTGACGAAAACTCCGCGTCGAGCATGTGTTACACCAGCGGCACCACGGGCAACCCCAAGGCGGCGCTGTACAGCCACCGCTCAACCGTGCTGCATGCCTTTGCCGTAGCCTTGCCCGATTCGCTGAGCCTGAGTGCGCGCGAGTGCATTATGCCGGTGGTCCCCATGTTCCACGTCAATGCCTGGGGACTGCCCTACGCGGCGGCCATGACAGGCGCCAAGATGGTGTTTCCCGGGCCGGCCATGGACGGCAAGTCGATCTACGACCTCATCGAAGCCGAGGGTGTGCTGTGCGCCGCCGGAGTCCCCACGATCTGGCAAATGATGCTCACACACATGGAAGCCAACGGCTTGCGCTTCAACACCCTCAAGCGCACGGTCATTGGAGGTTCGGCTTGCCCGCCCGCCATGATCAGCACTTTCAACGAGAAATACGGAGTCGAGGTCATCCACGCCTGGGGCATGACCGAAATGTCGCCGCTGGGTACGTCCTGTATTCTCAAGAGCAAGCACCTGGCAATGAGTGCAGAAGATCAGATGAAGGTGCGCCTCAAACAGGGGCGTGGCATTTTTGGCGTCGACATGAAGATCGTCGATGGCGAAGGCCGGGAGCTTCCCTGGGACGGCAAGGCGTACGGGGACCTGCTGGTCAAGGGACCATGGATCATCAGTGACTACTTCAAAGGCGAGGGTGGGTCACCTTTGGTGGATGGCTGGTTTCCTACCGGAGACGTGGCAACGATCGACCCGGACGGCTACATGCAGATCACCGACCGCAGCAAGGATGTCATCAAGTCGGGTGGCGAATGGATCAGTTCGATCGATGTGGAAAACATCGCCATGGCGCATCCAGCCGTGGCCATGGCGGCCTGTATCGGCATGAAGCACCCCAAGTGGGACGAGCGGCCAATTGTTGCTGTCGTGAAGAAACCTGGCGCCGAAGTCACACGGGAGGAACTCATCGCTTTCTATGAAGGCAAGACCGCCAAGTGGCAGATCCCCGATGACGTGGTTTTTGTGGATGCCATCCCGCTGGGTGCCACCGGCAAGATGATGAAGACCCGCCTGCGCGACGTTTTGAAAGATTACAAACTGCCCACCGCCTGACGCGGGCGTGTCGCGCAGGTGCCAGTCGCCTTGGTGATAGGACCTAGGGGAAACCCCTTGCGTTGCACTGCACAAATTAAGCTACGCTCTCGGGTGTTTTGATCAACAGGAGACTAGAAATGAGATTTGCTTTGAAACTGGTGGCGCTCGGCGCTGCCGTGGTGTGTGCGTCCTCCGCGATGGCCCAAAAAGGCGAGACTGTGAAGATGGTGCGTATTGATGCCCAGACCGGCTTGCTCGGTCCCGTCGGCGTGAGTCAGCTCAAAGGCTACCAATTCTTTGCGGAGAAGTTCAGTGGCGCCGGTAACCCGGCGGGCGTGAAGTTTGAAGTGACCGGTATCGACAACAAATTGAGCCCCACCGAAAGCCTGAACGCGCTGAAAGCGGCTATCGACCAGGGTGTGCGTTACATCATTCAGGGCAATGGATCGTCGGTTGCGTTGGCCTTGTCCGACGCAGTGACCAAACACAATGAACGCAATCCTGGCAAGGAAGTGATCTACCTGAACGACTCGGCGGTGGACCCCGACCTGACCAATGCCAAGTGCAGCTACTGGCACTTCCGTTTTGATGCCGACACGTCGATGAAGATGGAAGCGATGTCGAGCTTCATGCAAACGCAAAAAGACATCAAGAAGATCTATATTCTTGGACAAAACTATTCGCACGGTGTGCAGGTAGCCAAGTACGCCAAGGAAACACTGGCCCGTAAACGGCCTGATATCCAGATCGTGGGCGAAGACCTGCACCCGCTGGCGCAAACGCGTGACTTCGCTCCCTACATTGCCAAGATCAAGGCTTCCGGCGCAGACACGGTGATCACCGGCAACTGGGGTTCGGACCTCTCGTTGCTGATCAAGGCGGCCAATGAGAACGGCTACAACGGCAAGTTCTTCACCTACTATGCAGGCGTCACAGGCACGCCAGCAGCATTGGGTACCAATGGCGCTGGCCGCGTGTACCAGATTGCCTACAACCACTACAACATGGGTGGGCAGATGGACAAGTGGATGGCGGAATTCAAGCAGAAGTACAACGACGACTTCTATACCGGCTCCACCATCCGTATCTTCCAGACACTGGGAGCGGCCATGGCCAAAGCCAAGTCCACTGATCCGGTCAAGGTGGCTGCCGCGCTGGAAGGCATCAAGGTGGACAGCTTCAACGGTGAAGTCGAGATGCGTAAGGCCGACCACCAGTTGCAACAGCCGCTGTACATGACGGTTTGGCAAAAGGCCGACAAAAAGTATCCGTACAGCCCTGAAAACACGGGTATGACACTGGCGCCCGTGGCCGAGTATCCCAATTACGTCTCCAGCACGCCCACAAGCTGCCAGATGAAGCGCCCGTAAAGAAGCGTGCCCTCAAGTTGGGGGCGGCCCGGCGGGAAATTGCCGTGTGTTCTGGGCCCGATCGGATCATCCGCATCGGGCCTTTTCTTTGATAGAGGCTAGGAAGGTTTCAGTTCATGGAGTTTTTCATCATTTCGATGCTCAACGGGCTCAGTTACGGCCTGTTGCTGTTCATGTTGAGCTCGGGGCTGACGCTGATTTTCAGCATGATGGGTGTGCTCAACTTTGCCCATGCCAGCTTTTACATGCTGGGTGCCTATGTCGGTTTCACGGTGTCCAAGAGTGTTGGTTTCTGGCCCGCATTGCTCATTGCGCCTGCGGTGGTGGGCGCCATGGGTGCACTGTTTGAGCGCATTTGCCTGCGTCGGGTGCACAAGTTCGGTCACGTGCCGGAACTGCTGATCACCTTTGGCCTGTCCTACGTCATTCTGGAATTGGTGCAATTGATCTGGGGCCGCATCGCACTCGAGTTCCGGCCCCCAACCGTGCTGCAGGGGCCGGCCTTCACGTTGATCAACCATTCGGTGGATGGTTTACGCGTTCTCTGGGGCGCAGCACCTCCTGAGATGTGCAGCACTGCCGATGCCGCCGTGCGCCTGGTATGTTCGCCCTTTCCTGCGACTCGCGGCTTCATGATGGTGGTGGCACTCACCATGCTGGTGTCGGTGTGGCTGCTGCTCACGCGTACCCGCATTGGCCTGGTGATTCAGGCGGCGCTCACTCACCCGGAAGCGGTGGAATCGCTGGGGCACAACGTTCCGCGTGTCTTCATGCTGGTGTTTGGTGCGGGTGCGGCGCTTGCTGGCTTGGCGGGCGTGATTGGTGGCAGCACCTACCTTACCGAGCCGGCCATGGCGGCCACCGTGGGATCGGTCATTTTTGTGGTGGTGGTGGTGGGTGGCATGGGGTCGTTGTCGGGTGCATTTCTGGCATCGGTCCTGATCGGTGTGATCCAGACCTTTGCCGTGGCGTTTGACTATTCGGTGGCCACGGTGGCGCAGCAGTTGGGTCTTGATTGGGGAAGTTCGGCGACCAGCAACACACTGCTTCGGCTGACCCTGTCGCAGGTGGCACCCATTTTGCCGTACCTGTTTCTGGTGCTGATATTGATGTTTCGCCCCAAGGGACTCCTTGGCACGCGCGAGGGTTGAGCGATGGGGAAGACATTTTCTTTGCAATCGATGGTTGCCGGTGGCTGGCCTACCTGGGCACTCTTTGCCGTGGTGCTGGCCGTCGCGCCTTTTATATTCACCAGCGGCCTGGCGATTACGGTGCTGTCACAAATGGGCATTGCCATCATCGCCTGCCTGTCCTACAACATGCTGCTGGGGCAGGGCGGCATGCTGAGTTTTGGCCATGCGGTGTATACCGGTCTGGGCGCCTTCATGGCAATCCATGCCCTCAACGCGGCATCGTCAGGAGCGATGCCCATCCCGGTGTCGGCCATTCCGCTGGTTGGTGGGGTAGCGGGAATGGGCTTTGCAATCCTGCTGGGCTACGTGACGACCCGCAAGGCCGGCACCACGTTTGCCATGATCACCATGGGCATGGGCGAGCTGGTGTTTGCCATGTCGCTGATGGTGCCCGAGTTTTTTGGCGGCGAGGGCGGTGTGTCGGGTAACCGTGTCGTGGGTAGCGCGGTGATGGGCATTACCTATGGCCCACCGGTGCAGGTCTATTTCCTGATTGCGGTGTACACCTTTATCGCCGTAGGCTTGATGTACGCCTTCACCCAGACCCCGTTGGGGCGCATGCTCAACGCCGTGCGAGACAACCCCGAACGGGTGGAGTTTGTGGGCTACAACACGCAGCGGGTGCGTTACATCGCCTTCATCATTGCGGGTTTTTTTGCTGGCATCTCGGGTGGTCTCGGCGCGCTGAATTTTGAGATCGTCACCGCTGAGGTGCTGGGTGCGGGCCGCTCTGGTGCGTATCTGCTATTTACCTTTCTGGGTGGCGCTACATTTTTCTTTGGCCCCATCATCGGCGCGGTGCTGATGGTGCTCGCCTTTGTATTGTTCAGCGAGTTCACCAAGGCGTGGCTGCTGTACCTGGGCCTGATTTTCCTCTTCATGGTGATGTATGCGCCCGGTGGCATTGCGAGTTTGATCATGATGAATGTGCGTGTAGCGGCCTTTGGCAAACTGCGCCAGCTCTGGAGGAGCTACCTGGGGCTGGCGGTCACTGGCGTGGTCATGCTCGCGGGTGCGTCAGCGCTGGTCGAGATGATCTACCACCTGCAGTTGGCTGCAGGGCAGGGCTCGGAGCTGAAGTTTTTCGGCTTGACTTTGGATGTTGCGGGTGCCACCAGCTGGGTTGGTGCCGTTGTCGTCATGGCTGTGGGTGTAGCACTCTTTGAAATGGTGCGCCGTCGCTTTGCCCGGGAGTGGGGCGAGATTCAGGAATTCATCGAACAGGAACTGCACCGGAGGGCCTCGTGATGCAAGACGATACCCCCTATGCGGTGGAACTCAAGGACTTGCGCAAGAGTTTTGGCAAGGCCGAAATCATTCGTGGCGTCAATCTCGCAGTGCGCCCTGGTGAGCGGGTGGCCATCATCGGACCCAACGGCGCAGGCAAGTCCACTCTGTTTAACCTGATCAGCGGTCGCTTTGCACCATCCAGTGGCGAAGTGCTGCTCAATGGCACGGCGATACAGGGAATGAAGCCGTTTGAAATCAACCGGCTCGGGCTTTCGCGCAGTTTTCAGATCACCAACATCTTTCCCAAACTCAGTGTGTTCGAAAACCTGCGTTGCAGTGTGTTGTGGAGTTTGGGTTACCGCTACACCTTTCTGAAATTTCTCTCGGGCCTGGGCGACGCCAACCAGCGCGCCAAGGAACTCATGGAAATGATCCAGCTGGACAAGAAGCGCGATGTGCTGGCCATCAACCTGACCTATGCCGAGCAGCGTGCGTTGGAGATTGGCATCACCATTGGCGGAGGTGCTAACGTGATCCTGCTGGACGAACCCACCGCCGGCATGAGCAAAAGCGAGACCACCCGCTTTATTGCCTTGATCCGCTCGGTCACCGAAGGCAAGACCCTGCTTACTGTGGAGCATGACATGGGCGTGGTGTTTGGCCTGGCCGACAAGATTGCGGTGGTGGTGTATGGTGAAGTACTGGCGTTTGATACGCCGGATGCGGTGCGCGCCAACGCCAAGGTACAGGAAGCCTACCTGGGTTCGTCGGTGGCTGAAGCCCAGGCCGCTGGAGGGCACTGAAAGATGCTGCGCGTAACCAACTTACAAGCCTTCTATGGCAAAAGCCATGTGCTGCATGGTGTTGAACTGAACGTGAAAGAGGGCGAAATCGTTGCCCTCCTGGGGCGCAACGGGTCGGGGCGCTCTACCACCGCCAAGGCCATCATGGGCCTGGTCGACTGCCAGGGCTCGATCCTCTGGAAGGGCCAGGAGTCGCTGGGCCACAAGACCTTTGAGATTGCCCACATGGGTCTGGGCTACGTGCCCGAGAACCGCGACATTTTCCCCAAGCTCACCGTGCACCAAAACCTGCTGCTCGGCCAGAAACGTGGCAAACGCAACCCGCGCTGGAGCTTCGAGGACATGTACCGCATGTTTCCGCGCCTCAAGGAGCGCGAGCACACTGAGGCTGGCGTTCTCTCCGGTGGCGAGCAGCAGATGCTCACGCTATGCCGCACGTTGATGGGCGACCCGGATCTCATCATCATCGACGAACCCACGGAGGGGTTGGCGCCCAAGATTGTGGAATTGGTGGCCGAGTATTTGCAGGAACTGCGCAAACGGGGGGTGTCCGTGCTGTTGATCGAGCAGAAGCTGACGATTGCCATGAAGATCTCGGATCGCTGTTTTGTCATGGGGCATGGCAGCATCGTGTTTGAAGGCACGCCCGAGCAACTGCGGAATAACACCGACATCCGCAAAGAGTGGCTTGAGGTCTGATTCTGTCTCCAGATCAATCCGACATGTTGTTGCTTCGCCTTGTGTGCTAATGCACTGCCCTCGGCTTCGCGCCTAATGCCGCATCGATCTGGAAGCGGAAGAACACGTCTTGTCCCAACCGTGACAAGGGTTCCGTAACGCCACATTTTTCGCCTCTACAATCTAAAAAAGTACGATCGTTCTATTTTGTTGCCTTCCATTTCTTTCAAAGGAAACCAAGCATGACTGCCCACTACCAAGTTCATGGCGATGTCGCCGTTATCACACTGGACAACCCGCCGGTCAACGGCCTGGGGCTCTCGACACGCCAAGGCATTGCGGATGGCATGGCTCGGGCCACGGCAGATGCCGCAGTCAAGGCTATCGTCATCACCGGGGCCGGCAAGGCATTTTCGGGTGGAGCAGACATCAAGGAGTTTGGAAGCTCCAAAGCGATGCAGGAACCCAACCTCAACAGCGTCATTGGCGTACTGGAAAACTCCGCCAAGCCCGTGGTCGGTGCCATCCACACCGTGGCCATGGGCGGAGGCCTTGAACTGGCCCTGGGTTGCCATTACCGTATCGTCGCGCCAGGCACCAGCATTGCCCTGCCCGAAGTCAAACTCGGATTGCTACCTGGCGCTGGCGGCACCCAGCGTCTGCCCCGCGTACTGGGGGTAGAGCCCGCTTTGAACATGATCGTGAGTGGCGAAACCATCAAGAGCGACATGCTCGCCATGCTGCCTGGCCAAAAGCTGTTCGACAAGATGGCCGCCTCGGCCGAGAGCCTGGCGGAAGAGGCGCTGGCGTTTGCGCGCTCGGTGGCCGATACACGCCCGTTGCCGCGCGTGCGGGACCTTCCCTGCAAGCACCCACAAGGCGACGCGTATTTCCAGTTCGCCCGCAATATGGCCAAAGGCATGGCCAAGAATTTCCCGGCGCCTGCCAAATGTGTGGACGCCGTGCAGGCCGCCACCAAAGGCAAGTTCGAAGCCGGCATGGCCGTAGAGCGCGAAATCTTCATCAACCTGATGTGGACGGCAGAAAGCAAGTCGCTGCGGCACCTGTTCCTGGCCGAGCGTGCTGCGTCGAAAATCCCGGATGTGGCCGCCGATACAGCGCAACGTGCTATCAACTCCGTAGCAATTATCGGCGCTGGCACCATGGGCGGTGGCATTGCCATGAACTTCCTGAATGCCGGCGTTCCGGTCAAGATGCTGGAAATGAAGCAGGAAGCGCTCGACCGCGGCATCGCGACGATTCGCAAAAACTACGAAGCCCAGGTCAAGAAGGGCAAGTTGAAACAGGACAAGTACGACCAGCGCATGGCCCTGTTGACCACCACGCTGAGTTATGACGATTTGACCGGCACCGACATGGTGATTGAGGCCGTGTTTGAAGAGATCGGCGTGAAGGAAGCGGTGTTCAAGGAACTCGACCGCGTGATGAAGCCCGGCGCCATTCTGGCGTCCAACACCTCCACATTGGACGTCAACAAAATCGCCAGTTTCACCAAGCGCCCTGAAGACGTTGTGGGCCTGCATTTTTTCAGCCCGGCCAACGTCATGAAACTGCTGGAAGTGGTCCGCGGTGAAAAGACCGCCAAGGACGTCATGGCAACCGTGATGTCGGTCGCCAAGAAAATCAAGAAGACGGCCGTGGTGTCTGGTGTCTGCGACGGCTTTATTGGCAATCGCATGATTGAACAGTATGGTCGACAGGGTGGCTTCCTGCTGGACGAAGGCTGCACGCCCGAGCAGGTCGACAAGGCGATGGAAAAGTTCGGCATGGCCATGGGGCCTTTCCGCATGGGTGACCTGGCAGGCAACGACATTGGCTGGGCCATCCGCAAACGTCGCGCGACCGAGCGCGCCGAGATGAAGTACAGCAAAACAGCCGATTTGCTGTGCGAGAAAGGCCGTTTTGGCCAGAAGACCGGTGCCGGCTGGTACGACTACGTGGCGGGCAAGCGTGATGCGATTCCCAATGCCGAAGTCGTGCAGATGATTGAAGACTACCGCAAGGCACAGGGCATCACGCCACGCAAGATTTCCGACGAAGAAATCGTGCAACGCCTGGTGTTTGCGCTGGTAAACGAAGCCGCACACATTGTGGAAGAAGGCATTGCCAACAAGGCAAGTGATATCGACATCGTCTACATCTTTGGCTACGGCTTCCCCGCGCACCGTGGTGGCCCGATGAACTATGCCGACGAGTTGGGCCTGTTCAACGTGGTGCAGGCGATGAACCGCTTTGCCCAGAACCCCCTGGACGACGCCAAGTTCTGGAAGCCCGCGCCATTGTTGGCGAAGCTTGCCGCTGAAGGCAAAACGTTTAACTGATAGACATTGGCATCAGGGAAGTGGGGTCAGATCCCAATTCAGGACAGTAATTTCATCGGAGCGAGGCGGCAGAAAACGAAATTGGGCTCTGACCCCATTTCCC
>JFJP01038167.1_pt1 | contig 19168 bp, 11 predicted proteins | sample 431651 | NCBI WGS metagenome assembly JFJP01 (sample SAMN02602958, study PRJNA72255) | Microbial mat metagenome, whole genome shotgun sequencing project. | biome: fresh water; feature: sink hole; material: water; isolation source: purple microbial (photo- and chemosynthetic) mats found in...
AGAGAATGGTGTGCGCTCGTAGCTCAGCTGGATAGAGCACTGGTTTGCGGTACCAGCGGTCACACGTTCGAATCGTGTCGGGCGCACCATACTCATTCCCCTTACAAAAAAATTCTCAGATATTTTTTTGAAAACTTGAAACTTTCAAATAATCATCAATACCACCTAAAGTGTCACCATTGCACACACCAAAAAAACCAAAACTTTATCCGCAACGTACTCAGGTACAATAGACTTCTTTTTCAAATTTTCATACACTTGCAACAATTAAATTATCTTAAAAGGGCACTTCATGGCAACAGCAATAGCAAAAATCGAAAATATAGACGGTAAATTTTACGTACAAGGGGTGGATGGTGCTCTTCGTGAAATCTCTAAGGGTTCAGAAATTTTTGAGGGGGAAACCGTTGTTGGAGATAATGGAAATTCTCCGGTTGAGAGTGTGACTATTAGCATGATGCATGGGGATGGAGATATTGTTCTTTTAGGAAATAACAAACAACTTTTTGATGCATCATTATTTAAAGAAGAATTTTCAACAGATGAAACTGTTACTGAAAAAGATTCTATGATGGCAATACTTGAAGAGTCTGGTGACATTGACAATATAGATGAACTTGAAACTGCTGCTGGTGAAGAGGGTGCCGAATCTACAGAAGGTGGAGAAGCCACTTTTGAAGAGCCTAATAACGATAGTGTTAATATTAATGCTGATTTACGAATCAGAAGTTTTAATGAAGATACTCCTCCTGATGATGAAGATAATGATTTTTTCCGTAATACTGTTAGTGATAATACAGACACTAGCACGGATACTGACACAGCAACAGATACTGACACAGCAACAGATACAGATACAGATACAGATACAGATACAGATACAGATACAAATACTGACACAGCAACAGACACAAATACAGATACAGATACGTTAACAAACACTGACACTTCAACAGACACAAGTACTGATACGTCAACAAACACTGACACTTCAACAGACACAAGTACTGATACGTCAACAAGTACTGACACTTCAACAGACACAAGTACTGATACGTCAACAAACACTGACACAGCAACAGACACAAGTACAGATACGTCAACAAACACTGACACAGCAACAGACACAAATACAGATACAGATACGTCAACAAACACTGACACATCAACAGACACAAGTACAGATACGTCAACGAATACTGACACTTCAACAGACACAGACACAGACACAGATCCAAAAGCTTTTGATGATAGTGCAATCGCAACTGAAACAGGTACCGAATCTATAGAAGCGGAAGATTTTGAAGATACTATAGACGGAAAAGATGATGGTCTTCGTGCTTCAGGCAATGTTCTTGATAATGATGAAGGGACGAATCCTTTGACTGTAACACAAGTTCAATTTGGAATGCAAACAGTCACGCTCCCAACAGATGGAGTAGATGCGATTATCACAAGTGATCATGGAACACTTACTATCAACAATACTGGTGCGTACACTTATATTGTAGATGAAAATCTTACAGATAGTTGGAATACAGATAAGAGTGAGCAGGAATTATTTATATATACAATGAGTGATGGATACAATCCAGATGCAACAGCGGAATTAAAAATCAACATTGAAGGTCGAGACGATGCTCCTGTCATCGAGTCAATCACGGCGAATAACAAGTCACTTCATACGGTTGGGGGAGTCTTTGACCTAGATGGGGATGGTATCTTAGATGCTTCAAAAGATGGTGTAAATGCTTCAGAATTAACAAAAGAAAATCAGGGTCGTATTTTCGATGCTGAGAATGGTAATCTTAAAATCAATATGGGAAGTGAGCCATCAAGTTTAGCTGTTGAGTACAACGGTGGACAAGCAGGTTATCACAATGTATTGGGATACTATCTTGCAGATGAAAATGGTAAGCCAACAGAGGCACATATCATCCATGTAGAAACACAAAGCATGGTAGGTACGCAATCTGATGTACTAGGAACTCTCAACGGTCTTACTGGAAATATAGGGTTCTTCATCATTCCAGATGGTTCGAATAGTGGCGTTACAGCTACTTCAATTATTAGCTTTAATTCAGAAGGTAAAATGCTTGTAGATGGAAATATAAAAACTGCATTTTATAGTGATAATGATTTAAATCCAGATGGAAGAGACCATGTTTTAGCGGTTATTCCAAAAGATGGAAATGGCATAGTGATTGGTTTTGAAGATTTAATTTTGGGTGACAAAGACTACGATGATGTAGTATTTACTATCAAGCCTTGTGAAACATTAGGAACGCCTATAACAACCACTCTTCTTACTGAAGAGTTTGAAGGGGTAAATAAAGGAACTAATGATACTAATGTTAATACTCATTGGTATGTAGATCATGGCACAAATGGTGATGGTAAACTTGTAAGTGATAGTGGCGTTACATGGACTATGAATGCCACTGGAATTGAGATGAGAACTACTAGTGGAGTTGATGGTGTCAAAACAGCTGATGGGAGTGGAAACTATGTTGAGATGGACGCACATACAAGTGGTACCAATAGTCAAATAACAACTACTGTAAATCTAGGAAACAATGACAGCTTTGATTTAAGTTTTAATTTTATGCCGAGACAAGGTCATATTGATAGTAGTGATATGAAATTTTCATTTGGAGAAAAAGAAGTATTACTTGATGTGAATGCACAAGGTACTATTACCACTACAGCCCCAGATGGTGTAACAGTCACGGTTGAAGCAGGTCAAAATGGTTGGTACAACATCACAGCAAATTTCACAGGAATAGAAACAGATACAGCACAATTAGTCTTTGCAAGTACGGGAACTCCTGATACATTTGGTGCTTATATCGACCATATCAAACTTGAAGGAACAGATTATAGTGATGCTGGTAAAATACTCAAAGATATTACGCTTTTTGATGTGGATGATACAAATTTAGAAAGTGCAACGGTAACGCTTACAAACTATAAAGATGGAGATGCTATCTCTGCTAATAATCTTCCAGACGGTATCACGGCAATCATCACTGAGGGTGTTGTAACATTAAGTGGAACGGCAACTATTACACAATATGAAGAAGCTTTAGAGTCTCTTACATTCACAACAACAAGTGAAGACAGACGTGTAAGAACTTTTGAATTTACAATAAATGATGGTGATAAAACAAGTAATACCATGAGTGTAAATGTTGATATAGGTGGTTGTGAAATTACACCTTATACTCCACCTGCGGATACTACCCCTCCAACAGCTGATGCAGTTCTTACTGTATCAAATTTAGATACAGATACCATTCCGACAGATTTCCCTGTGACTGGTAATGTTGCGTTCTTCAAAAAAATTGATATTGGTGGCGGACTTGATGGTGCTGACTCTGAGGATAGAGCGGCTAACCCTGCTGATTTAGGCGGCAATGATTTAGAGACTATTGAAGATAAACTAATTTTTGATATTACTACATTGCCAGCTTATGGGGATGTATATATAGAAAAAGAGGGTGTGTTTACGAAACTAGACACAACGAATTTAGCTGAGAGTGCAACACAACTGGGTACAGCTGATTCGGTGTACTGGAGTGCAACTCATGAGCAGGTTCCAGCGGATGGGGCAGAAAAATCCCTAGGCGGAATTTACACCGCGAGTGGCATAACATCAAGTTGGATAAGTGATGATGCTACAGTTATCGCAAGAGATGGGAACAACGATGAAGCTACTATTACATACAATGAAACGGATGGTATTGGTGTAACAGGGGCAAACAATTCGGGTGTTGCTAATCAGTTGGGATATGACCCAACTTCAGGAAAATCAGAGTTGATAATCTTTGATTTTAAAAACCCTGTAACAGATGCAAGTGTTGCTATCACACACCTCATCAAAAATGAAGGAAATGGTGAAGTCGGGAAATTTGAAGCATTTTTAGATGGAAAATCTCTAGGAGTATTTACATTCTCAAACAACTCTCAAACTCAGGCTGACTATACACTGACTCTCGAGGCTCATGGTTCAGGTAATGCAGCTGGAGATAATTCTGGAACATTAAATATAGAGGGCCTCGTATTTGATCAATTAAGATTTTCAGCAGTCGAGTATGTAGGTCAAAATAATATTGTAACAGACTCAAGTGATTATTACATAGGCGGTATCACTTACCATGAAGTTCCAGGGGTTGCATTTGAATATAAAGTGATAGATGAAGCATTGAATGAAAGTGCAGTAGTCCCAGTAGTCATCAATATAGCTACTAATACACCAATTCCAGAAGCAACTATAAATGAAGCACCTAAAACAACTGATGATAGTATAACAACCAATGAAGACACTCCATATACATTGACTATGGGTGATTTTGGAACATATTCAGATGCAACAGCAGCTCAAAAAGTAAGGATAGAGACACTTCCTGAAAATGGAGTATTGCAACTAAATGGAGCAGCAATATCTGCGAATAAAGAAATCAGCATATTAGATATTACCAATGGAAAACTTGTATTTACCCCATCCCATGATACAGATGTAGATAGTAGCTTCACATTTAAAGTAAGTGATGGAAAATTATGGAGCGAAACAGCCACTGTAACTGTAAATATAGATGCAGTTGCAGATATGCCAACAGCAAGTATTGAAGTAGGTGAAGTTATCACTATACAAACTATTGATAGGAATAATGTAAATAGTACCGACAGTGGCTTTATTGTAATTGCATTAAAAAATGGAGAAGAGGTCAATATTGATACTACTATTAGCGGAACTGATCATGATGGCTTTGGTGTAAAAGATAATAATGACTGGCCTGAAATACAAGAGAATGAAAGTATAAAAGTTGATTTTAATCAAGATCTAACTTCAGTAGATATTTCTCTTGCATGGTTAGAAAGTACTGCGAGTGCTAAAATAGAGTTCTTTAAAGATGGTGCCTCCGTAGGTAGTGTAATCCAAGATGGTGGAAGCAATACAGTTGATAAAGCTATGACATTAGCACTAGAAAATGGGGCATCATTTGATTCTATTCAAATAAGTGCCCCTGGAAATGGAGATGACTTTTTAATCAATTCAATCTCATACAATACAAATATTTACCCAGTTACTATAAATGCAGCTCTAGCAGATATTGACGAAAGCGAGATTTTAAGTGTTACTATTTCTGGTGTTCCATCAGATGCAACACTTGATCAAGGTACAAAAAATCCTAATGGCACTTGGACAATTGATGTAGAAGGTGTAACAAGTATATCAGAAACTATCAACATGACTGTACCAAAAGGAACAGGAGAGTTTGAACTTGCTATCACTATCACTGCAAGAGCAACAGAAAATGAAGCAACAGAAAATGAAGATAACTTTGAAGAGTCAAGTGATACAGCTACAGTCTATATGGCAGTATTAGCAGACGGTATTGTTGAGGGTTGTGAATATAAGACAAGTTCAGGTATTACAGGTGTGACAGATGCAAACGGTAATTTTAGTTTTAGAGAGGGCGATATCATAACTTTCCATGTGGGGGGTGTTGTTCTTGGAAGTATTACTTCTCAAGAAGCATTAGATGATGGAGTTACATTCTTGCAAGAGATAGCAGGGGTAAATCTTACAAATATCAATGATGATTACACTGAGAAACTAGCTGTTTTCTTGCAGTCAATCGATGGTGATCTTGAATCCTCAAATATTGTAATTACGCAAGAAGTACGCGATGCATTTACAAATATATCTATGAATTTAGAAAACGCCTCCAAAGAAGAGATGGCTAAGATGCTTGAAAATATCGGTCATGTAATTGTTGATGAAGATGACGCCATGAAGCATGTTCAAGATATGCTCGAAAAATATGCTGGAATAGACGAGAATAAATTTGAGGCGAGAGAAACTGTAGAAGATGAGGCGTCTGAGATACTCACCGCAATACTTGGCAGTACTCCTATGAGCGATATTGCTTATGTGACAAGTTCTGGAGTTGAGGGTGTTACAGGTGCAGATGGCTCATTTAGCTACAGCCATGAAGATAGTATTACTTTTACCATCAATGGAGTAGAGGTGAGTATTACTGCAGATATGATTGGTGATGATGCACTCGTAACTTTTGATGAGATGCGTGCACTGATGCCTCAAGCAGAAGAGATTGTTGCAGAAGAAGAGGTTGAAGAAGAGGTTGCTGAAGAAGAAGGTGTTGAAGAAGTTGCAGAAGAAGAAGTTGCAGAAGTGGAAGTGACTGGTGCAGAGGATGATCATACGCTTTTTGTTGAAGGTGATGAGAACATCGACCTCGGTGGATTGAGTGACACTATTTCACCTATTGATTTAGGAGAAGTTTCTCAAGATATTTCTATTTCATTGACTGATGTTTTAGATATGACGGACGATAGCCATACTTCTCATATCGATGGAGATACAAGCGACCATATCAATTTAGATACAGTTCCAGAAACAGAGACCGAGACAGACGGCTCTATAATAGCTGATGCCGACACTGAAATGATGTATGAACAGTACATGCATGAAGATTTAGGCATAACCTTAGAGATTAGTACAAACATTATAGTTGACGAAAACTAAGCAACATTCATAAAAGCTTCTACCAATCTTTTTTTTAGATTGGTAGAAAAATTGCCTAATTTGGGTTTAGATTGTGTTTAGAAATAACTTCATGAAAAAGTTCCAAATAATTTTTTGAAATATTTTCAATCATATATTTTTGAGAATTTATCTTGATATTTGTTTTCATATAATTATAGTTTTTGAGATTGTCGATAAGTTCAACGGCTGTGGATACCCATGAAGATATTTCTTCATACTCACATAAGAAGCCATCTATTTTGTCTGTGATTAGTTCTGGGATGTAGCACTTGTTGCTTGCAATGATAATTTTTCCTCTGCAATAAATTTCATAGATGCCCCAGTTTGCCGAGCCAAATTGTAATGGGTATAAGAAAAAATCTATAGTATTTATATATGCATTATAGGTATCGTACTTTAAAAAATCATAGTATTCATAATATGATGCATCAAGATTTTCTCTTTCAAAAATATAATCTTTAAATGTTTTTTGACTTTCATCTCCATATTTCTTTTTTAAAAAGACTCCTTCGTAGCTATATAAAACTGTCGATGAACCAATCATGATAAATTTAACATTTGTTCTTTCTTGCAATATCTTTTTTGTAATAACGATAAATTGTTCAAATCCTTTTGCAGAAGATAAGTCTCTTGCGGTGAAACCAATATATGTTATCCCCTCTTGTTTTTCAAAAGCAACTTGAGAATCTGTATCTTTTATTTTAAAACCTTCCATCTGAACAGAGATTTTATTTTGTAGCTCTTGAGGAAACATCTTTTTTGCATAAAGAGAAGGTACTATTACTTTGTTTGACATTATTACATCGTAATAGGCATTCATCTCATAAAGTTTGTCTCTGTAGCGATTTGCTTCTGGCGGCGGGTATTTTGTATCCCAGCCATGGTGTTTGAATGATGGAAATTCTATGTATGTTATGATAGGAATATCAAATTCATCGTAAAGCTGCATGGGTGTTCCACCGCTATGATGGCAGACAATAAGGTCTATTTTTACTTCTTCAAGAAGTGATGTGATAGAGTTTTTTACTCCAAAAGATTTTCTTACATTTTCATCTATTTTTGTGAGATAAAAGAAAAGATTTTTTGATTTTTGCTCCACAGAACTAAAAACTCTTAGATTTGGAATTTTTTCATGTTCGGCATTATAAGTAGCCTGTGAGCATAATACATATGAATTTGCAATATTGTTTTCATGTAAATACAAATGCAGTTGTTTAAATTGAGCAATAGCACTATGGACAAATACTATATTGTACTTAGGAATATTCATAAGCAACCTCATGACCGATTATTTTAAAAGAAGCACTAAAGAGACTCTGTCGTTAACATGTAGCTTGGTAAATATTGAACTAACATGTGCTTTGACCGTTCTTGTTGTAATGTTGAGTGTATTGCCTATGGCATCATTCGTTAAGCCTTCGAGTATTAAGCCAACCACTTCTCGCTCTTTGTCTGTAAGTTTATTATGGATGAGAGTTTGTGCATCTTCATGTAATGAACTTTTTCCTGTTGTTTTAACCAAGGCTGATGTAAGCTCAGGGTATGTCCATATTTTGTCATCTTGAACAGTTTGCATCATCTGCTTGAAATGGACGTGCAGCATTCTGGAGTTGCCATAAGCTTTTACGCCACGAGAAATAAGTGTTTTCCCTATAGCTATTTCGGGGGCTTTTTCTAAGACAATCAAATTATCAGGGAAAGTATTTGAGGAGATAAATTTGTTTACTTCATGGGAAACAGTATCGTAATCAGCAACAACCAGACTTGATTTGTTTTGAGCCAATTCATTATTTAATGAAGTTGCATCATAACAAGATACATAATTATCTATACTGTGTCTTCTCTTCCACTCTTCTATCATGTCGATATCTGTGCTAAAAAGTATGGTTTTCATCTCATCTCTCCGAAAAAACATATTGTTTTGATTTTACTATAGGCTTGAGTATATATTGCATTACTGTTTTTTGTCCTGTGACAATATCGACATTTACGGTCATTCCAGGGATAATGTTTAAGGGGTGCTCTTTTGCTCCCAAATAATTTTTATCTGTCACGATATGAATAAGATAAAAAGTATTTTCATTTTTATCGGTTATGGTATCTGGTGAAATAGAAACAACCTTTCCTGTTAGTCCACCATGAATTGCAAAATCGTAGGCAGAAACCTTAACCTTTGCTTCAGCACCAGAGTGAATAAATGCTATGTCGCTAGGCTTTATCTTTACTTCTAAAAATAGCTTCATGCTTGTTGGAACTATTTCTACCAAATCAGCCCCCGGTTTGATAACACCGCCAATAGTATTAACAAACAGTTTTTGAACTATTCCATCAACGGGAGACTTAACCATGGTTCTATTTACTTGGTCACTAAAGGCAACCTGTTGTGTTTCAAGCCTTGAGAGTTCAGCTGTAACCTCATTCAATTCTTTTTTCGCATTATTTATAAACAGCTGTTTTGATTCAACTTGTTTGCTTTTGTATTCGTTTATCGCAGATTGCAGTCTCGGCAAAGAGAGTTCAACAGCTTCTATATCTTTTTTAACATCATTAGCTTCTCTCTTAAGCTTTAAAAAATCTATTTTTGATTTGATGCCTTGTTCTACCATTGGAGCAGTCATCATAATCTCTTCGCTGACATATTCTAAAGATTTTCGCAGAGATCTGATTCTTGCTAGAGCTTCTGTATGCTCTTGCTTTCTCTGGTTGATTTGCTGCACAATCGAATCGTCTTTGGCTATAAACTCTATTTTGTTAGAATGATATAACCGCAAAGCCAAATCGATTTGGGTTTTTAATTCAGGGTCATCCGTTTCAATACCTTGGAACTCCAGAGAATTAGCTTCAGCATGAAGTCTTAGCTGTTTTGCAGTTAGCTCCTTAAACTTCATTTCATTTGTTTGAGAAGTAGATGTTGATTGTGCATTATTTATTTTTAAAATAACTTGACCAGCCTTAACAAAACCCCCTTCGTCCACGAGAATAGCTTCAACGATACCACCCTCTAAATTTTGAATAACTTGGTTTTGTCCATAGGGTATTACTTTGCCGTCGCCACGTGTGATTTCATCTATTTCAGCAAAAGAGGCCCACAAAATAAAAGCCACAATAGTAAAAAGCCAAATTTTTAAAACTCTACTTATTCGAGAGGGAGTTGTTTCCAAAATGGCAGCACTGAGGCTGTTCATAAATTCATAATCTTTTTTTGTGTACTCTGCAGGCGTTTTATTTTTCAATTTTTTTCTCCCCACCTTGGAGTTGCATTAAAGCCTCTTCTTTGGGAGAGTCAATAAATACTCTCCCTTCATTCATGACAATAACTCTATCGACTATTTTTAAAAGAATCATTTTTTGGGTTACAAGTATGGTAGTTTTATTTTCCAAACTCTTTTCAAGATTTTCAAGAAGTCTCGATTCTGTCACTTGATCCATGGAATTACTTGGCTCATCCATAAGCATGATAGGAGAATCTAGTAAAAAAGCACGGGCAATACCGATGCTTTGGCGTTGCCCGCCTGAGAGACCTTGCCCTCTCTCTCCAACTGGCATTTCATACCCTTTGGGATGCTTTTTGATGAACTCTACTGTTCCACTGATTTTTGCAGCTCTTATCATCTCTGTTTCGCCGGCATGGGTAGCACGGTACATAATATTATCTTTAACTGTTCCGCGAAAAAGCATGATATCTTGAGAAACATAACTCATGTTTTTTCTTAAATCTGCTGGGTCAATTTGATTAATATCAATACCATCTATAAGTACTTGACCAGAATCTGGTTCATACAAGCCTAAAAGTAATTTTTGAATGGTACTTTTACCAGAGCCAATGCGACCAATAATTGCCACATGTTCTTTGGCATTTATAGTAAAAGAAACATTTTTCAGTGCAGGTATATCTGCCTCAGGATAGGTAAATGTTACATTAGAAAATTCTATATGTCCCGTAAACTCGGGTTTTTGAACGAATTTTTTCCCATGTGGTCTTTCGCTCGGTTTAGATAGTATTTCATTAAGAGCATCATAAGAGGTTTTTGTATTTTCATAGTTAGTCAGTAGAGCCGCAACTTGTCCCATGGGGGCAAGTGTTCTTCCTGTCAAAATTACAATAGCTATGAGCCCGCCCATAGATAGTTCGAAGGCTTGGATTAAATAAACGCCAAATACTATAGTCATGACAGTATTGAGTTGAATTAAAAGCTGCGTTATAGTTGGAATAGAAGCTGACAAAAGACGAGATGCTGAACTTTTAGCCGCTATTTCCCCAGTTGACTCTTCCCATTTCCATTGTGCTTGACCTAGTGCTCCTAGAGTTTTGAGTGTTTCTATATTGTTTAAACTCTCAATCAATATAGAGCTTTTCTTAGCACTCGCTTCATACGTGCTTTCTATGCTGCTTCTAAGCGGTTTTTTGATTATTAAAGCATAAGAGATGATTAAGAACATAGTTATTATCGGGATAATTACTATAAATCCACCAATATATCCAATCACTGCTAGAAAAATAACAGCAAAGGGAAGGTCTATCATGGCTGCCATGGTAGCATTCGTTAAAAAGCTTCTAATATTGTCAAAATCTTTTAAGTTGCTTGCAAAGGAGCCAACTGAAGTAGGGTGATGTGCCATCTTTAAATCAAGGACTTTTTCGAAAATGATAGAAGACATGATAACATCACTCTTTTTAGCCGCACTCTCGAGTAAATATGTTCGAGTAAATTTTAAAAATGTATCTATAACATACACAATAATTACCCCAATAGCAAAGACCCAGAGTGTCTCTATTGCATTGTTTGGGACAACTCTATCATAAACATTCATGGTAAAAAGAGGTGAAGCTAAAACAAAAAGATTTATAAGCAGCGAAGCATATAGGACGTCTTTATAAACCCCTACAGATAATTTTAATGTACTCCAAAACCAATGTTTTTGGTTTAAATGAAGCGTTCTTGAGTTGCTGTCACTGTACTCGAAGGCTTCTTTTATCATAAAACCGTAGCCGATATACTCACGTTCAAGGAGTTCCATATCGACCCATTGCTCAACTGTTTCCTCAGCGGGCATGACAATCTTGGCTTTTTTCATGTCTTGGCTAAATTGGTCTATGATGCAGGCACCATGATTGGAAAGTAAGATAATCATAGGAAGTTGCAGAGGAGATATTTGTGAAATCGGGCGTCTAAGGAGGCTTGACTTTAAGCCTGCTTTTTCAGCTGCACGAGAAAAAAGCCCCTTGGCATTGTTGATTGAAAATAGTTCAGGAGACTCTTTGCCGACCTCTATGGGAAGTCCAGCAGTTAAAGCCTCTGCCGAAAATGGCTTGTGATAAAGCCTTGTGAATATTACTAAACATTCAAGCAAGGCATCCATTTTAAAATTATCTGCATCTGTTATAGGCATCTATACCCTTTTGTGTTAATATCTTCTATTTTTTAAGTTTTTTTACTATGATGTCCACACGATTGTTTTGCTCGATTGCATCGCTGCTCTCATCACTAAACATTGGAGCCTTGTCTGCTTTTGCATGAATTGTAATGTTTTCTTCCAGTGCACCGGCTTCCATGAGGTTTGCCTTCACTGTGTTGGCTCTTTTATCGGACAAAATAAGCATGTTTTCTGCAGATATATCTCCACCATCGACATTGCCAATAATATCAAATTTTAAATATTTGAACTCATAGGGTGCCACTTGTTTTATAAGATTGTTGAGTTTTTTGAGTCCATCTTGCGTTAACTCTTCGCTCTCATTTTTGAACAAAAATCCTGTGTATCTCTCTATGCGTTTTGTATCTTCATAAATGAATTTACATCCGTAAATACTTCTCATTTCATTTGTTAGAGAGTTGTTACAAATATCCTCATCATCTACTATTAAATCTTTATCTTTATCATAATAGACAGGCAATATATCTTCATTTTGGGGTGTAGCACCAACAAGTCCAACATTTGAATAAATAATTTCACTATCTCCAATAACCGTTGTAACAAGGGTTCCCATGGCATCCAAAATCCTATATTTCGCAAATAGCATACTGTACTCAGTATTTATAATTTGAGATTTTGCACCAATAAAGTCATTCTGAGCAGATAAAAGGTCAAGAAGTGAACGACGACCCAAGTCATACTCTTTTGAATAAAGAGTCAAAGTCTTGAGTGAGAATTTTTTATATTCTTGTAAATGAACTAACTGGTCAGCTAATTTTTCGTTTGCAGCCCAAGATAACTTAAGACCCTCTATAACCTCTCTTCTGATAGTATTTTTAGTTTCTACTTCTTGATGAATTTGACTGATGCTTTTTTGTAATGCTGAAGAGTCTGCAAAACCATTGAAGAAGTTATAAGAGAGAACCGCCATCGCTCTAAAACGGTTATCTGTTCCTTCTACCGCACTCAAGTTTTCGTTCATGCTTTGTGAGATTTCTAAGTCAACTTTTGGGTAAAAAGGTGATTTTTTCTCTTTGTATGTTGCCTGAGCCAACTTGACATTGTATTTACTGACTAAAAGAGATGGGTTGTTTGCCATCGCATATTGTGTAGCCTCTTCAATATTTGCAGGAAGGGCAATATTGAGTTCTGGTTTTATCATAGTTTCAGGGTCAAGATATCTCCCGAGCACCCTTTGCAAATTGTAAGAAACATCCAACAAGATATTTTCTTGAACAACATAGTTTGATTTTGCTAGAGAGAGTGCAGATTCTATTTTATTGACCTCAGAGAGTGTTGTTAAACCTGCCTCGTAAAGTTTTTCTACTTTTTTTAAGATTTCTTTATTTATGTCAACATTTTCTTGAGCATTTTGCAACAACTCTTTGTTTTTCATAACTTGCAGATAAGTATTTACCATTTCAAAAGAGGTATCATTTGCTTTTTCGATGTAGCTGTAGGCAGAAGATACTGTTCTGTTTTCTTGTTGGGCAACTTGATAAAAAGTCTCAAAACCTTTAAATATATTGTGCGTATATTTCAATGAATTTTGATATACAGTATAGTTTACCGGTCTATTCGTACCGGCTGTTCCATCAGTGTTTTCATAGCCTGCACCTATGGAAAGGTCTAATTTAGGGTAATAATTGGCTTCTGCTATAGATATATCTTCTTTGGTTACGTTATAGTTTTTTAGTCTTTCTAAAATAATCGGGTTTGTAGATAAGACTTCATCTACAGTCGTTTTAAGGTCTTGTGCACTGAGTAGTGTTAAAGACAAAGCAAGTAGTAAGATTTTTTTCATTTATGTATCCTCATGTAATGTTTTTTCCAAAAGTCACTGAATCAATTCAACGTCAATGCGGCGATTTTTTGCACGACCTTCTTTCGTTTTGTTGTCAGCAATAGGATGTTGCATTCCTTTGCCAATCGTTCTTAGTCTCGATGCATTTATACCATAACGGGTAAGAGCTTCTTTGACTGAGTTTGCACGGTTTTGAGAAAGTTCTTCGTTTTTCTTTGCATCACCGGTGGAGTCTGTATGACCGTAGATTATGACTTGATACCCTGTGTTTTCTTTAAGAAAAAGAGCAAAAGCTTGTAGCTGGCTAATAAGCTTCTCAGATATCTCATGTTTGTTTGTTTCAAAAGTTACTTTAAGTGTTGCTGTTTGAGGACAACCAAAACCATCAACCTTAAACTCTTTGCTGGTGTTTGGACACTTGTCTTTAGAATCTACAACACCATCGCCATCACTGTCTAGCTCGCATCCTCTCGTATCAACCTTGAGATTCTCTGGAGTGTTGGGACATTCGTCAGCATCATCAGAGATGCCATCTTTGTCGGCATCTTTTTTCACTAAACATCCAAACTCGTTTACACTTTCGCCTGATTTGGTGTTAGGACACTTGTCTTGGTCGTCTAAAACACCGTCTCCGTCACTATCTAAAATTTGAGGTGAAACAGCCTTTTGAGTGGGTGCTTCTTCTACTGCTAAGGGTGCAATATACTGAAATTCACTTTGGACTTCGGGTGAGGCGATTGCTTGCATGGACTCAGAGGCGTTCAGTGAAAATGCCAAGAGGGATAAGACAAGACATGGTAAGATGTAGCTCATTGTTCTGATTTCCTTAAAATAATATCGGAATAGTTTAACGAACAATAATGAGTTTGTAGTGAGTTTTGTATATTTTAGGTTCTTATCGGATACTTTTAGTTATATTTATGTAGTTTTAATCTTATATCCACTTCCATACACGTTTATAATTGTCTCATTAGGCAATTTTTTCCTTAAATTTTTTATGATTGTTTTGAGTGCATCTAGCTTATCCTCTTCATCGTCATCCACCCATACATCATATATAATCTCATCATAGGTAAATGTTTTGCCGGTATTGCTAAAGAGAAGAGAGAGTATTTTTCTCTCTTTATTTGTGAGAGTGATGGGTTTGTTGTTTTGCAATAGTTCTCTTACGCTGTAGTCCCAAGAAAAGTGCTCTTTTAAGAGGAGCACCTTTTTAGAGGATACATCGAAGTTTGAGAGCTCATGGACAGCCAGATTAAGAGCATTTTTCAACTCTTCTCTCGTCACTGGTTTTATCAGATATTTCGTTAGTTTTAAAGAGACTGCCTCTAAAAGGTCATTTTTTTCTGATTGTGCCGTGAGCATGATAGCTTTTGTTGTATGGTCATGCTCTCGTATTTTTGCTAGTAACTCTAAGCCGTTTAATTTTGGTATATTTATGTCTATAATTAAAATATGGGGCTTGTTTTCTTTGTATATAGTATAGGCTTTTTGTCCATCCTCAGCCTCATAAACATTTCTAAAGTGTCTTTTTAAATAATGCACATAATTTTTTCTTAATGCTTCTTCATCCTCTATAAAAAGAATGTCAAAAGGTATTTTATCTTCCATTTTCTTCCTTGAGCTTTATTTCAAAGCAGGCACCCTCATCGGTGTTTTTTACCGTTAGTTCACCTCCCATGCTTGTATGCACAATCATCTTTGCAATATAAAGTCCTAAACCTGTCCCCTGAGCTTTATGTTTCGTAGTAACATAAGGATCAAAGATTTTCTCTAACATATCTTCGCTTATTCCTCGTGCGTTATCACTAATGGTGATTATGTGTTCACTCTTAGCTTTAGTTACATTAATAACGATTTTAGGCATCAAGATTTTTCTTCTTAAAAGGGCATCTTTCGCATTGTTTAAAATAATAACGATTGTTTGCTGTAACTCTCTTGGATAGCTATGGTAGATAAACTTTTCATTTAGATCAAATGAAATTTCAATGTGATGTGATTTTAAAGTACCTTGAACGATGTAAATAGACTCTGCTATAAGTTCATTGAGAGAAAAGTTTTCTTTAGATTTATTTCCATCGAAAAAGTTTCTAAAATCATCTATTGTCTTAGACATGTATTTTGTTAAAGACTCTATTTCTAGCAGCTTTTCTTCTACGATGATATTTTTAAAGTTTTTTTCGTAGAGGGAGTCATCTATAAGCAAAACGGCAGAATTTATCTGAGAGAGTGGCTGTCGCCACTGATGGGCAATATTTTCCATCATCTCTCCCATGGTTGTCATTTTTGATTGTTGAAAAAGATGACTTTTGTTCTGCTCCATATTGAGAGTAAGTTCTTTTAGCTTAGCTTCTAAAGTCGAGCGTAAAACTTTGAGTTTCGCTTCTCTAGCTTTTGCGAGTGTGAGCTCTTTTTGTAAGTATATAAACATGGAAAGAATGGCTAAAAAAAGCACTGTTACAATAAAAACAATCTGCCAATCAAGAGTAATCATGCGGATATTTTAGCACAAAAATTATCACTTAATCATCTCTGTAGCTCTTCCCTGAATGATATAAATACCTTTTTTCTGAAGGCTTGCGAGTGTAGCCATATTCATAACACTCGTGGCAATTAAAGAGATGCCTACCGTGTCTGTTATAAGTTTAAGAGCAGAGAGTGCTTGGCTGTTTTGGCTCACAAAGAAACTAGCTTCAGCTTTTATGTAGGCAGGTCTTAGGTCTTGCAGATAGTTGTAATCACCGCTCTCACCAATGAACTCATATATACCTATTTCAATATTATATTTTTCAAAGAGAGCCTTATAGAGTTTAACTTGTTTAGAGTTTTTACGAACCAACTTATCTGGCAGTTCCACTATAAGTCTAAATGGAAGAGACAGGGCATAGTTTTTAAATAGAAGAGACAGCTCATCATAGGTTTCATCAATAGTGAGATACTCGTATGATAATCTAAATGAGCATGTGGAATTGGCTAGCGCTTTGTCTGGAGTTTTAAACATCATGTTGATTACATTTTGATATATTTTTGAGCTAAGTCCTACTTGATTTGCAGATGCCATAAACTGACCATATGAGTAAGTTGTTTCATCATCGGCTTTGAGAGACATATTTAAAACATTATGGGCAATTTTATGGGTTTTGGAATCGACTACAGTCCAAGCAGTGAAGGTGAACTTGTTGGCTTTGAGCGCTTTATCTATTATCTCTTTCCATGCTTCTTTCCCCATCACTTCTACTGCTTTTTCGGAGAGTTCCAAATGTATGTTTTCTTCATTAAATTTCGCTTGAGAGAGAGCATAGTCAGCATGAGAGAGGACTTGACCGATTCTTTGCATGTAGTTGTAACAATATACACCGATTGAGATAAAGGTCTCTTCTGTGTCAAGTCCACAGGCAACCGTCTCATGATTAACCGCATTGCAAATACCTTTTGCTAATTCCATCGCGTCTTCAGACTCGCAGCCAGGCAGCAAAATAGAAAACTCGGTCCCGTTTAATCTAGCAACAATTGAATTTTCATAGTTACTCGCATGGGCTTCAAATATTTTAGCAATTCTAAGAAAAAGCTCATCTACCTCTTTGTGACCAATTTTTATATTTGCTTCAATGACACCGCTTATTGATATCATCATGTTTATGCCAGACTTGGCGGTGGCATCTATTTTTAGATATTCTGGTAATTTATGTATTAAATATTTACGATTTTTTAATTTTGTCGTAGGATCTACATATTCGAGCTCTTGTTGTTTTTTAAGTTCCTCATTCCCTTTTTCAAACATAGCCTTTGCTTTGTGAACCATACTGTTCATGCCTAAAACAACATCTCTAAACTCTTGTGTGTATGGAATTTTATCTTGAATAATAAACTCATTTTTTAGAACTGCTTCTGCTTGAATTTGAACTTTTCGCAGAGGTTTTAACATGATGAGGAGAACGCCGTAAAAGATAGTTAAAGCAGTAAAAGCAATAATCCCAAAAGATACTATAAGATCTATGAGAATGTCATATAAGGCTTTGTAGGCGTATGATATATCGCTTTGTACATGAAGTATGCCAACCTGACTCCATCCGGCAGAGACATTTGCAGAAGCGATAGGTGCCGTCATGGTTACAGTCTCTAAAAACCATAGCGGGACATCGGCTTTTTCACTTTCACTCTTTCTCTCGTAAAGTGTTTTGTCATCAACATCAACAAGGGAGATTTGGCGATAATTACCGCTGTCAAAATTAGCATTTATCATAGTTGACATAATCGAAACATCACCATGAGCAGTCCCAAGCGATAAGCTAAGTGAACTTGCCGTATTTTTCGCATCGGCATAGAGTCTCTCTTGTATAGATTGATTTGCATTTTGAAAGTTCAATGTTAGGACGGTAGCCAAAATAATGAGTAAAAATAGAGAGAGTATCAAAGCTATTTGTTTGAAGAGTGTCATATTTTTTTCCTTTGCATATTGAGTTTGAGTTCATCCCATTTCTTATGAGATTTTTCTTGTTCGGATTTTTTTAAAGATTCGCCATTGAAGTTGTAGATTGGAATCAGGTCTTGTCGCTTTGAAGCCGGAAAAATTTTACGGTTATTGTTGTCTAAAATCAGCGGCTCGCTGCGGGGCGTTTCAAAGTAGGTTAAAACCATATGGGCTTCTTTAAACTTTGTCGATTTAACATAGGTAAAAAAGAGTTTTTCACTCGGTATAGCAAGGTATTTGAGAGCAAAGTATTTCGCAATGACATAATCCTCGCAATCCCCCATATCTTTGCCCAAAAACTCTGAGGGAGTAGCCCAATAATCTTTCATATTATACACTTCCATATCTGAAGCGTAACGAACTTCATTAAAAAACTGGTTGACCTCTTCGAGCTTTTCAAGGTCGCTTGAGTCTTTGACGGTATCAAGAGTTTGCTGCAGAAAATAAAATCTTTTTGCCGCAAACATTTTGTATTTTTCTGTAATGGCATCAAGAGATTCTTTGTCAACATAAGGCTCTGAGGAGCAAGCGAGGTTAACCATGAGTATAAGTAAGAAGACTGTTTTTAGTATCCGCATAAGTCACTTTTGTCTTTTTTTTGAATTATTATACCTGATGTTACGCACTAAAACGAACAAGTCCGTTTTGGCAGGAGGGACTAAAGTCCCTCCCAACCCCCTAAAGCTTAAAACTTGTCTTTTATTATCAGTTATTTAGAGTAATTTGTTTCATAATGTTTAAGAAATTAAGTACAATACAATAGTATTTACAATATTTCCATCACTATGATTTGTTGAAGCAATACAACTACAAACTTCTCCTCATCGCTTAATAGGATAAAGCAGTCCCCTCCTAAGGGATAGCTCCAGGTTCGATTCCTGGTGGGGAGACCACCAATACTACA
>JFJP01001233.1_pt1 | contig 19166 bp, 16 predicted proteins | sample 431651 | NCBI WGS metagenome assembly JFJP01 (sample SAMN02602958, study PRJNA72255) | Microbial mat metagenome, whole genome shotgun sequencing project. | biome: fresh water; feature: sink hole; material: water; isolation source: purple microbial (photo- and chemosynthetic) mats found in...
GCATCATAAAAAAGTGCTTCCGCAGCTAATTCTCCTTTAGCAATTTTTAATAAATTAGCATAAGCTGATCTTGCTTTAGCTTCATCATTAGCTTTTATTGCAGAACGAGCTACAATAATTTGAGCATCACTTTTTACTTTATTATCTGTTTTTGGATTTGCCAAAACTTTATCGGCATATACTACCGAATTTGGATAATCTTTTTGTGAATAATACGCTCTCATTAGATTGGCTTGAGCAAAAGTTATATTTTGAGGAAAATCGGCTTCAGTTTCTAATCGTTTTAATACCGGAATTGCTTTAGTAAAATTATCTTTTTTCAAATAAATTTCGCATAAACGAGCTAACGATTGTTCAGTAAATTCACTTTTTGATTGTGCAATTACATACTCATAATTTGGAACTGAATTGGCTTCTAAGCCATCAGCAAAATAGGATTGTGCCAAATAGAAATTGGCTTTCAAAGCATGAATTCCTTTTGGAAATTTGGCAACATAACTACTTAAAGTGGCAATGGCTTGTTTGGTGTTATTTTGTAAATATTGTTTTTCAGCCGCTTCATAAGTATCATTATCTAGTTCAGCATCAGAAACTTCTACAAAATCTAAAGTTCTAACCCAAGTGGCATATTCATCTACTTTTCCGTTATCAACATAAATTAATCTTGCTGTTGAAACCGCTTCTAGTGCTTCTGGAGTTCTTGGATAATCGGCAGCTACTTTTTTAAATTTTGCTATGGCTTCATTATCTTTATTGGCGTTGTAATAAATTAATCCTTGACGTAAAACCGCTTTTGAAGCATAAGAACCTTTTTTAAATTCTAACAATAATTGATCGTAGGTTTTTATTGCTAAATCAGTTTTGTTGTCAGCCACATAAGTATTTCCTAATTCAAACAAGGCGTCGTCACGATATTGAGAATTTTTGAAAGTTTGCAAAAACTTATTAAAATCTTCAATTTTCTTATCATTTTTACTTACAAATCCATAAGAAATTGCTTTTTGAAACGCAGCATAATCGGCATCAACACTTTTTAAATCGATAGCTTTATTATAAGCATCCATAGCAGGCCAATATTTGGAAGTAACAAAACGGCTATCTCCAAGACGTAAATAGGAATCATTCAATCGAATTTTGTCGTCTTTAACAGCATCAATTTGTGCTTGAAAATAATTTCCGGCTTGCTCATATTCTTTTTGTTTAAAATAACAATAGGCAATGTTGTAATTAATATTTTTAAATTCGGGTGTGTTCTTCGCTTGTAACATTCCTTCAAATTGTTTGAAACTTAACAAGGCTTCGTTGAAATTATCTAGAGTAAACTCTGTTTCAGCTTTCCAGAATGTTGCTCTTGCTGAAAATTTTGCATCTTTTTGTTCTTTTAATGATTTGGCAAACATTTTTTGAGCTTCTTGATAATTTCCGTCTGTATATAATTCTAAACCTCTGTAAAAAGTCACTTTTTGATACGCCAATCTGTTTTCTGGATTTTTATTTTTTTCCAACAAAGTCAAAGCTTCTTTATAATTTTTAGAAGTGATATAGGAATTAATCAATAAGTTTTCAATGTCATTTTTGCTTGGTGAGTTTGGATATTTTGCTAAAAATGAAGACAAAACATCTGGAACCGATTGATACGAGTTTCCAATTTCATAACTAATTTTGGCATAATTCAAATGGGCATCTTCTTGAATTTTTTTATCAAAATCCATTTCAGATGCTATTTTGAATGCGTTTAAAGCTTGTTGCTTTTTGTCGGTTTTCATGTAGCTTTCACCCAAATGATAATAAGCATTTTGAGCCACAAAGTCGTTACCATTAATAATTTTATTGAACTGTGAAATTGCATTTTCATACTCTTTTTGCTGATAATAGGTATAACCTAATTGATAAAAATCGGTGTTACTCCATTTTCCTTTCTTGCCTTTATATTCTTTTAAATAAGGTAATGCTTCATTATATTTTTTTAAATTGAAATAACTTTCTCCTATAATTTTATTCAATTCCGATTTTTCAAGAGCCGATGATTTTGCCATAGCCGCCTTACCTAAATCGATTGCTTTTTGGAAATTTCCGAGTTTAAAATTCATATCTGCTTGAAAGTAAGACATCTTCTCTTTGTATTTCTCTTCGCCAGAAACTTGGTCAAAATACTTTGTTGCTTCTTTATAGTCATCGCCTTCATAAGCCATAAAGCCTAGATAATATTTGGCTTGCGAACCATATTCTTTAGAATTTGCCACTTTGTTAAAATAAGCAGTAGCTTCTTTTTTGTTTTTAGCGTTAAAAAAAGCATATCCTTTTTGAAAATTAAAACGTTCTAACTCATCATAGGTTAAGGCGCTTTCATCTATTTTATTAAAATATTCTAATGCCTGAGGATAATTTCCGTTTTCAAAATAAAAAGTTGCCACACCAATGTAAGCTTGATTTTGCTTTGTGCTGGTTGGATAATTAGCCACAAAATCTTCCATCAAATTATTGGCACCCGATTGATTTAGACGTATGGCACAATTGGCTATAAAATAAGCACAATCGGCTTGAACCTCTTGTTCTTTGTTATTTTGTTGCACTTTTTCAAATAAAATCTGAGCGGCTAAATATTGTTTATCGTTATATAAATCGGTAGCTCTATCAAATTCAGAGAGTTGGTTGGTATAAATTGCTGTTTGCTGCGCCCAAATTGTAGCGCCACAAACCAATACATTTAAAAATAAAAAAGCTGTTATTTTGCGCATTTCGTATATTTTTTAATAATCATTCAAAATTACTATTCTACATAAGTATAACGATACATCGTTTGATTTTATTATAAACATTTTTCTTAACAATTGAGAAAGTTGGAAGTTGGAAGATGGAGGTTGGATGATGGAAGATGGAAGATGGAAGTTGGAAGTTGGAAGATGGAAGATGGAAGATGGAAGTTGGAAGATGGAAGATGGAAGATGGAAGATGGAGGTTGGAGGTTGGAAGATGGAAGTTTTTTTAACAAAACTGAAATTTATTTTGAAAACCTACGTTATCTTACTACTTTTACCACATAAACAAAATTTCCAATGTCACAACCCGTATTATCTTTAAAAGACGTTACTATTTATCAAGAAAATAAAGTCATTTTGTCTCAGGTTAATCTTGAAGTAAACCATGGTGAATTCCTTTATATTATTGGTAAAACTGGAACTGGAAAAAGTAGTTTTATGAAAACCTTATATGGTGATTTGCCTTTAACAGAAGGCGAAGGTCATATTGTGGAATATGATTTGGCAACGTTACAAGAAAAAGACATTCCGTATTTGAGAAGAAAAATAGGTATTGTTTTTCAAGATTTTAAATTGCTTCCCGATAGAAATGTGAACGACAACATGCTTTTTGTATTGAAAGCAACTGGCTGGGTTGACATGACCGAAATGCAAAATAAAATTGATGAAGTTTTAGATAAAGTAGGAATGAAAGGTTTTGCCAATAAAATGCCTCACCAACTTTCTGGTGGAGAGCAACAACGAGTGGCTATTGCAAGAGCTTTACTAAACGACCCTGAATTAATACTTGCTGACGAACCAACAGGAAATCTAGACCCTCAAACCAGTGCAGAAGTGCTTGACGTTTTAAAAAATATCAATGCCAACGGTAAAACTATTATTATGGCAACACATGATTATGCGTTGTTAATGAAATTTCCATCAAAAACACTTAAATGTGAAGAGGGTGCTATTTTTGAAGTGGTTCAGAGAAGTGTTTAGTTTTATCTTTGAGGAAATTTGCTGTCAATATTAAGATTAATGGGTAAATAACAATATGGAATCTATCACCTTGATCACTTGAAATTGCTGAAATTGCAACAACATATAAAATTACAAAAGATATTATTTTAACAAGTAATTTACTTCGTCTTTTAATTAAGAAATAAATAAAAATTATTCTATTGCGAAAATATGCAAAAAAATCGCAATTGAATTAAATCAGTACTATTTTTTAAAGTTTTAAATTTGAATAATTGATAAATAAAGATTTCAATAGGTATAAAAAAGTGTGACTATGCGAACACCTTAAAATTTGTATAAGGTCGCTTTAACGCTCAAGACCAAACGGAGTATAAAATTAAAAACAATGAAAAAACAATTTTTGATTATCGGATCATTCCTAACATTTGGGTTTGGTTTTTCTCAAAACACTTTTCCAACTTCTGCTAATACTGCCGTAGGTATTGGAACAGGAACTACCGCTGTACCTGGAACAGGAGGTTTAAGGCTAAAAGTTACTTCTGGTGTTGCAAATACATCTGGTGTGCAACTTACCAATCTTACAAGTGCAAGTCCAACTACTACAGGTTTATTAGGAAAAGCATTAAGTGTTAATGCTACCGGAAATTTGGTATTAGTACCTGTTGCTAATTCAGATTTAGATACTAGTATTTACAATACAGATGGCACATTATCTGCAAATAGAACAGTTAATATGAATGCTAAAAACTTAACATTTAATCCAACGAATGCAAATTCTCAATTTTTTATTAATGGAACTAATGGAAATGTTGGTATTGGTAATCTATTACCATCTATGAAGTTAGACGTGAATGGCGGTTTAAAAGTTTCAAGATCACTTATTGACGGACAAACCTATGCAAATGCAACAACTGCTTATGACGCAGCCAGCTTGTTAAAAATTGGTAATGATGTAGCAAATTCAGGAATGTTAAGCTATTATGATTTTCCAGCATCAAATTTCACTAATAATCAATCATTAAGCATGTTACACATAGATGATAGAAATGATTTCAGAAGATTTGGGACTTATGCTTATACAGGTGGTAGAAGCGGAATGGAATTGATGGATAAAACTCAAAATTGGGTTTTTAATATTCATGAGGATAATGATGTGGTAAATATGAATTTATGGAAAAGTAATTCACACTTTATAATAGGTGGTACAGCAACAGGAACTGTTCCTTATGCACTATGGGTTAAAACTGGGACTTCGCAGTTTGATAGAAATATTTTTGCAGGAGAGAATATTGGTATTGGAACATCTAGTTTTACCGATGGAACTGATACATATAGACTATCTGTAAATGGAGCAATAAGAGCACATAGAGTTAAGGTTTACACAACATGGGCTGATTTTGTATTTGAGAAAGATTATGATTTACCAACTTTAGAGGAAGTTGAAAAACATATTAAAGATAAAGGTCATCTTATTGATATTCCATCAGCAAAAACAGTTGAAGAGAACGGAATTGAATTAGGAGAAATGAACAAAAAATTATTGCAAAAAATTGAAGAATTAACTTTGTATGTAATTGAGTTAAATAAAGAAGTTAAAGAATTAAAATCTAAAAACAATTAGATCATGAAAAAAAGCATCTTATTTTTTTTATTTTTATTTTTTCAATTTTCTTTTGGGCAAAATAGGTTTTACTTTTATGTAGAGCTATCAAGTATTGAAATTGCTCCAAGTGTCATAAATAAAAATGATGGAACAAAGGAAATTCATTTTAATGATGAAAGAATTAATACAATTTTCAACAAATATGTTATTTACAAATTCGAAAGATTAGTTGAAAATGCATTATCTGAAAATCTAAAAAAGACATATTCAGTTGAGACTAATGATATCAATTTAATAAATGAAATTGTTAGTGAATTTGGTAATATATTTGTAATGACTGAACAATATTTTTTGCCATTTAATGGTGGAATATTGTATACACCTAATGACTATAATACTTATCAACCGCAAGTTAATTATGAACCTAAACATTTGAATATGATTAGAGCTCAACAAGCATGGGATATAACAACTGGTAATAGCAAAGTAAAGATTGGTATTTCAGATACTAGTATTTTAAATACACACGAGGAGTTTGTAAATAAAAATGTTACTATAATTGGAAATAATAATAGTACATATCCAAATGCTTCACATGGAACAGGTGTTTCTGGTTTAGCAGCTGGAGATACTAATAATGGTGTTGGACTTTCTTCTATTGGATTCAAAACAGGCCTAATGTTTACTAGTGGTGTAGGTTGGGTTCCTTCACTATTGACTCTAGGGAATAATGGTGCTAAAGTCGTAAATGGTAGCTGGTACTCAGCAATAAATAAAGACGGTGGTATAGCCTCACAAACGGAGCAAAATATAATTAATGATTTGCACAACATGAATGTTGTAGTTGTTATTGCTTCTGGAAATGGTCCTCAATCTGGATTTCCTCCAGCTGTTATTGATGCAGAAAGTTATTCAAATAGATATTATTATCCAGCATCATATAAAAATGTAATTTCTGTTTCTACAGTTGGTAATTGGAATGAAATTGGTTCAACAGTTTTACCTTTTGACCATTGGAAAGATGTTCATAAAGTTAAAACTCCAGTCAATGCGTTTTATAATGGTACTAGCATTCCAATTACTGAAACTGAAATTTTTCATCAACATAATGATTCTATAGATATTGTTGTACCTGCTTATAAAGTTCCTGTAGTTGGTTCATGGCAAAATAATGGTTATTGGTATTCGGCTGATCAAGGAGGAATAAGTGGCACTTCTTTTTCTGCTCCTATTGTAACAGGAACTGTTGGTTTAATTTTTTCAGTAAATTATTGTTTGAAACCAAAAGAGGTTGAGAGTATATTAAAACTTACTGCAAGAAATATTGAAAACCTACCAGAAAATATCCAATTTCATGGTAAATTGGGAGGAGGTGCACTTGATGCGTTCAAAGCTGTAGAAATGGCAAATGAAATGGCTAAACCATTTGGAACTGTAAATGTAGTTGATAGAATATTGTACAGGAATTGGTTTTATAAATTAGAAACTGCACCTTATGAAATCAAAATGTCAAATAATATTGTTACTGATGGAGCAAAAATTAAATTCTTTGCAAGAAACAATATAGAAATAATTAGCGGAGATTACAAGCCTGATATTGGTTATGTTGACTTACAAATCAAGCCTGAGTTATCGTTAAATTGTACATTACCATCTAATAGGATTAATACTATAAAACTTAATGAAAAAAATCAAAAATCATCAGAAGTTAAACTTTATCCAAATCCAAATACAGGTTTTTTCACGGTAACGGTTTCTCAAAAAGAAGTTAAAGATTTGAATATTGAATTATTTAATGTTTTTGGAAAATCAGTTTACAAAACTGTAACAAACAATTCTAATACTGAAATTGATATACAAAATTTAGCAGATGGAATATATTTAGTTAGATTAACATCATCAGAAATTAATGAAATTTTAAAATTAATTAAGAATTAAAATTTAGGGCGTTAAAAACGCCCTTTTTTTATAAAATAAAATTATTACTAACGGAAAGAATATCATATGTAATCTGTCACCTTGATCTGTCGATATTCCTGATATGAAAAATATATATAAAATAGCAATTGTAATAATCTTTGCAAGTCTGTTGCTTTTTTTCCACTTTAATAAAACTAAGAACGACATGATTAAACCAATAATTGTAAAAATAATGTTTGCGATTTTGGCTTGAACTTTAAATAAATAAAGTATGCTTTCAAAATATCTTTTTTTCTTAACATTATGACAAGCAAAAACACTTGGACTACTTTTAGTGGAGTTTATAAATAAATTAGAACAATAAGCTTTTACTAAGTTTAATTTGTTATCCTGTATTTGTTCTTTAAAATCATCAATTGCAACTATCCTAGTTGATTTTGGTGACAATTTTGAATAGTATAAATGTCTTTGATTTTTTCCTTGAACAAATTCTATATTTTTTTTATAGCAATCAGCTTTTGTTCCCAAATAATTATAGTAAGTTATTGTATCTATATAACTAATTACAAAGTCACCATATTTTTTATTAAGACAAAACATTTGAAAAAATAGTAATGAGAATGAGAAAAAAATGAAAATAGAAAACTTGCTTTTCATTAAAACTATAAAATCTTTAATATAAACGAATATAGCAATTAAAATAAAGTATTTAAGAATGGGTTTAATCAGTAAGCTTAGGATTAATAATGTAAAAGCGAAAGCCAAATATTTTTTTGATTTAGTGTTTTCAAATTTTTGAAAAAAATAAAAAATTGATAATAAAGCAAATGTAAATATTGGCTCAGTCATTAAATGAAAAACAATTAACAAAGAACTAATTGAAAACACATACAGTAAAGTAAATATAAAAGCATTTTTATCTTTTTTTAAGTTACACAGAATACTATACAAAATTAAAATACTTCCTAACCAAGAAATGCTATTTATAATTGTGCTCCATATATAAACAGAACTAATTGGCATTTTAAAAATTAATGGCAAACCATTAATCAAAGTAAATAAAAAAGGTCTATGATCATTTAATGTATTTTTATAATACAATTGCTCAACTGAAGTTATGTAGGAATATGAATCAGGAAATTTGTATGTTTGTGCATCTAATTGCAATAAATAAAAAATTATTATTGCCCAAAATGAAGCAATAAGTATTAACAATAAATATTTATTTGTTTTTATCATTTTGTAGATTAAAATTAATTCACTCAAAAATAGTTTTTTTGTAAGCAAAAAAAAAAATATTTGAATTTTAAATCAAATTATGAAAACACTTTCTATAATTATTCCAGTATTTAATGAAGAAAAAACGATACATTTACTTTTAGACAAAGTAAAAAATGTTACTTTACATGGAAACATACAAAAACAAATTATAATTATTGATGATTACTCAACCGATAATACCAAATCGGTAATTAATGACTATATAAGTTCTAATGTTGAATTTAACATTCAATTATTTATACACGATAAAAACAAAGGAAAAGGAGCCGCAATTCACACTGGAATTTCTGAGGCAACTGGCGATTTTACAATAATTCAAGACGCCGATTTAGAATATAATCCCGAAGAGTATAATATTTTATTACAACCCGTTTTAGATGGTTTTGCCGATGTTGTTTATGGTTCACGATTTATGGGTGGCAATGCACATAGAGTATTGTTTTTTTGGCACACCATAGGAAATCGATTTTTGACTTTTCTGTCTAATATGTTTTCCAATTTAAACTTAACCGACATGGAAACTTGTTATAAGTTATTCAACACCAAGATACTACAATCACTGCATTTGAAAGAAAAAAGATTTGGTTTTGAACCAGAAGTAACCGCAAAAATTAGCCGAATTCCTAAAATAAGAATCTATGAGGTTGGCATTTCCTACTATGGAAGAACTTATGAAGAAGGAAAAAAAATAAATTGGAAAGATGGCGTTCATGCCATTTATTGCATCATAAAATACGGATTATTTCGTTTATAAAATACTAAAAATTAGGCTTTGTCAAAACAAACAATCGTTATATCGGGAATTAACATGAAAGATGGTGGCATTTTTACCATCTTAGACAATTGTTTGCAAAAAATATCTCATTATATTGAAAATAAAGATATTAAAGTCATTGCCTTAGTTCATGATACCTCTAAATTTAAGTATCCAAATATTGACTATCTTGAATTTCCTGAGGCAAAAAAATCGTGGTTCAAACGATTGTATTATGAATATTTTTACTTTAAAAAATTATCTAAAAAAATACATCCTGACATCTGGTTTTCACTGCATGATGTTAGTCCTGATGTAATTGCTAAAAAACGTTTTGTTTATTGTCATCATCCAACAGTATTCTATAAAGCGACATACAAAGATTGGAAATTTGATTATAAAGTGGGCGTTTTTTCTATTTTATATAAATATTTATTTCAAATTAATATCAAAAAAAATCGAGCCATTTTTGTACAACAACATTGGATTAAAAATGAATTTGAAAAACTTTACAACATTAATAATGTGATAGTTTGCCAACCAGAATTTGTATCAATTTCAAATCCAAATAAAATTGTTTTAGATGATTCAAAAATTCATTTCTTTTATCCTTTAATTGCTAGAAGCTTTAAAAATGTGGAATGTATTGCTGATGCTATAAAACTTCTACCCGATTCCATAAAAAGTTCCCTACAAGTCCATCTTACATTTGACAAAGGAGATTCTAATTATGCCGATTTTATTATAGCCAATTATCCATTGAAACAATTTAATTTTATTGGAAAATTATCTCGCATAGAAGTTTTTGGATATTACGAAGCCATGGATTGTTTGCTATTTCCATCAAAACTAGAAACATGGGGATTACCTTTATCTGAAGCAAAAGCTTTTGGTAAACCCATTTTAGCAGCCAACTTGCCCTATGCGAAAGAAACTGTTGGAGATTATGACAAAGTTTCTTTTTTTGATACAGAAAATCCGAAGCAATTGGCACAAATGATAACCGATTTTGTGAACAAAACCATTCAATTTCAAGGAAATAAATATACTTTTGAAACCAAGAATCAATTGAACGATTGGAATGCTATTTTTGATTTTATATTTAAAAAATAATTTATGTCTTTTTTTTCAGTAGTCATTCCGCTTTATAATAAAGAAAAATATATTGAAAATGCTCTAAAAAGTATTCTCAATCAAACCTTTACTGATTATGAAGTTTTGATTATAAACGATTGTTGTACCGATAAAAGTATTGAAAAAGTAATGCCATTTTTATCGGAAAAAATCAAATTAATTCATCATTCTGAAAATAAAGGACTTTCGGCAAGTAGAAATACCGGAATTGAAAAAGCCTCATCCAACTACATCACTTTTCTTGATGCCGACGATTTGTGGAAACCTACTTTTTTAGAAACCATTCATAGGTTAATTATAAATTTTCCAGAAGCGAGAATTTTTGGAACCAACTATGAAGAAGTCTATCAAAATAAGACTTACAAACCACACAATGGATCAGATAGTTTATCTGAAAATTTTGAAGGTTATATCAACTTTTTTAAAATCAATGTAAAGCAAGGAATCTACAACCATGGTAGCGTTTGCATTCACAAAGAAGTCTATGAAAAAGTAGGAAACTACAATAATGAAATTAAGTTTTCTAATGATATTGATTTCAATATTCGAGCCAATTATCATTTTAAATTAGCTTATAGCAACACCATTCAAATGTCTTATTTAATGGACGTTGAACATCAAATTACTCGAAACTCCATCCTACATAAAAAGATTCCAAATTACGACAATTATGAAGCTTGGGCAAAAGACAATTCAGATTTAAAAAAGCATTTGGATTTTTTTAGATATGTTTTAGCCAAAAAATTGAAACGTGATGGCGATACAAAAGATTGGAAAAAAATAGCCAACGCTATAAATCCATCCAATTTGAATTGGAAACAAAAAATATTGCTAAAATTACCGCAATCTTTATTAATTTTTGTAGAAAAAACTAAATCTTATTTAATAAAAAAAGGAATTAAAATTTCTACTTATTCGAATTGATATAAGCTACAAAAGACTTGTAATTTCTGATATAATCGTCTTCGTTATAAACTTCTGATGCTAGTACTAAACAAACTGCACCAGAAGAAAAATTTTCTAATTCACGCCAAATATTATTAGAAATCAACAATCCTTTATCGGGTTTATTCATGGTGATAACTTGTTGGTTTTTGCCGTCTTTTAAAACCACATCAAAACTTCCTGAAATGGCTATTAGAATCTGATTCAGTTTTTTATGAGCATGTCCGCCACGCTTAGATGTACTAGGAATATCATACAAATAATACACTCTTTTAATATCAAAAGGAACTACGCCATTTTCAAGAACAGCAATGTTTCCTTCTTTATTTAATATTTTGGGAATATCAACTAACTTAACGTTCATTTTTTAATTGTTTAAAAAGTGATAACCATTGATTTCCAATGTTTTCAACTTCAAATTTTGAACTACTTTTTTTGCAATTGTTTTTACAATGTAAATATAAGTTTTTATCCTCATAAAATGTATTTATTGCAGCAATCATAGCCTCTTTATTTTGATTTTCTACCAATAAACCATTTTGCAAATGATTAATAATTTCTGAAGGTCCGGTTTCACAATTATAAGCTACAACTGGTGTTTCGCAAGCTAAAGATTCTATTAAAACCATTGGCAAACCTTCATATTTACTGGTAAGAATCGTGAAAAGTGCTTTTGAATAATAAGCAAACGGATTGGCTACATTTCCTTTAAAAATGATGTTGTGCTTCTGCCCTTTTTTTTCTGCTAAATCTATCCAATCCTGCTTTAATTTTCCTTCGCCTAAAATAATGAGTTTGACATTTCCTTCGGGCAAATTGGATTTAGAATAACATTCTATAAGATGATCAAATTGCTTTATATTTTTGTTCATACTGCCTGCTGCAACAACGAAAACTCCTTCAAAATCAATACTTTCTGATTTAATTTCATTTATTTTTTCAAAATCAATCGGATTGTAAATTTGATGGATATTTTTAAAATTATATTCCGTTTTAATCTTCTCTTCAATTCCTTTAGAAACAGCAACAAATAGTTTACATTTTTTATAAAGTAACTGGGCTAAAAACTTATTTTTAGGAATATAAGAATCTAATTTATGGCTATGAATCGTTTGAATGTGATTTTTATATACATAATTATGAAGGATAAACTCTTGCCAAAAAAATTGTTTGATTCTAAAATCGATGATGTAATCAAAATTCTGCTTTTTTAAATACTTTTTTAAATGAAAAAATCTCCGAATTCTATTTATAAACCCAAATGAACTAGAACTGTATTTAGCCAAATGCAGTACTTCGCCAGAATAATCATACTCAATTTTTCCAGAAAAAACCAAATGATGCACTACAAATCCTTGATTAGCAAAAAAATGAGATAAGGTTGCCGCACATCGTTCTGCTCCACCATCAGAAAGAGTTACCGTTGCGAGTGCTATTTTTGTGGGTTTATTAATTAAATTCAATGCGTTAATTATTTTGTTATACTACTAAAAATTCAATTAAGATAGTACAGATATTGGCATTACTTCAAAAATCAAAAATCGATAATCAACAATCATAAATATTTATGTATTTTAGCAAATGTAAATAAAACTTTTAAATGCGCATACTACTTGTTGGTGAGTTTAGCCGATTACATAATTCTCTTAAAGAAGGATTACTAAGACTAGGACATGAAGTTGTTCTAGTAAATAATGGCGATGGTTTTAAAAATTACCCATCAGATTATTCCAATAGAGCATTTTGGTGCGAAAGTAAATTGGGTAATATTCCTCGACAACTGATTTATAGAATTACCAAATTTGATATTTCAAAAATGGAACGTGGCCTACGCTTTTATTTTCTTCTAAAGAAATTAAAAGATTTTGATGTAGTTCAATTAATCAATGAAGCTCCAATTCAAACTACTGCTACATTTGAATTGTATTTATTAAAAAAACTTTTTAAACAAAATAATAAATTCTTTTTGCTTTGCAGTGGCGTTGACCATGTTACCTTGAATCACATGCTTGACAAAAAGGAACGTTATTCTATAATGAATCCTTATTTTGAAGGAATTAAAGAATCATTAATTCAATACGAATCGATGTGGGAATACCTTTCAAAAGCTCATAAAAAGATTCATGATTTTTTGTATAACAAAATAAATGGAGTCATTGCAAGCGATTTAGATTATGTAAATCCGTTAAGTAACAATCTGAAGTTTTTAGGAATGATTCCAAATCCAATAAACGTTTCAACTATTGAATTTGTTGAAAATCCTATTACTGATAAAATAATAATTTTCTTGGGCATTAACAACGGAAATTCCTATAAAAAAGGGATTCATTTATTTGAAAAAGCATTGACAATTGTCAAACAAAAATATGCTGATAAAGTTGAAGTTATTGTTACCAGAAACATTCCCTATCAAAACTACATACAACTGTTTAATAAAGCGCACATTGTTTTAGATCAAATCTATGCTTATGATCAAGGTTATAATGCGTTGGAAGCTATGGCTAAAGGAAAAGTAGTTTTTACTGGTGCCGAAAAGGAGTTTGAAGACTATTACAATTTATCAGATAAAGTAGCTGTGAATGCTTTGCCAGATGTTGAAATTCTAGTAAAAGAACTATCCTTTTTAATAGAAAATCCAACTGAAATTCAAGCTATTGGAAGTCGTGCTAGAGCATTTGTTGAAAAAGAACATGATTATGTAAAAGTTGCTGAAAAATATTTGAAAGCATGGGAGAATTAATAAACCAATCAACTATTTTGAAGTACTTAAAAACCAAGTCAGCTAATTTGAGTTTTATTGATAAACTTAAAGTAGTTTACAGACCTTTGATTTGTCCTTTTGATGCTTTACTTAATTACATTGAAAAGGAGGATTCTGTTTTTGATATTGGCTGTGGTTCAGGACAATTTTGTGCATTAGTGGCTCAATTTACCACAGCAAATGAAATTTATGGGATTGAAATTTCTGAAACTCTTGTTGAAAATGCAAGAATTGTGAATCAAGAATTTAATGATAAAAAAAACATACAATTTGAAACTTTCAATGGTTGTCAAATTCCAAGTTTAATTCAAAATTATTCTAAAATATATTTGATTGATGTTTTACATCATGTTCCAAAAGAAAATCAATTGGAATTTTTAAAAGAAATTCATTCTAAAATGTCTTTTGGAAGTAGGCTGATTCTAAAAGATATAGATGCTAGTAGCTTATTAGTTTATTGCAATAAAATACATGATTTGGTTTTTAGTAGAGAAATTGGAAATGAAATGAAAGCCAATTTTGCTAAAAAAGCAGTTGAAGAAATTGGATTTAAAATTCTTGAAAGTTATACTAAAAGAATGTTTGTGTATCCGCATTATTTTTTGATTTTAGAAAAATGAAAACACTGAATTATAAGATAATTTTGTTTCTAATTATTTCATTCTATTGCTTAATTTTAAGTCAGTATGGAATGGAAACTTGGGATACTGGATACATGTCAAGTTTTGCTTGGAGAATAATAAATGGTCAACAAGTTTATGAAGATTTTATCTATAAATTTCCTCCGGCAACCATATATATACATGCTTTTTTTATGAAAATTCTGCCAGAAACTGGTCAGTTTTTTTATTTTAGAATCATTGCCTATTTAAGTTTTCTGCTTCAAGTTTATTTTTTTGTTTCAGGAACTTTTCTAATTTACAACCTAAATAAAGTAAACAAATGGGGTTTAATCATTTTATGTTTTCTTCTATCGTGGTTGAATTTTCCACCCTATCCTTGGCCTACAACCGATGGGCTTTTGTATGCTTCTATTGCTTTTTGGATTGTAGCAAAAAATATTAAAGTTAATTTTATTACATTATTTATTATTGCTTTTTTCTCATTACTATCTGCCCTATCAAAACAATCGTTCTATCTGATTCCGTTGCTCATTTTGGTTTGGATATATCTCAAATACAACATAAAAGCAACTCTTTATTACATAATAAGTTTATCCGTTTTAATTGGAATATTTATACTATTAATCTGTAAAACAACAACTTGGCAAAATTTCAAACAACAACTTAATGGAACGTTAAATTTAAGAGATTTATACATTGTTGGATTTCATCATTATGTATTTATGCCCTTTAAGTTTTTTGTTGCATTAACAATTATCTTTTCTGCTAGCTTATTTATTTATCTAAAAAAAACAAATCAAAAAATCATTCAATTAGCACCACATCTAAAGATAATAGCTATTGTTTTAATGCTGATTTCAATAGTACTATTTTTAATAAATAGGTATTTTGCGGCTTCCTTTATTGCTTTTGATGCTGCCGTTATTGCTATATTATATTCCTATTTTGAGAAAAAGAAAACTATCAATTATCTATTTCCACTAGTGGTTTTGATGGGAATCTCTTGGTCTGTTTCGATAAGTGTAGGTTATCAAACAACTTTATTATTTGCAACAGGAATCATTTTGACTTTCATTACAATATTAGAAAATGAGGTTTCAATAAATCCGAAGAAATATATTTTAATAGGATTACCACTTTGTTTAGTAGCATTTGCATCCAATAAAAATCCTTATCGTGAAGATTCTGTTTTTAAATTAAACTATTCTCTAGAATCGATTTCACCCAAGTTAAAATATATTAAAACAAAAAAAGAAACTTTTGAAAAACACCTAGAATTAAAACAATTAATTAAAAAATATGGCAAGAATTATATAGTAGCACCAAGTATGCCCATGGCAAATTATTTGTTCAATACTCAAAGTCAACTTCCTGGAGATTGGCTATTAGATCATGAAATAGATGGTCAAAACGAAAGATTTATTAGAATTTGTTCTAATAAAAAAAATTATATCTTTATTGAAAAATCATTTGTAACTGGCGAAGATTTTAAAGAATCTACCATCGAGGCAAGTCCGACAGCATGGTTCATTTACAAAAAATTTAATAAAATTGAAGCAACCAAATATTTCATAGTTTACAATTCAATCAAACCAAATGAAAGATTACCTTAAACTCATACGAGTTGAACAATACATAAAAAATGCGTTTGTATTTGCACCACTTTTTTTTGATAGTCAGTTTCTAAATATAGATAATTTGATTAATGTAATTTTGGCATTCCTATGTTTTTGTACTATATCAAGTAGTGTTTATATTTTTAATGATTATTTTGATAGTAATGAAGATAAAAACCATCCTCAAAAACGATTTAGACCTTTAGCTTCAGGAAGTGTTAGTATCAAAAATGGATTGATGCTAATGGTAGTTTTAATGATTAGTTCCCTAACCATTTCTTATTTTATTTCTGTAGAATTGTTTCTTGTGATTCTATCCTATTTAGTTTTAAATTTCTTCTATTCTAAATGGCTAAAACATATTGCAATACTTGATGTAAATATCATTGCCGTTGGTTTTATACTTCGTATCGTTGCTGGTTCCGTTGTTAGCGACGTGGTTCCATCGATTTGGATTTTGCTAATAACTTATCTATTAGCATTATTTTTAGGTATTTCTAAACGAAGAACCGATGTTGTTCTTGCTGAAAATGGTAATGATGTTCGTAAAAATATTGAAGGTTATAATTTGATTTTTATAGATGTCATTTTAGGAATTTTGGCATCTATAATCATTGTAAGCTATATATTCTATTGTATTTCGCCAGAAGTTCAACTACATTATCAATCCAAATTATTGTATGTTTCCATCATTTTTGTTGTTAATGGAATTTTTAGGTATTTGAAATTGGTTTTTGTAGATCAATCAACTTATTCTCCTACTAAAATAGTTTTGAAAGATCGGTTTATTCAATTTACAATATTAGGTTGGCTACTGCTTATGAGTTATTTATTATATTTTAGAAGCTGATATGAAAACATTAGTATTAGTTGATTTTGACAAGACGCTTTATAGCAAAGATAGTTTGATAGAATTTACAAGATTCTATAAAAGAAATTATCAATTCATAATTGGTTTTATAGCTCTTTTTCCAATGCTTTTAAACTGGAAACTCAGTAAAATTTCAAATGAAACTGCTAAACAAAAATTCATGACTTATTTTTTTAGAAACGAACATTATAATTTGTTTTTAGAAAAAGGAAAACAATTTGCAGACGAAAATATTCCAAGAAATCTCAACAAAAATATTTGGGGAAAAATTCAGAAGTTTCAAGAGCAAAAAGCTGATATTTATATTGTAACTGCTTCATTTCGAGAATGGATTTACGGTTGGACAGAAGAACATAATTTGCAAATAATATCCACAGAACTTGAAATTGTAAACAATAAAATTACAGGAAAATTCAAAACAAAAAACTGTTATGGTATTGAAAAAGTAAATCGTATTAATGAAAAAATAAACTTAGAAAATTACGATAAAATTGTAGTTTTCGGGAATGGAAAAGGCGATTACGAGATGCTTCAGCTAAGCAAATAAAGACTTTCTAAAGTAACTACTCAAGGTAATGAAATAGATAAAATAAGTAAAAGCATGCGCCATTACCACGCCTTCAATTGAAAATTGGGAAACCAAATAGATACTACTACAATACAATACCAAAAGAGAAAATAACTCCGAAACAATAAACGCTTTTGTGAGTTTCTTAGCATAAAATTGATATCCTAGAATAAAAGATGCCGCTTTAAAAACATCACCAATCAATTGCCAAAAAAACAATTTAGAAACCGGCAAAAATTCTTTGGTGAACAAGATATGAATGATAAAGTCTCTTAGAAAATAGACTACAATCATTCCAATTATAAAAATTGATAAAATTCCTTTATAATACTTCCAAAAAAGTATTTTGGTTTCTTGATTACTTTTGGCTGTAGCTAATTTTGGCAAAAAATAAATAGAAATAATTGACGTAATAAACATAAAATAGTAGGACGACATTCTGCTCATAGCTTCCCAAAATCCGGCTTGTTCAATACCTAAATTAGCAATAATATATTTTCTAATAGCTAAAAAAAACATTGGTCCAAATACGGCTGAAACTAATGCCATCAAAGAATAAGAAGATAAATTTTTCAGAAAAGAAAGATTGTAAAACTTCAAATCAATAGCTTTTAAAATCTTAATTTCTTGATTAATGGAAAAAAAAGAAACTAAAAACAAAATAGATGGCGTCAAAATAATTGATAGCAATGCGCCTTCAGTATTCAATTTCCAAATCAATAAAACCGAAATGATTAAACCGATTAAACTTCCGAAAATATTGATATAAATAACTTTTTTATAAGTTCCAAATCCGTTGATTGTTGCAATCAAAAAGAGGTTACCAATATAAAACGGCAAAGCAACTGCAAGAGATTTAAATACAAAAGCATATTGATATTGATTACCAAAAATTAAAGTATTCAAATATTCTGAAAACAAAAACAATCCTAAACTTATGGAAATACAAGCGAATAAAACTGTTATAAAAATGGTAGAAAGTGTCTTTTTAAGTTGATAGTCATCTGATTGATGTTCGGCTACATATTTTACAACTCCATTTTCAAATCCGAGAGTAGCAAAAGCTTCTGTTGTGGTTAGAAAATTTCTCAAATTTCCAACCAAAGCCATTCCACTCGGACCCACAAAAACGGCTATAAATTTAGAAGTAATAAATCCAACAAAAATCTTTATTAATATACTTATTGCATTCAAAGAAGTAGCTTTGAATAAAGGTTTGGATAGTATTTCTTTAATAAAACTCAATTAGTATTTATTTAAAATTTCAATCACAAAACTTACTTCATCATCTGTCAAAACAGGACTCATGGGCAAACTCAAAACCTCATCATGAATTTTTTCTGTAATTGGAAATGATAAATTATTCCA
>JFJP01038168.1_pt1 | contig 19166 bp, 14 predicted proteins | sample 431651 | NCBI WGS metagenome assembly JFJP01 (sample SAMN02602958, study PRJNA72255) | Microbial mat metagenome, whole genome shotgun sequencing project. | biome: fresh water; feature: sink hole; material: water; isolation source: purple microbial (photo- and chemosynthetic) mats found in...
AGGGACTGGAAACTCTTTCCCTGAGAATGGAACGGCATATTCAGAATACACTTGCACTCGCAAAATGGCTTGAGGGACATCCCGGTGTAGAGAAAGTCAATTATCCTGGATTACCAGGTAATCCATATAATACTCTTGCAAAAAAATATCTTCCGAAGGGAGCTGGCGGGGTACTTAGTTTTGTGCTAAAAGCGGAGAAATCAAGAGCTGTCAGGCTGGTTGAACATTTTGAACTGGTCAGCCACCTTGCCAACGTTGGAGATGCAAAAACTCTTATTATTCAACCTTCTGCTACTACTCACTCGCAACTATCATCAGCAGAGCAACTTGCTGTAGGTATCGAACCGGGCCTCTTCAGGGTATCAGTTGGTATTGAACATATTGATGATATAATTAATGATTTCGAACAGGCATTCCGGCAGGTTTTATAGAGGCTGCAATAAGAGGAATTCAGATCATCAAATTTAAACAGACTAAAATGACAAGAGAAAAGTTACAGATAGGCCTATTCGGCTATGGATGCGTTGGCCAGGGTCTCCACGATGTACTTAACAGCAGCAAAGGATTTAAGGCAGATATTGTAAGGATTTGTGTCAAGGACCGGACAAAAAAGAGAAGGATCCCGATGTCGAATTTCACATTCGAAAAGAACGATATTCTGAATGATCCTTCGATCAATCTCGTCGTAGAACTTATTGATGATGCGGAGGAAGCCTTCAGCATCGTTTCTACTGCAATGAGAGGTGGTAAAAATGTTGTTACTGCTAATAAGATGATGGTGGCAAAGCACTTTAAGGAGCTTGTTGATATGCAGGCAAAATACAAAGTCTCACTTCTGTATGAAGCTTCCGCTGGAGCAAGTATCCCGATAATCAGAAATCTTGAAGAGTATTATGATAATGAACTGCTGTATTCCCTGCGTGGGATACTAAACGGGACCACAAATTATATCTTAACAAAAATGCATAACGAAGGCATTCCTTATGAAGAAGCTCTCAAGGAGGCCCAGTTAAAGGGTTTTGCAGAATCAGATCCTACCCTTGATGTTGAAGGCTGGGATGCAAAGTATAAGTTGTGTATAATTACCGGTCATGCATACGGATTATTTCTTAATCCTGACGAAGTGTTTCATTATGGAATAAGTGGGATATCTAAATTTGATATCCAGTATGCCAAAGAAAAGGGTTTCAAGATCAAACTGGTACCATACGTAGGCAAGACAAATGTAAATACAATAACAAGTTTTGTACTACCGCGGTTTATCTCTCCCGATAAATATCTTTATAATGTTGATAATGAGTATAACGGAGTAATTACTGAAGCTGCCTTTGCCGATAAGCAATTCTTCTGTGGTAAGGGAGCAGGTGGTCATGCTACCGGGAGTGCTGTTCTTTCAGATATCTCTGCAAACTCATATGGTTACAGGTATGAATATAAAAAGTACCAGCAGGGAACTGTCTCAAATTATACACGCGATCATAAACTTGAGATTTATTTAAGGTACAAAAATGATGAGGACAGGGAATTATTTGGATTTGAAGAGGTGTCGGAATATTTTAGTGGCAGGTTCTTCAAATATGTAATCGGAGTAGTGAACCTTGAAAGACTTTTCACTTTGAGGGAACAACTTCGCGATTTAGATGTTTTTATAGTAAACACCGGAAGAAAAGTAATAAATCCGCAAACGATTTGAAAGGGAAGTGAATGATAAAGTTTTGTAAAATTAGTGTATAAGGAGGAAGAAAAAGTACAGGATGAATTTCAGAACAGATCTGAATATTCAACTTACCATATATTGGGTTTATGCGTGTATTTACAGGATAAATTGATTAAGTTTGTATTGTAAAGTAATGTATATTAATAGCATATCAAATTGAGACAATCTATAAAAGATATAATTCAACAAAGAATCCTCATCCTCGATGGTGCAATGGGAACAATGATACAGAAGCATCACTTGGAAGAAAAGGATTTTCGTGGTGAGAGATTCAGGGATCATCCAATGCTTCAGAAGGGGAACAACGATCTGTTGTCACTTTCCAAACCGGAAATAATAAAGATGATCCATCGGGAGTATCTTGAAGCCGGGGCAGATATTATCACAACTAACACTTTCAATTCCAACAGGATATCCATGTCAGATTATGGTATGGAAAGCCTGGTTTATGAAATGAATTTTCAGTCGGCTCACCTGGCTCTGGAAGCTGTCAGCGAATTTAGCGATGTACAGGAAGCAGAAAAACATTTCGTTGCTGGTACTATCGGTCCAACTAACCGCACCGCTTCAATGTCATCGGATGTTAATGATCCGGGAGCAAGATCAATCACTTTTGACGAGCTGGTTCTTGCATATTCCGAGCAGATAAGGGGACTGGTAGATGGGGGAGTACATATTCTTCTTGTCGAAACAATATTTGATGTTCTTAACTGTAAGGCAGCTCTTTTTGCTATAGATTCGGTATTCGAAGAGAAAAAAATAAATCTGCCTGTTATGGTGTCAGGAACAATAACTGATGCTAGCGGAAGGACACTAACAGGTCAGACGCTTGAGGCTTTTATAGTTTCGGTTTCTCATTTTCCCCTGTTAAGCATCGGATTAAACTGTGCACTGGGTGCTGAACAACTGCGTCCATTTGTAGAGGAGCTCTCTGCCAAAACAGGGTTTTATGTATCTGTTCATCCAAATGCCGGACTTCCAAACCAGTTTGGTGAATATGATCAGTCTGCAGATTATATGGCTGCAATTGCAGAGGATTTTATGAAAGAAGGATGGGTAAACATAATAGGAGGATGCTGTGGGACTACCCCGCTTCATATAAAAAAAATATATGAAAAATCAAGGCTATACAATCCACGGATACGGCCTGAGATAAGGAAATGCACAAGACTTAGTGGTCTTGAAGTTCTTGCTATAACACCAGAAACAAACTTTGTAAATGTAGGAGAGCGGACTAATGTATCAGGGTCTATTAAATTCGCCCGACTGATAAAAGAGGAGAAGTATGATGAAGCTCTTGCCATTGCACGGAATCAGGTTGAGGGAGGTGCCCAGGTTATTGATATATGCATGGATGAGGCGATGCTTGATTCAGAAAAAGCGATGGTCAGGTTTGTTAATCTTATTATGGCAGAGCCTGATATCTCAAAGCTTCCACTGATGATTGATTCTTCACGATGGAACACAATTGAATCGGCACTCAAGTGTATTCAGGGAAAATCGGTTGTAAATTCAATTAGCCTTAAAGAGGGGGAAGATGTGTTTCTGTCGCATGCCCGTAAGATCAGGAGATATGGTGCTGCTGCAGTTGTAATGCTTTTTGATGAGGATGGTCAGGCCGATACATACGAACGCAGAATAGCTGTTGCAGAAAGATGTTACAGGCTGCTTGTTGATAAGATAAACTTCCCGCCGGAAGATATAATATTTGACCCGAATGTTCTGGCAATTGCCACAGGCATAGAGGAACATAACAACTATGCTGTTAATTTTCTCAGGGCTACAGAATGGATTAAGGCAAACCTTCCTTATGTAAAGGTCAGCGGAGGAATCAGCAATCTCTCATTCTCATTCCGGGGGACAGATAAAATCCGCGAAGCTATTCACTCTGTCTTCCTTTATCATGCGATAAAGTCAGGTCTTGACATGGGTATTGTAAATCCGGGTATGTTGCAGGTCTACACAGAAATAGACCCGGTACTTCTTGAGCTTACTGAAGATGTTGTAATGAACCGGCGGAAGGATTCTACCGAAAGACTTGTAAAATTCGCCGAGGGGATTAAGAATGAAGGGAAGAAAGTTGAGAAGGAAGATGCCTGGCGTCAGCTCGATGTTGTTGAAAGAATCAAGCACTCTCTCGTACGCGGACTCGATGAATTTATAGAACAGGATGTTGAGGAAGCACGTTCGCTTTACAGGCGTTCTATTGAACTGATTGAAGGTCCGCTAATGGGTGGTATGAATGTGGTAGGCGATCTGTTCGGATCAGGAAAGATGTTTCTGCCGCAGGTGGTTAAAAGTGCCAGGGTGATGAAAAAAGCAGTCTCAAAATTGGCACCTTATATAGAAATGGAAAGTGAAGGGGAGGAGAAAAAAACAGCCGGAAAGGTACTTCTTGCAACTGTCAAGGGCGATGTCCATGATATAGGTAAGAATATTGTCGGGGTGGTGCTCTCGTGTAATAATTATGAGATCATTGACCTAGGCGTAATGGTGCCTGCTGATAAAATAATAGATACTGCCATAAAAGAAAATGTGGATATCATAGGGCTCAGCGGATTAATTACACCTTCACTTGAGGAGATGGTACATGTTGCTTCTGAAATGGAGCGGAGAAAACTCACAACACCGCTTCTTATCGGCGGTGCGACTACATCTGAAATTCATGGGGCCGTAAAAGTGGCACCTGTATATTCAGGTTCTGTCATTCACGTTAAAGATGCTTCCAAGGCAGCCGGTGTCGTCTCTGCTTTACTGCAGAGTGACAATAAGATTTATGTGAAGTCAATAAAAGACAAGTATAAGAAGCTTCGCGATGATCACAGTTCACGTCAGGTAGAAAAGAATCTGCTTTCGCTTGAAGAGGCAAGGAAAAACAGGTTTGTTACTGACTGGAAAGTTGAAAATCTGAAGGAGCCGTCAAAGCCCGGACATCATATTATAAGTGAGATAGACATTAAAGAACTTATCGGGTATATCGACTGGACCTTCTTCTTCTTCTCATGGAAGATCTCTGGTAAATATCCTGCTATTTTTAATGATCCGGCAAAAGGTGTTGAGGCAAAGAAACTTTTTGATGATGCCCAGTTCTATCTGAAAGAAATAGTTGACCATAAACTTTTGACTGCCAGGGCTGTATTTGGCTTATACCCTGCGGTTTCTGATGGTGATGATGTTAAACTTTTCACAGATAAAAATAAAAAGGAACTGAAATCAGTTCTCAGGTTCTTAAGGAATCAGGAGACAAAAGAGAAAGGTGTTCCCAACCTTTGTCTTTCAGACTATATTGCACCGGAATCCTCAGGGCTTACAGATACTATCGGAGCATTTGTTGTTACAGCGGATATTGACAAAGATGCCTTTAGAAGATATAAGGAAGATGATTATGCAACGATAATGATCAGGATCCTTAGTGACAGGCTTGCAGAAGCCGCTGCAGAATGGCTTCATGAAAAAATCAGAAAAGAATACTGGGGTTATGCATCAAAGGAGAATCTGACAATTGATGGGTTGCTTAAACTAAAGTACAAAGGGATACGACCTGCCCCGGGATATCCTGCATGCCCCGATCATACTGAGAAACGGGTGCTTTTTGACCTGCTGGATGCTGAAAGGCTTATTGGAGCAGAACTTACTGAAAACTTTGCAATGATTCCTCCGGCATCTGTTAGCGGATACATTTTTTCACATCCGGGCTCATCATATTTTAATATCGGGAAAATTGGGTCTGACCAGCTAACTGAATATGCATCAAGGAAGAATTTTACTTACGATGAGGCAGCCAAATGGCTGGCTCCAAATTTATGATATCAATTTGAAATGACTGTAATAGAAAAGATTAATAACGCAAAAGGACCATTATTCACATTTGAGCTCCTTCCTCCCTTAAAGGGACATAGCATCGAACGTACCTATGCAGCTATTGACAGGCTTATGGAGTATGAACCGGCTTACATAAACTTCACATCCCATCGTAATGAAACTGTTTACAGGGAACGCACGGATGGGCTTCTGGAGAAGAGGGTGGTACGTCTCAGACCTGGCACAATTGCGCTTGCCGCAGCGGTAAAATATAAATACAATATAACTGTTGTACCTCACTTACTGTGTGGTGGTTTTAGCATGGAGGAAACAGAAAATGTCCTTATAGAAATGAGATTCCTTGGGATTGACGACGTTCTTGCATTGAGGGGTGATCCTCAAAAAGGAACCAGGGCATTTATTCCCGAAAAAAATGGCCATTCACACACGTTTGAACTGGTAAAGCAGATTGCTGAAATGAATAAGGGGAAATACCTTGAGGATACACTCGAAAATGCCGAACCTACAAAATTTTGTATTGGAGTGGCAGGTTATCCTGAAAAACACTTTGAAGCACCCAACAGGCTCATTGATATGGAGAACCTGAAGCGGAAAATTGATGCAGGAGCTGATTATATTGTTACCCAGATGTTCTTTGACAATAACAAGTTCTGCAGATTCAGGGATGAGTGTATTAAGATGGGAATAAAAGTTCCTATTATTCCAGGAGTAAAACCTATTTCGGCTCTGAACGATATAAAATTATTACCCCAGACCTTTCATATTGACCTGCCAAATGATCTTTTTTCTGCTGTGAAGAAATGCAAAAATGATAATGATGCCAGAGAAGCCGGAATTGAATGGGCAACAATGCAATCAAAAGAACTATTAAAGATGGGAGTACCCGGTATTCATTATTATACCCTTGGAAGATCTGATAATATTTCAAGGATTGTAAAAGCTTCGTTTTAGCGACCTATACTTTTTCCTATTTCCCTGATGTGATCGGGTGTTGTTCCGCAACATCCGCCAATTATGCTGGCTCCCGCTTTTATTATCTCTGGAATAAATGAAGCCATCATTTCAGGAGATTCCCTGAAGATAGTTTTTCCGTTAATAAGCTCAGGAGCACCTGCATTTGCCTGTATCATTATGGGGATCTTACTATCGGCAGCACGTATTGATCTGACAATACTTATCATGTCACCGATGCCGTTACCGCAGTTCGATCCTACAATATGAGCTCCTGCTTCTTTCATTGATACAACCATTTCCTCAGGTGAGACACCCATCATAGTTCGATATTCCCCATTAAGGGTTCTTGAGAAGGTCATTGTAATAATTACCGTACAATTTGTCTTATCCCTTGCGGCCTTTACAGCCAGGGAGGCCTCATCAACAGCCGACATAGTCTCAATAATAATTATATCGGCACCACCTTTCTCAAGCGCAATTGCCTGCTGGCTGAAAGCATCGTATAATTCTGTTTCAGTAACATCGCCAATCAATAGCATTTTCCCTGTCGGGCCTATCGATCCTGCAACATATTTTCCTGTTCCGGAAGCTTCCCGTGAAATGGCCGCAGCAGCCATATTAATTTCATCTACCCGTTCACCAAGTCCGTATTCAGAAAGTTTAAACTTATTTCCACCGAAGCTATTGGTTTCGATGATGTCAGAACCTGCAAGCAGATATGATTCAGCAATACTGATGACATCTGGTCGGTGTGTAATATTCCATAATTCGGGGCATTCACCAGGCTTAAGTCCTTTTGCCTGAAGAAGTGTACCCCATGCTCCATCGGAGAGGAGTATCCTGTTATTTTTTATTGCTTCGAGAATACTCATAAAAATAATTATTGCTGCATATCCGGCCGTTCGCGACTTGCCTTACAAAAAACGGAGCTATTAACAGGATGTTTTCCAGATAATTATCTGTGAAGTGTTTCCTGAACTGATTGTCTATAACCGTTATTGTAACTTAAAAGCTTTCCTGATCTTTTCAACGTAATCAAGTTTTTCCCAGGCAAAGAATTCGACTTTTTTAAGGTATACTTTTTTGCCATTGCCGTTCCCTGTTTTAGGTTTACTGCCAGGTACCTCATAATATACTTCAACATTTTTTACTTCAGAATCACGTCCAAAATGTCCGTAAGAAGCAGTTGGAAGGAATACCGGATTTTTCAATCCAAAGCGTTGAACTATTGAGAAGGGACGCATATCGAAAAGTTTGTTGATTGTTTGTGCTATCTCTCCATCGTTTAAGACACTTCCTTTTTTATCTTTTACTTTTGCTGTGCCATAAGTATTAACATATAAACCAACTGGCTGAGCAACGCCGATAGCATAGGCAACCTGTATTAATGCCTGGTCGCAAACACCTGCAGCTACAAGGTTCTTGGCAATATGACGGGCTGCGTATGCAGCTGACCTGTCAACTTTTGAGGAGTCTTTTCCGGAAAATGCTCCTCCGCCATGTGCACCATGTCCTCCATAAGTGTCAACAATAATTTTACGACCTGTCAGGCCTGTATCACCATGAGGGCCGCCGATTACAAATTTTCCGGTCGGGTTAACCAGAAATTTAAACTCACTGTTAAATAACTTCTGGATCCTTGCAGGAAGTGTTTTCTTGACCCTTGGAATAAGGAACTTAATAAGGTCTTCTCGGATCTTTTGTTGCATAGCTTTTTCAGCAGCAAGTTCAGATTTGTGTGATTTATCTTTTGGCATGACAAACTCATCATGCTGGGTGCTGATTACTATTGTGTCGATACGCAGTGGGTTATTATTATCATCATATTCAACAGTAACCTGCGATTTACTGTCGGGACGCAGATACTTCATCTGCTTTCCTTCACGTCGTATTGAAGCAAGTTCCTGTAAAAGACGGTGAGCCAGCTCAATTGTGAGAGGCATAAAATTATCCATCTCACGACATGCATAACCGAACATCATCCCCTGATCTCCCGCCCCTTGTTCTTCGGGATTTTCACGAACAACCCCCTGGTTAATATCGCTCGATTGCTCATGAATGGTTGATATTACTCCGCAGGAATCGCAGTCGAAACGATATTCTGCTTTTGTATAACCAATATTACGAATTACTTTGCGGGCTGTCTCCTGTACATCCACCCATCCTTCTGTTCGCACTTCTCCTCCGCAAACAACAAGTCCTGTTGTTACAAAGGTTTCACATGCAACCTTTGATTCCGCATCCCAGCGAAGGAATTCATCAAGCAATGCATCTGATATCTGATCGGCAACCTTATCGGGGTGGCCTTCTGAAACTGATTCGGAGGTAAATAAGTATCCCATTACAATATAATTAATTTATAAATAAACAACGGATGGGAAGATTGGTTGATTGGAAAAGAGGAATTATCCGCGGTTTAGCATTTTTTTCCTGTGGTTGCAATCAGCTCAAATCTTTCCACCAAATTTTCAAGGTACAAAGCAAATAAAAATATTCAAAAAAAGCAAAATTATTAATCGGTAGTCAGATGTCTGAATATCTCTTCAAGATTGCTCTCCTGTTTCTGAAGAGAAAGAACAGCAAGGTTATTTTTAACAGCAAAAGAAAAGAGTGCAGTACGTATATCTTCATCACCTTCAGCCTCAATCACCCATGTATTATTTTTCAGCAGTCTCACCTGGCTTACACCTGGAATACCAGCCAGTGACTTCTCTGATGTGATACTGTTGAATTCAATCCGGACTATCTGGTTCGGTCTTTTTATTATGGAATAGATTTTATTTTTTTCTTCATTAGCTACAATAACGCCTCTATCGATAATGATGACCCTGTCGCATATTGCTTCAACTTCCTGCATAATATGAGTAGACAGAAGAACTGTTTTTGCCTTTCCGGCTTCCCTGATAAGGTTTCTTATATCAACAATCTGATTTGGATCAAGACCTGTTGTGGCCTCATCAAGTATCAGAACTGATGGATTATGAATGAGAGCCTGGGCAAGGCCGACCCTTTGCCTGTATCCTTTTGAGAGAGACCCGATCTTCTTTTTCTGCTCAGGAATGAGACCTGTCACCTCAATAATATTGTCTATAAGTGTCTTTTCCGGGATCCCTGTTTTATAAATTGAAGCCACGAATCCCAGGTATTCCCTGACGTACATTTCAGGATACAGTGGATTGTTTTCCGGCAGATAACCGATCTGTTTTCTCACCTCTACATTATCTGTGCCTATTTCAACGTCATTTACCCTTACTTCTCCCGAAGATGCAGGAATAAAGCCGGTAATTATCTTCATCATTGTTGATTTTCCTGCACCATTTGGACCAAGAAACCCGACGATTTCACCGGTTTTTACCTCGAAGGAGACCTTATCTAATGCTTTCTGTTCGCCATAAAACTTTGTAACACACTGAACTGCAATTGACATATTGAACACCTATTTGAGACCTCAAAGATAGTGTAAAGCGAATTCTTTAACAACAAAAAACAGTTTAGCAAAGGATCAGGTCCCGACGGAAAAAGAGGAAGCAAAGAAAGTTTGAAATTTTCCGGGAACTTAATATCTTAGATAAAAAAACCTGGTAGCATGAAAAAAATAATTGGAGTACTCGTATTATTTTCAGTATTACTTGTTAAGAGTAATGGGCAGAATATACCTGCAGCTGACAATTTATTAATTGATAAGTATATCAATTCAATCCTGACTATTGATAAGGTTAAACTAGGTTCAGATACTCTCGCAAAAGTGTTTGAAGGATCATTCTACGAATTTTCACCAATAGTTACGCTCGACAATAGTGTATCATCATGCGGAACTTACAAAGTTCTGATTCTTAGGGGTGAACTAATGTTGCTTGAGGAAGTTGGAACAACAAAAAGACTGGACTATCTGTTTAATCTTGTTCGCAAAGATTTCTCAATAAAGAACCAGAATGATGCGAAAATATTTGAAACGGCATTAGATAAAATCTATCCTATAACCTGGGATAGTGATCTGAAAGACAAGAAGTTTTTTCAAAAAGATGGGAAATGGTATTTTATCCGGGGAGATTTTTTTGATAATAAAAAGGGGTTCATAATCTCACTTGATACGAATTCAAAAATATCTGCTATTGATTTCGATCTGGAAGCAGTTAAAAAGCCTGAATAATGTTCCGGGGAGTTACTTAATCTCCCCAACCACCCATAAACTGTCCGGTCTTGGTAAAGGATGCCATAGGATTAACGCAGCAGACAGGTATCCTGGAACTGTTGGCAATTATGTATTGTTCAGAAGCACCTATAACATAGTCAGCAACTGTTATGTTCTTGGTTGTCATTATTACTATCAGGTCTGCGTTTATTTTCTGAGCAAAATCTATGGTCTGCGCTGCAAAATCACCCTTCTGAATCTCATGAATCTGGTACTCTATATTGTTTTGCGTAAAGTATTTGATAGCATAATTCAAGTTTATATTAGTTTTTTTCACCAGGTTTTTGTCAGAACTGACGCCAACAAGCATGTGGATTTTAGATTCAAAGTATTTCCCCATGAAAATTGCCATCTTGATCTTCTGCTTATTTTCACCCCTGAAATCAATTGGGAATACAATATTGTGATATCTCTCCTGGTCAACGGGTGGATCCTGAATAACAATAAATGGAATTTTTGACTTAACAATCACTTTCAGGGCCCAGCTGCCGGTAAGTTTTTGCAAACCTTTCATCCCATGTGTTCCCATGACCACCAGGCTGGCTTCCTTATCATTAGCATACTGAGCTATTGCAGTAAAAATACTTCCTTTTGAAATATAATACGAAATGGGGACATTATACTTTTTACTGTTTTCTTCCGTCAGTTTAAGTAATTGTGCAGCTTTTTCATTTTCAGCTTTTGGCTTTATAGCCGGATCAGCTATATGCAGAAGACAGATATCATTTCCTACCATGCGACTAATCTTAACGGCATGTGCAAGTGCATTCTCCGCAACATTAGTGAAATCCCATGGTACAACTATTTGTTTTGTATGTTCTTCCATCGAGTTTAACAATTTTCATTTTAATATTCAAAGTTATTCAGAATTTACCAAATAACAAACCATTCTGTCAACGGGTTCTTCTTACATTAGTAATAACTGATATAAAGGGTAATTATTATTTATTATTTTTGCGCTACTATTTTTGTTGATTATAATTGAAAATGATGAAAAGAACGAAGGTGAAAAAATTGTTGACCGAGCCAGCAATTGGTTCAGATGTATTGGTGAAGGGTTGGGTAAGAACCAAGCGGGGAAATAAGAACATTGTCTTTATTGCACTTAACGACGGATCGACAATCAATAATATTCAGGTTGTGGCAGATGCCGCTTCATTTGATGAGAATCTTCTGAAAGATATATCTACAGGAGCATGCATAGCCGTCAACGGAAAACTGGTTGAGTCGCAGGGACAGGGTCAGAATGTTGAAATTAATGCAATCAGCATTGAACTTTACGGAAAAAGTGATGCAGAAACTTACCCTTTGCAAAAAAAAGGTCATTCAATGGAATTCCTTAGAGAGAATGCACATTTGCGTTTCAGAACAAATACTTTTGGAGCTGTTTTCAGAATAAGACATGCTATGGCATTTGCCATCCACAAATATTTCAATGACAAAGGGTTCTTTTATCTGCATACACCAATTATTACAGGGAGTGACTGTGAAGGAGCAGGGGAGATGTTCCATGTCACAACTATGGATTTGAAGAATATGCCAAGATATGAAGACGGATCTGTTGATTTCAGAAGCGATTTCTTCGGAAAGGAGACTAATCTCACAGTATCAGGGCAGCTCGAAGGAGAACTTGGGGCTCTTGCATTAGGTGATATTTACACATTCGGACCGACTTTCAGGGCCGAAAACTCAAATACCCCCCGCCATCTGGCCGAGTTCTGGATGATAGAGCCGGAAATGGCATTCTATGACCTCACTGATAATATGGATCTTGCAGAGGAGTTTGTGAAATACCTGATCAGGTATGCCCTCGATAACTGCAGTGAAGATCTCGGATTCCTGAATAATATGATTGATAAGGGTTTGCTTGAAAGATTAAAATTTGTTGTCGATAATAAATTTGTAAGAATTACATATACAGAAGCTGTTCATATTCTTACAGCATCAGGCAGGAAATGGGAATACCAGGTAGGATGGGGCCGTGACCTGCAGGCTGAGCATGAGAGGTATCTCGTTGAAGAGCACTTTAAAAGGCCTGTAATACTTACTGACTATCCAAAAGAAATAAAGGCATTCTATATGAAGCAGAATGATGATGGTAAAACAGTAAGGGCTATGGATGTTCTTTTCCCGGGTATTGGTGAAATAATCGGAGGATCACAGAGAGAGGAACAATATGATAAGCTTCTTGCCCGTATCAAAGATATGAAACTCGCTGAGAAGGATTTCTGGTGGTACCTTGATACAAGAAGATTCGGTACAGCACCGCATAGCGGATTTGGACTTGGGTTTGAGAGATTAATTCTCTTTGTAACAGGAATGTTGAATATACGGGATGTTATACCATTTCCAAGAACCCCTAAGAATGCTGAGTTTTAGAAAGGCTTATTCAGTAATGCTTTTGTTGAAAATAAAGGGATGTTAAAACAGAGGTTACAGCAGAAGTTGCTTCAAAAGCTTTCACCGCAGCAGATTCAGATGATCAAACTGCTTGAGGTTCCTACTTTGCAGATTGAGCAGAGGATAAAAAAGGAACTTGAGGAGAACCCTGCCCTGGAAGAGGGACAGGAGGAGGAGGATATCCATTCGGAAACTGAAGATGATGAGCAATATGAAGACAATGACAAAGACCAGGATGAATTCACTCTCGATGATTATATAGAGGAGGACGATATTCCTGATTATCGTCTTCAGGCTAAGAACTATAGCAAAGATGAGGATAAAAGAACGGAAATCCCCTTTTCAGTAGGATTTTCATTTCATGAGCATCTTGAATCGCAGCTGGGCTTGCGGGATCTTACAGAAAAACAAAAAATTCTCGGTGAATATATTCTTGGGAATATTGATGAGGATGGGTATCTGAGAAGAGAACTTATAAATATTGTCGATGATCTCGCTTTTCTTCAGAATCTTGAAACAACTGAGAGCGAACTGGATGAAGTCCTAAGTATAATTCAGGACCTTGAACCGCCAGGTGTAGGAGCAAGAACCCTGCAGGAGAGCCTCCTGTTACAGCTCGAAAAACGTGACACTTCGCAACCATCCATGAAACTGGCTCATACCATTCTTGACCTATATTTCGAGGAATTTACTAAAAGGCATTATGATAAAATTATTGCCCGGCTGGGAATTACTGAAATTCAGCTTAAGGCAGCAATTGATGAAGTACTTAAGCTTAATCCTAAACCGGGTGGAGTATATAGCGATCCATTCAATAAAACATCACAACCAATAATTCCCGATTTTATTCTTGAGTTTTCTGAAGATGGTTTTGATCTTCACCTTAATTCACGTAACCTTCCTGAGCTGAGGTTAAGTTCGGCATACAGTGAGATGCTTCATTCCTACAGCAATGATAAAAGCCAGAAAAAGGAGATGAAAGATGCTGTAATGTTTGTAAAACAGAAAATTGATTCTGCAAAATGGTTTATTGATGCAATCAAACAGCGTCAAAACACTCTTCTTCTGACTATGAATGCTATTCTTGAATATCAGCATGAATACTTCATTGATGGCGATGAAACAAAATTAAAACCAATGATCCTTAAGGATGTCGCTGAAATGACAGCGCTTGATATTTCAACAGTCTCCAGAGTTGCTAACAGCAAGTTTATTCAGACACATTTTGGAATATTTCCTTTGAAGTTTTTCTTTTCAGAAGGGCTTCAGACAGATACAGGGGAAGAGGTATCAACAAGGGAAATAAAAAGGATTTTACAGGATTGTATTGAAAATGAGCAGAAACGCAGACCATTAACTGATGAGAGATTAACGGAGATCCTCCAGGAAAAGGGTTACCAGATAGCGCGCCGTACAGTAGCTAAGTACCGGGAGCAACTCAATATTCCTGTTGCAAGGCTCAGACGGGAGATTTAGGTTTTAATCAATGATGTTAATAACTGTTTTAAAGTAATTTTATACTATCTCATTTAATGATAACCGACGAAAGAATTGATTTTCAGAATAAACTGGCAAGGATCTTATCAGTCATTTTCCATCCTCTGTTCATGCCTGTTTATGGAATGGTTATCATTTTTTCAGCTCCTACGCTATTTGGTTATCTTCCATTCTCAGTGAAGAAGCTTTTATTCTTAATAATTGTGGTAAATAACGTCTTATTACCACTTTCACTATTACCTTTCTTCAGGTACAAGAACCTTATTAGTTCATGGTCTGTGGAAAACAGGAGCGAAAGGATAATTCCTTTGCTTATTACAACACTTCTCTATGCTGTTACTTCTTATATTATATCTCGTTTTCCTGTTCCGTTATTCCTGAAATCATTTGTTCTTTCAGCTTTCTTCCTTTCACTTGCAGTTACTGTAATCAATTTCTGGTGGAAAATTTCAATTCATTCAGTGGGCTCCGGAGCCCTCATTGCTCTTGTATTGATACTTTCAGTTAAAATGTTCTCACCTCTTATGTGGTATCTGATCCCGGTAATTATTGTTTCCGGATTAGTACTCTCATCAAGATTGAAATTGCAGTATCATAGTCCCCCACAGGTATGGTTCGGTCTTTTAACCGGATTTTTTGGACTGTATCTTTTTATGATGTATTTCTAATAATTCATTTACAGCTTTCGGAAGGAGTAAAATACTTTGCTTTAGTATAAAATCTGAGCATGATGTTTTATTTGCCGGAATATGAATATCATGGGTTAAGCTTTTTTGGGATATTGCAGAAAATAATCCCTTTTCAGATAGATACTCAGCAAGATATTCCTGCTCTGTCTGACCAGGCGTTGGGATAAGTAAAGCGCTGCAATTCAGGCTTATAAGGTCCATAATTGTTGAATAGCCTGATCTGGTGATTATTTTATCACTGTCCATAATTATTTCTTTCATCTCTGAAGCAGAGAGGTGATTATAAAATGTAATATTCCCGCAGTCAGTTGGCTCATTTGTTTTGCCTGGCTTCCCTTCAAGTATAATGGCAGGAGGTTCTTTATCCTTAAGGATACATATCAGTTTTTGTTTAAGAATTTCCTTCTGAGGTTCGGGTCCTGAAAGTATAACAGTTGTGTGAGGAATCTTTTTCTGTTTGCCATGATCTGAAATGCTGTCGCAGATGAATCGCGACAATATCCCTGTATATCTAACATTCTCCGGGATATTTCTTCCATGCGATAATCGTCCCGTGAGGTTTATGTCTCCCGGCAAATCAGGGATAAAGCAAAGAGTGTATTTTTTAATGATTGCTCTGTGAAGAAGAATTCCGATAATTTCCAGGAATCTGAATGCTTTAGGAAATGGAATTGTAATCTGATGTGTTACATAAACCGTTGTGACTTTTCTATTCCATAATCCGAAACGGTTATCACTTATGACTATATCTATATTATACTTTTTAATAATTTCTTTTAACCTGAAGTGTTCAGCTATTATATGAAACAAAAGAACCGGGATTTTCAGCAGGAGGGAGACATATTGTGGCATGTAATGGGAATATTCAGCTCTGAACCCCGGGAACTTTATATATGAAAGTCCTGTCAATTCCTTCCTGTAGAGTGCCTGATGGTCTTCTCCTGCTCCAATATAAATTGTATTGTCCATATCCCGGAGTATCCTTGCAACAGGGATCATCCTCGAAGCATGACCTAATCCCCAATCAAGAGGACAGATAAGTATATTATAGTGGCTTTTCAATATTAACCTGATACCTGAGTTTTAATCCCAAGCTTTTCAACAAATGATGCGATTTCCCTGAGTTCACTCACAGGTACTTTAGTAAGTTCCCCTCCCTCCGGAGTATCTCTCGATATAGTGTATATCATTACTTCCGAAGGCTTTATCCTGGCTAAAGCATTTAGCCACCCTTCTATTTCTGAAGGAGTCGTGTTATCGACTGCCTGGCCTTTGTATTTCCCCCTGAGGAAAAGAGTCTGAATTATAAGCTTCCCATCAAATCCGGCCAGGTTCCCGATAAGTTCATCAGCACTCATATTGGTTACTGGCTGGTTATGTGTCTTAATTGTTGAATCAAAGGATGAATCGAGTTTAAGAATGTTCTTGTCGATTTTCAGCAGAGCGGCTTTAATTTGAGGTTTAGTTATTGTAGTTGCATTGGAGAGAACTGCAATTTTGGCATGCGGAAAGTGTTTATTTCTTAAAATGATACTATCATCAATTATTCCCGGGAACTCCGGATGAAGTGTAGGTTCTCCGTTACCTGCATAAGTGATCACATCGGGTGCCTGATTGCTGGCTCTCATCGAGGTGAGTTTGGCATCAAGTGCCTTAAATACATCTTCCCGGCTGGGAAGCCTGGTCATTTCTTCTCCGGCATCTTTTGTCCATCCACATTCACAATAGATACAGTTGAAATTGCATATTTTTCTTTTAGTGGGTAACAGATTTATACCGAGTGAAACACCAAGCCTTCTGCTCTTCACCGGACCGAATATTATCTCATCAAAAAGAAATGTGGACATTATTGTTCCCTTTTACCTGTTCCAAAATTAGTATAAATAGCAGAATCGCATTGCGATAGTGTGTAAAATCCCACTGGTTCTTTTTGGTAATAATATCTAACACGAGTGCGTTTTCAGATGAAACAAATAATTTCAAGGTTTAAATCAGCCTAGTTATGAAGCTTTCAGGCAATAATTTCATGGAAATCAGATCAACATTCTGGATAAGCAATAATCCCGGATTTTTCCCCGATTCAATCTTCCCATAATGGTCTTCCTTTCCAAGTGCTCTTGCCCCATTCAGAGTAGCCCATAATATAAGGTCTTCGACAGATAAATCAGGATAACCAGCCTGTATCATTATTAATTCCGAAAGAATATCCAGTTTATTATTTGATGCAAGGCTGTCCGTACCAATAACTATTTCGCAACCCTCTTTAATAAGGAGATCGACCGGGGGAATTGTATTTTCAATATACATATTTGAAGCCGGACATAAACACCAGAATAAATTCTTTCTTTTCTTAACCGTCCTTATTATCTCCTTATTGGCGAAAGTGTTATGGACAAGGATAAGTCTGCCTGATTGTGTTATTTCCGTAAGAATAATATCAGCATGGTTATTAGCTGTTTCCAGTTCCGGCGGGAGTAATCCGGATCGTTCGTATGATCTCATAAGCTCTCCGGAATGATTTTCAAGAAAAGCTTTTTCTCCGGCTGTCTCCATAAAATGAATAGATGTTATGTCATTCTTTTCGCTTCTTTCTCTTAGAAGCCGGAACAGTGTCTTTGACATTGAATAGGCAGAATGAGGAACGATGTTGAAAGACAGGCCATAACGCCTGGCAATTTCAGCTACATGGTCAATTTCATCTATTCTTCGGATTGCTTTTTCCGGATCAATTCCGAATACTTCCAGGAGATTAATGTACCTTATTCTGCTGGAAGTTTTTAATTTGAAGGTGGATGAAGTATTACAGATATCAGCACAAAGGACTACTCCTCCGTTATACATTTCAATATCAGCGGCCTGAGCTGAGGCAAATATTTTTTCTTTATTGATTTCCCTGTTTTGTCTTACCTGTTCGGTAAATTTTCCTAAACCGCTGCCTGGGGGAATAAAACCTTTCATATGTGAAAGTTCAAGGTGACAGTGGCAATTAACGAATCCGGGTATTATAATCCCATTATAAAATTCCACCGAATGTGTTTCTTCCAGAATGCCTCCCGTATCTTCAATGCTTATTATTGTTCCATCATCCCCAACATTAATAACTGCTCTTTTGAGCATTGGTCCTGAGTTAGTAATAATGTATTGAGCGGAATAACGCTTCATTCAAAAACTGTGGTAAAAGTGAGTGATATGTTTTCAATGCTCATATGTTTTTCCCAATCATTAAGATGGTTATCACAGTCATAAAGCCAGCCTCTTAAATGGAGAGTAGTCCTGGAAGGAACTTTTATGCTGTAAGAATAGATGTGTGGCACTCCATCCTTTATATAATTCAGAGTGTTTAAATATTTTCGTTTACCTGTTTCAATACTGTCGGGATGACAGGTAAAAGCAGTCATTCTGGGATTAACAGACTGGTCGTCAGGGAAGATGGTTGCTGAAAATGAGATAATGTAGAACCCTTTATTTTTCAGGATAATATCAAATTTACCTGAATCTGTCTTTTCCTTATTTGGAAAACAGAAGAAGTCATTTGTTTTCCAAAGGTTAATTGTTTTTCCGGCAGCAAGTGCAAGTTCCTTATCTGAAATAGATTCCATCTCGCTCAAATTTCCAAGGATCTTATCATAGATCTCAATAAGTTTTTTAGGTTTTTTGACATAATAATATTTTAAAGTTCTGTCCATTGTTTCCTTTGAATACCCATGCTTTCCGGAAATATAATAAAATGTGGATATGGTATCAAATTCGGGGTACCAAGTACTTACCTCAGGATGAGAAAGTAATCCGTCCGCAATATGAATCTCAGTCAATAAAGAAATGAATTCTTTTTCAGGAATAAGGTTTCGGTGATTTAATTTATTTTTTCTGCTGGAACAGGAATCGGTACTTAATG
>JFJP01038169.1_pt1 | contig 19165 bp, 11 predicted proteins | sample 431651 | NCBI WGS metagenome assembly JFJP01 (sample SAMN02602958, study PRJNA72255) | Microbial mat metagenome, whole genome shotgun sequencing project. | biome: fresh water; feature: sink hole; material: water; isolation source: purple microbial (photo- and chemosynthetic) mats found in...
AATGTTTCCAAAGCAAGCGTTATAAGCGATACCGAATGGATCAAACCAGGCATATCCTCCTGGAGTTGGTTATATGAACCAAGCAGTTCAAAAGATTTTAATGCATTGAAAAAATATGTTGATCTTTCTGCTACTATGGGCTGGGCTTATTCATTAGTTGACGCCAATTGGAATATGATGACAGGTGGAAATATTGAAGATTTGATTACATACGCCCAGTCAAAACAAGTTGAACTGTTTGTTTGGTATAATTCGGGAGGACCTCATAACACAGTAACAGAACAGCCAAGAAATATATTACATGTGCATGAAAGTCGCGACAAAGAATTTGAGAGAATCAGTACCATGGGTATAAAAGGTGTAAAAATTGATTTCTTTGAAAGTGACAAACCAAATGTAATGGCATTGTATTTAGACATACTAGAAAGTGCAGCAAAACACAAACTAATGGTGAATTTCCACGGATGCACCATTCCACGTGGATGGCAGCGCACCTACCCTAATTTAGTAAGCATGGAATCAGTTAGAGGATTAGAAACCTATTTAACAGATAAAGATTTTCCGTCAAAAGCCGCTATGCAAAATACCATACTACCCTTAACTAGAAATGTATGCGGGTCAATGGACTATACTCCTGTTGGTTTAAGTAACAATACCTTCTCGAGGTGGACCAGCAATATGCATGAAATAGCCTTACCTATATTATTTGAATGCGGGATTACCCATATTTCTGATAAACCAGAGGTAATAGAAGCATTAAATGACAGCATTAAAAACTTATTCAAGAATCTTCCAACTGTTTGGGACGAATCGGTATTTATTGATGGTTATCCGGGAAAATATATTATTGTAGCCCGAAGAAGTGGCGATAATTGGTATATAGCAGGAGTAAATGGTTTTTACACTCAAAAAGAAATTGAATTAGACTTAAGTTCATTTAACTTAAAGAAAAAAGAATTTATTCTTTTTAAAGATGGGGCAGAAAAAAACGAAATAAAAATAGAAAAAATAACAATCGATAAGATTAAAATTTCTATACTGCCTGAAGGTGGATTTGTTATTACCAATGCATTATGAGAAAAGTATACACAATAGGTGAAATAACATATGATATTATTTTTAAAGATGGGATGCCTTTTGAATCGAAGCCAGGAGGTTCGGTATTGAATTCGAGCATCAGCTTGGGCCGATTAGGGCTTCCGATATTTTTTGTAGCTCAATGCGGGGATGATCAGATTGGAGAAATGAGCATTCAATTTATTGAAAATAACAATGTACATTGCGAATATATTACCCGTTACAAAGGGAATACTCGAATATCACTTGCTTTTTTAGATGAACAAAACAATGCACAATATCAATTTTATCCAGCCGGCGGTATTTCTAAAACAATATTCCCTAAGGTAAATTCTAACGATATAATCATATTTGGATCGTCATTTGCTTACAAAGATGAAAACAGAGAAGAATTAGTGCAGTTTTTACAAGAAAGCAAAGAAAAAGGAGCCATTATAGTATATGATCCGAATTTCAGAAAGAATTCATTAAATAAATTATCTAGCTATTTACCCCACATCAAAGAGAATATAACGCTTTCATCGCTTATTAAAGCTTCTGATGAAGATATCCAATTAATTTTTAATACCGCTACGCCTGAAGAAGCATATACACAAATTGAAAGAATTAATCCCATTCCATTTATATGCACCGCCAACAAAAAAGGGGTTTGGTATTGTAACGGAAAGCAAATAAAACATTATTCAGTACCTGAAATAATACCTGTTAGTACCATTGGAGCCGGAGATACATTTAATGCAGGTATAGTATACGGCATATTCAAACAAGGTATACTGAGCCAACATTTGAATAAAATGCAAGTAGAATTATGGGATCAAGTAATTCAGCAATCAATCATATTCTCTCAGAGAGTGTGCATGTTATATGATAATTATTTGGATGAATCATTTATAAAAGATAACCAGTTAATAATTAATTAATGTCGCCACTTAAAATCCTTAAAGCTTCCGCAGGTTCAGGAAAAACCTATCGTTTAACACATGAATACCTCAAACTGGTGTTAAAAGATGCACAAGCCTATAAACATATTTTGGCGGTAACATTTACGAAAAAAGCAACTGAAGAAATGAAGAACAGGATAACCAAAGAGTTATTTATCCTGTCATCGGGCAAAGAATCACAGCACATAGAGTTGTTATGCAAAGAGCTTAAATTTAATGAAACACATTTAAGAACACAAGCCAAAATAGCTTTACAAAAAATACTCAACGACTATTCGCGATTTAACATTGATACCATCGACAGTTTTTTTCAACGTATTATTCGCTCTTTTTTACAAGAAATTGGCTTGGATCCGGGATATGAAATTGAACTCAACCAAAGAAAAATATTAGAAGAAGTAACGGCTGATATACTATCAAAATTACATGAGAATAAAGAGTTACAGGAATGGATGATTGATATAGCCGAAGAAAATATCAGTGAAGGTCATTCATGGGATGTACAAAAAGCGCTCATTACATTGGGTAAAGAACTATTTAAGGAGTCGTACCAACAAATTTCGGCTGAATTAAATATAGCCATTCAAAGCAAAGAAAACTTAAAAAGTTTCAAAAGCAAGTTGATCATTCGTAAAAAACAATTTGAAAAAACTTGTACCGAATATGGCGAAAAAGGAATAAAAATTATAGATAATAATGGGTATAGTGTAGACGATTTTGCATATGGTAAAACAGGTGTAGCCAATTTTTTTAATAAATGCACAACACAAGATTTTGATAATATAGGTACTCGTGTTATAGAAGGTATGCAGGATGCTGAAAAATGGGCAAGTAAAAGCAGTCCGAAAAAAAAGGAATTAATTGCATTAGCCAGTACTCAATTAATGCCATTATTAAATGAAGCGGTTGAATATGTAAACTCACAACTGCCCATGATTGAAACCATCCAAAATATTCTAAAAAGTTTTGGTTACATAGGGGTTTTGTACGATTTAATGCTAAAAATAAGGGAGTATACATTTGAAAACAATTCTTTTCTGTTATCCGATTCGGGTGATTTTTTAAAAAGAATAATTGAAGGCTCTGAAGCCCCGTTTGTATATGAAAAAACGGGTGTTTTTATAAAAAATTTTATGATTGATGAATTTCAAGATACTTCATCCAATCAATGGAATAATTTTATTCCACTATTAGAGAATAGTTTGGCCGAAAACCACCAAAATTTAATTGTAGGCGATGTTAAACAATCTATTTATCGCTGGCGCAGCAGTGACTGGAAAATATTAGCCAACGAAGTTCAAAAACAATTTAGTGATGATCAAACTTCTATTGAGCACTTATCGGACAATTATAGGAGCTGTCCCCATATTATAGACTTTAACAATGCCATATTCAGTGTATCCTCAGAAATTCTTCAAGATCATTTTAATAAACTATGCACACAAAAAAATAATACCTATTCAAAATTAATTACCAACGCGTATCTCGATGTAGAGCAAGATTATCCAACAGGAAAAGAAGCTGATATTCAAGGATCAGTTCGAATTGATTTTGTAAATAATGAAAATAAAGATTTCAAAGAAAAGGCTGTCAATAAAGCCATTGAATACATAGAACAACTTCAAGAAAAAGGATATCATGCAAGAGAAATAGCCATTATTGTTAGAACAGGTAAAGATGGAAAATTGATAGCAGATGCTCTTTTAAATTATAAAGCGAGCAAAGCAAGCAAACCAAATATACAGTACGATTTTATTTCAAGCGATTCTATCTATTTATTCAATGCTCCTTGTATTCAATTTATCGTGAGCATATTAAAATACTATATATCGCCTGAAAACAGTATTAATAGGAATATTCTATTGCATCATTATTACAAATTAAATCATATTGAAAACGGTAGTCAGAATTTTTTACCGAACCAAAACAACAGTATTCCCAACGAAGAATTGTTGGCCCTGTTAGAAAAAATATACAAAGAAAACATTAGCAAATCGTTATTTGAAATAAATGCTGCCATTACCAAAGAATTCAATTTAAATCAAAACGAATATAATATCTCATATTTACAAGCCTATTACGATTTAATACTCGATTTCTCAAGAAAATATAGCGGTAATTTAAAACAATTCATTGATTGGATTGCTGAACATAGTGATGCAACATTATCGATTAATGAATCGCAAAATGCTATTCGAATCATCACCATTCATAAGGCAAAAGGATTGCAGTTTAAAAATGTAATTATTCCGTTTTGCAGTTGGGAATTAGAAAGTACCCGAGAGTATATGACGCCCTTTATTTGGTGTAATACCCAAGCAACCGATTTAAAAGATTTGCCTTATATCCCGATTAAATATAATAAAATTAAAAATACCGTATTTCAACAAGAATACAACACCGAAAAAGTTCAAATGTTGGTTGATAATTTAAACTTGTTATATGTTGCCTTTACACGTTGCTGTAACAATTTGTATATAGTAACACCCAATAATCCTAAACTAGAACTAAAAACAACCGGCGATTTGTTGCTGCAAACTCTAAAAAGAAATACTCAGAATAATAAACATGAAATCATACTCAATGCAAATTTAAATGAAGATGTTTATCAATTAGGTACCATAGAAACAGCTACGAGCAAAGAAAAGGAACAGAAGCATTTTGTTGATTGGCGCAAAATAAGAACCGGCAATAGTCGTCAAACCATACGTCAGAAAAGAAATTACGATACTTTATATTCGAATGCTAGTAATTTAAATTTACTGGAAGGTAATTACATGCATCAAGTAATGGCCGATATTCAATATGAAAAAGATATTCCTCAGGCGATAGAAAAATTGTATTATTCAGGAAAAATAAGTTTGCAGGAGAAGGAAATAATAAGAAATAAAATAGAGAATCTAATAAGCACAGAAAAAGCACGCCATTGGTTTTCGGAAGATTACGAAATACTCAATGAAAAAGAAATAATAACGCCCGAGAACAATCTGTACAGACCAGATAGGATTATTACTAAAAACAATGAAGCAATAGTTATTGATTATAAATTTGGCGATATAAAAACAAAAAAACACCGAAAACAAATCTCGTTGTACACCCAATTATTAAAAGAAATGGGATATATAAAAGTGAGTGGATATTTATGGTATGTTCAAGGAAATGAAATTGAATTAGTAGAATAAATGCAAGAATCTAAAAATCCATATCAAAACGAAAAAAGGTATCAATCCTATTCAGAATATTTAAAAGGTATTTTTGGAAGCAGGGTTCAAAAGCTAAGTATTGATGCAGGTTTTACCTGTCCCAATCGCGATGGTAGTATTGGAAGGGGCGGTTGTATTTATTGCAATAATGAAGGATTTAGTCCTTCGTACTGCCATGCTGCAAAAAGCATAACCCAGCAAATTCAAGAAGGAATAGAATTCCATAGCGTTCGATATAGAAGAGCTCAACAATATTTAGCTTATTTTCAGTCGTACACCAATACATATGCTTCGGTAGAAAAACTTGAGAAAATGTACAACGAAGCACTCAGTTTTAATGATGTTGCAGGCTTAGTGATAGGAACCCGACCCGATTGTGTTAACAATGAAATACTTGATTTAATCGAACGTATTTCAAAAAAAGTATATGTTATTATTGAGTATGGTGTTGAAACAACCAATGAAGAAACACTCATTACCATAAACAGAGGACACAGCTATCAATTAGCCAAAGAAATCATTCACGAAACAGCCAGAAGAAACATAAAAACTGGAGCTCATTTCATCATCAATTTACCAGGAGAACCGGCCAACACATTTATACAGCAAATAGACGAAATATCGGCGTTACCCCTCACCAGCATAAAATTTCACCAATTGCAGGTATTACGAAATACTGTATTAGAAAAAAAATACAAATCAGATCCAAGCATATTTAAACCCATTACGTTGGAAGAATATTTGGATATAATCATTGAGATTGTTGAGCATTTGAATCCGAATATCGTGATAGAGAGAATTGCTTCGGAAGTACCACCCAGGCATTTGGTAGCAGGTAACTGGGGACTCATAAGATATACCGAAGTTGCCCGTTTATTTGAAAATAAAATGGCAGAAAAAAATACTTGGCAAGGAAAATATTATAAGAAATGAAAGCGTTTTTAAAAATTGTTGCAGAAGATTTAATACAAAAAACGGGAGGTGATTTTAAAAACTTCCGCATTGTATTTCCCAATAAGCGAGCACGGGTATACTTCAATTTTCATTTAGCGCAATTAATCAACAAACCTATTTTTGCTCCCGAATACTACACCATTAAAGATTTATTCAGTCGCATTAGTCAGCTAGAAATAGCCGATGATACCATCCTCATTTTTGAATTGTATGAAAGTTATTGTAAGATAAAAAACAGTACTGAAAGTTTTGATAAATTCTTTAAATGGGGCGAAGTTATGCTCAATGACTTTGATGAAATAGATAAATATTTAGCTTCGGCCAAGGATATTTATAGCAATTTAAAAGATTTAAAAGAAATTGAAAGTCGGTTTGATTATTTGAGTGAAGAACAAAAGAAGCTAATTTCAGCATTTTGGCAGCATTTCGGGACCAATGATTACAAAGATTATAAAGAACAATTTGTAAAAACTTGGGAAGCATTGCCCCTCATTTATGACGAGTACAAGAAAAATATAGAAAACAAGGGTATTTGTTACGAAGGGATGATGTTTAGAAAAGCGGCAGAACTAATCAAGGCAAAAACTATTGATGATATAGATGATACTATTTATTGTTTCATTGGATTTAATGCCATAAATCCTTGTGAGGAATTGCTTTTTCACCATTACCAAGCACGTGATAAAGCTATGTTTTACTGGGATTACGACCAACACTACATCAAGAATACCAGTCATGCAGCAGGAGAATATCTAAGAAGTAATATTCTCAAATATCCACAACAATTATCGAGTTCACTATTCAATAATTTAAAAACAGAAAAAAGCATACGAGAAATTGCTATCAGCTCAGAAACAGGACAGACACAGGTAGTAGCACAAATATTGTCAGAAATGAGTGCAGATGAATTAGAGAACACTGCCATTATTTTATCCGACGAACAATTACTGTTACCACTCATTAACGATATACCAGATAATATAAAGGATGTAAATATTACCATGTCCTACCCTATTTCTAATTCAAATATCGCTTCACTACCAGAAAGCATTGCATCGTTATATAAAAGGGCTAAGACAGAAGGTAAAGAAATTGCATATTTCTATCAAGATATTTTGCAAATTATAGGGAATCAAATTATAAAAGAAATTTATCCAGAAGATGCTAAGAGTATCAGAAATAATATTGTAAATTACAATAAATTCTATATCTATCAAAGTTCGTTGTCGAAAAATGAATTGTTTACATCCATATTTTCATTTCCTAGCAGCGGAGTAGCATTGATTCAGCAATTGAAGAAAATTCTACACAATATTTATCAAAAGCGGAATCAAATAAATGAAGAAGAAAACAATCATTTTGTTATTGAAAACGAAATTAGTTTTAGAATAACGGAAGAACTCAACAAAATAGAATTACTGCAAGCTACACATAAAATAGAACTAAGCATTGAAACCATCAACCGTTTAATCAGATTATTTATTAAACGTGCCGGAATGAATTTTGAAGGAGAACCTCTAAAAGGCTTGCAAATAATGGGAGTATTAGAAACTCGTTTGCTGGACTTTAAGAACATCATAATGGTATCGGTGAATGAAGGGAATATGCCTAAAAATAGTCAGTATATATCATTTATTCCCTATCATTTACGAAAAGGATTTGGATTAACAACGTATGAAAATCAGGATATTATTTATGCTTACTATTTTTATAGAAGTATACAGCGCTCGGAAAACATAAGTTTTATTTATCACAACCGCGATACAGGTATTAAGGCAGGAGAGATTAGTCGCTATTTATTGCAATTAAAATATGAAGAACAATTCCCTATCGAAAGCATGGTATACAGTTCTAATTTAATTAAGGATAGCATACAAACAATTAGTATTAAAAAAAGTGACGAAATATATGAGAAACTGCTTTTATACACTAAGAATAAAAAGCTCTCTCCTACTGCCATTGATATGTACATCGATTGTCCGTTAAAATTTTATTTTCATCATATTGCCAAGATAGCGGAAGAAGATGAAGTAAGTGATGAAATTGACAGTGCAGGCTTAGGAAATATTTTTCATGCCACAATGTATTCTTTATACAAAAATTATATTGGGAAAGAAATAAAGAAAGTAGATTTACAAGAGATTACAAAGAATAAAAAGCTTATTGAAGAGAGCATATTAGAAGCCTTTAATGAGTATTTCTTAAAGAAAGAAAACGGTAAAGCAAGTTTACTTGATATTCAAGGTAAGAACATAATTGTTTATAACGTTATATTGAAATACATAAACAATTTATTAGAATATGATATGGGGATAGCGCCCTTTACCATGCTCTATTTAGAAAATTCGGTTGAAAGCAAAGTTGAAATTAACAAGAAAACCATGAGCATATCTATTGGTGGTATTATAGATAGAGTGGATGAGAAAGACAATTATTTGCGGGTGATTGATTATAAAACGGGAGGGAAAAATAATATTAAAACGAAAGTGATTGCAGAATTATTTGATCATTCCATAGAGAAACGGAATTCGCCACTGCTTCAAACATTGATATATTCGAGCATCATATCCAAAACCAATACAAAGAGTATAATACCCGGATTATATTACATTCGAGAATTATTCGATAAGGACTATGATTGGAAAATTAAAAGCGATAAAGAAAATGTAACTTTCGATGCCGTAAAGAATGAATTTGAGGAAGGTTTGCAGCAGATTATAGAAGAAATATTCAATAGAGAGTTTGAATTTCATCAAACCGAATTTGATGAAAAATGCAGTTATTGCAATTTTAGGGAGATATGTGAGAGATAATTCTATAGAAATTGGTTTAGCATTATTAAATATTGCAAATTCAATCCTTATAAAGCATCAAAATGGAGATGTAAATACAATATTTAAAGAAGAATAAGAATCCTGTTGTTATGTTGTAAAATTTATTTACATTTGTAATAATAACTAAAAGATTAATTAATATGAAGCGAATTACAGGATTGCTATTTTCATTAGTTTCCTTTATTATATCGTGTTTTCCTCAAAGTAAGAGCAAGCCTAATATTATAGTTATAATGACCGACGATTTAGGTTATACAGATTTATCTTGTTATGGTAATCAGTTTAATGAAACGCCAAACATCGATAGTTTAGCAAATGGCGGCATTCGGTTTACCAATTCTTATTCAAGTAGCCCAGTTAGTTCACCATCACGAGCAGGATTTTTGACAGGAAAACATCCGGCACGACTACAATTGACTAATTTTTTAGTTGGGAATAAAATTGATTCAGCTTCACCAGTTTTACCCGCACCCTGGAAGCCTTATTTAAACGCATCAGAATTGACAATTGCAGAAGTTTTACAAAGTAATGGTTATAAAACAGGGATTGTTGGTAAATGGCATGTAGGAAATCATGATAGTATAGCTCCATGGAATCAAGGGTTTAACTACACTAGAATGATAGGGAAAAATTCATTAGATTATTACAACTACAGCATTTTTGAAGACTCATATCAAAAAGAATTTACGGATAATGGAACAAGCTATTTAACAGATAAACTGACAGATTATGCTGAAGAGTTTATTTCAGAAAACAAAGAAAAACCATTTTTTTTATACTTAGCGTATACAGCGCCTCATGTTTTATTAGTACCCAAAGGTGAAAAATTGAAAAAATACCTATTTAAGTATAATAAATACAATGATAAATACAATCCATACTACGCAGCAATGATTGAAAGTATAGATGAGGGCGTAGGACGATTGGTCTCATTACTAAAAAATAAAGGATTGTTAGATAATACGCTTATAGTTTTCACCTCTGATAATGGAGGAGTATCAGTAGCCGAGTTAGGACCAGTACCTACCAATTTAGAGCCTTTAAACAAATGGAAAGGATATGTTTATGAAGGCGGAATAAGGATACCAACGATAGTGTATTGGAAGAATAAAATTACATCTGGTAACATTGAAGACAGTTATTTTAGTAATATTGACTTTTTTCCCACATTTACAGAGCTATGCGGCATTAATATAAATCCTGATAAAATAGATGGAAAAAGCATAAATTCACTTCTATTTAACAATAGCAATAAAACCTACAATCGAGGACCATTATATTGGCACTATCCTCACTTTTCGAATCAAGGAGGTAGACCAGCAGGTGCTGTTAGACAAGGTAAATATAAACTTATAGAAAATTTTGAAACAGGAGCAATACAATTATTCGATTTAGAAAAAGATATATCAGAATCAAAGAATTTAGTTCTTGAAAATCCTCAAAAAGCTAATGAAATTCATCAATTGCTTATCAAATGGAGGAAAGAAGTGAATGCTTCAATGGTGCTTACAAATCCATTATATAAATCAAAATAATTAGTAAGTTTAATTTGCAATTTTAAAACGATTGTATTTTTTTTCAATAAATACTTTTATAATAAATTTACATGTATAAAAAGAAATTCATTATCTATCTTTTTCTAGTCATTACAATTAATGCCTGCAACAAGGGAAAAAAATCTGATAATTTAAGTAAAAAATCGACTGAAATTGAAGTTGATGTACATATAGTATCTCCTAAGTTAATGAAACATCAAATTGAAATAAACGGATCGATTTTATCTAATGAAGAAATAGAATTACGGCCTGAAGTATCGGGTAGGATAAAAAATATTTTATTCAAAGAAGGAGAAGTTGTTAATAAAGGCCAGTTGCTAATAAAACTAATAGACGATGAGCTTCAAGCGCAATTACAAAAGAATGAACTTCAAATTCAACTTGCAAGTAAAGAAGAATTCAGAAAAAAAGAATTACTATCTATAAAGGGAATAAGTGAAATGGAATATGATGAAATTGTGCATCAATTGAACAGTTTTAAGTCAGAAAGAGCCATAATTCAAGCAATGATATCCAAAACAGAGATATTTGCCCCCTTTTCTGGAATTATTGGAATTAGAAATGTTAGTGAAGGAGCCTTTGTTACAAATACAACCAAAATTGCAACATTACAACAAAACAATCCTGTAAAAATAGAGTTTAGCATACCGGAACGATATGTTTCAATAATTAAGAAAGGGAAAAAAATTACCTTTTCAACTGCAAGTAGTGAAAAAGAATTTATAGCCAATATTTATGCATTTGAGCCAAAAATTGATCTAACCACACGATCAGTAAAAATACGAGCAATGGCAGATAATAGTGACAATTTATTATTTCCGGGTTCATTTGCTAAAATAAATTTTGATTTAACAAAAGAAAACAAAAGTATCGTTTTGCCAACAAAAGCAATTATTCCAATCCTTAATGGAGAACAAGTTTTTATAATAAAAAATGGTAAAGCAGTTGCTAAAAGGGTAAAATCGGGACTTCGAACAAAGGATGAAATTGAAATAATAGAAGGACTATATCCTACAGATACAGTAGTATTGAGTGGACTCATTCAAATGAAAGAAGGAACATCATTAAGGGCAAAACAACAATAATAATACAATGAATATAGCCTCCATAAGTATCAACAGACCTGTTTTAGCATCTGTGCTTTCAATCATGATTGTATTGTTTGGTTTAGTTAGTTTTGGCAAGCTAGGACTAAGAGAGTATCCCAGTGTTGATCCACCGATAGTAACTGTTACCACCACCTATACAGGAGCCAATGCTGATATAATTGAATCGCAGATTACTGAACCACTTGAAACATCCATTAATGGCATATCGGGAATAAGAACTATTAATTCTACTAGTAGCGATGGAAGAAGTATAATTACAGTAGAATTCAATTTAAATGCCAGTATGGAAGCTGCAACCAATGATGTACGCGACAGGGTTTCACGAGCTGTAAAAAATTTACCATCTGATGTTGATCCACCTGTTATTGTAAAATCTGATGCTGACTCTGATCCAATTATCATTATGTCGGTTGTAAGTGAAAAAAGAGACCTACTTGAACTTACAGACTTTGGAAATAACATATTAAAAGAGAGGTTGCAAACCATAACTGGTATTAGTGAAATAAGAATATTTGGAGAAAAAAAATATTCGATGAAGCTTTTGCTCGATCCGAATAAAATGGCTGCGTATAGTGTAACACCAACAGATATAAGGAATGCTCTCAATAGAGAAAATATTGAACTTCCATCAGGAAGAATTGAAGGATATCAAACCGAATTAACTATCAGAACATTTGGCCGACTAACCACAGAAGAAGATTTTAACAACCTAATATTATACGAACAAAACAACACGATAATACGACTTAGAGATGTTGGTATAGCAATGTTATTACCCGAAAATGAGCGAACATTATTGAGAGGAAATAATGGCATACCCATGATTGCACTTGCCTTAATTCCACAGCCTGGTTCAAGTCATATAGCTATTGCAGATGAATTCAATAAAAGAATTGAGCTTCTAAAAAAAGAATTACCATCAGATATTTCATTAACAGTAACATTTGATACAACAATAAATATTCGAAAATCGATAAAGGAAGTAGAAGAAACTATTTTAATAGCGTTCCTTCTAGTTGTAATAATCATTTTTTTATTTTTACGGCATTGGAAAACAACACTTATACCAATAGTAGCAATTCCCATTTCATTAATTGGGTCTTTCTCTATTATGTATATTTCTGGTTTTACTATAAATATACTTACACTACTAGGTATTGTTTTGGCTACAGGCTTGGTTGTAGATGATGCTATTGTAGTATTGGAAAATATTTATAAAAAAATAGAACAAGGTGAAACACCGGTTAAAGCGGGTCATAAAGGGTCGCATGAAATTATATTTGCAATCATATCAACTACCATTACACTAGTCGCTGTATTCGTCCCCATAATTTTTATCAGCGGAATTACAGGGAAATTATTCAGGGAATTTGCAATAGTAGTATCAGGATCTGTTATTATTTCAGCATTTGTATCACTTACGCTAACTCCGATGATGAGTGCACATTTGCTAAAAAAAACAAACACAAATAATAAGCTATTTTTAAAGAGTGAACGATTCTTTGAAGGAATGACAAATTTATATCAACATACGTTAAAATCATTCATAAAAAAAAGATGGCTGGCAATTGTAATTATGATTGTGACGATAATAATAATTGTTGGATTAGGAATGTTAATACCATCGGAATTAGCTCCTACTGAAGATAAAAGTAGAATTCGCATCATGACCACCGCACCCGAAGGCACATCGTACGAATCAATGAGCGATTATATGGCTACACTTATAAGTTATGTAGATACCATAAAAGAAAAAGACGTTTTAATTTCGCTAGTAGCACCGGGGATGGGAGCTGTTAATACTGGTTTTATAAGGCTTGGATTAACGCCTCCTGATACACGTAAAAAATCACAACAAGATATCACCGATGAACTAAACCAACAGTTAAAACAATTCAATTTTTCGAAAGCATTTGCCACACAGGAGCAAACAATTGGAAGAAACTCTGGTTTACCCGTTCAAATAGTAATACAGGCTCCAAACTTTGAGCAACTCAAATTAACCCTTCCTGGTTTATTAGATAAAATTCAATCAGACAAAACTTTTCAAGTGGTTGATGTTAATTTAAAATTTAACAAACCTGAATTAAAAGTAGAAATTGATAGAGAAAAAGCAAAAGTTTTAGGTTTATCTGTAAAAGATATTGCTGAGAATATTCAGTTGTTCTTTAGTGGCCAAAGGTATGGTTATTATATAAATAACAACAAACAATACATGGTAATTGGACAAGCAGATCGCGAAGATAGAGACGAACCTTCGGATATTCTATCAATTTATGTTCGAAATTCACGTGGAGAATTGATACAATTAGGGAATGTATTAAAATTCACAGAACAAAGCAGTCCTCCTCAATTGTTCAGATATAACCGTTATGTTTGTGCCATCATATCAGCACAACCGTCAAAAGGTATTTCGCTTGGCGAAGGAATTACGACCATGCAAGAAATTACAAAAGAAAATCTCCCCGTAGATTTTTCGACTTCACTTACTGGTACCTCAAGAGATTTTGCAGAAAGTTCTAGTAGTATTTTTTATGCTTTTCTATTTGCTCTTGTCTTAATTTATCTTGTATTAGCTGCACAATTTGAAAGTTTCCGCGATCCATTAATTATAATGTTTACGTTACCTCTTGCGATAGGAGGAGCAGTTTTATCACTTTACATTTTCAATCAATCATTAAATATTTTTAGCGAAATTGGAATTATCGTTCTAATTGGAATTGTAACAAAAAACGGTATTTTAATTGTTGAATTTGCCAATCAAAGACGGAATACCGGATTATCCATTAATGAAGCAGTAATTGATGCTGCTACACACCGATTGCGCCCCATATTAATGACAAGTATGGCTACTATTTTAGGAGCGCTACCAATAGCACTAGCATTAGGAGCAGCAGCTAAAAGTAGAGTTCCTATGGGAATTACCATAATAGGAGGACTTCTCTTTTCATTGTTTTTAACACTTTATGTAATTCCGGCCATATATACTTACTTATCAAAACCTATAAAAAATGCAAAGAAACATTAATATTTCTCTCATTTTCCTAATTATGTCTATAAAAGCGTATTCAGCTAATGATACTCTAACGCTTTCAGATGCAATTCAATTGGGATTAGAAAATAATTATTCTATTAAAATTGAAGCCAATAACAACAAAATTTCTTCCAACAATAATACACTTGGTAATGCAGGATTTTATCCTATTATTAACGCACAAGGTTCTTTGATAAACAATATTAACAATACCCAACAGATATATAGCAATGGGACTATTGTTGACAGAAAAAATGCGACTTCATACACAGTTAATCCCGGCATTTCACTAAACTGGGTTCTGTTTGATGGATTTAAAATGTTTATTGAAAAGCGGAAATTTGAAACATTAGAACAAATGGGCAATCTTAATTACAAGATGACTGTTGAAAATACAATATCAAATATTATCGTAACATACAATAGTATTATTCAGCAAAAAAAAAATATTTCAAATTTGCAAAACGCATTGAATATCTCGAAACAAAGATTGATTATTTCAGAAATGAAGGCCAAACTGGGAAGTTTATCAGAATTAGGCATTTTAGAAGCTAATGTTGATTTAAATCAAGACAGTGCAGCTCTATTAAAGCAACTTGCCTCTATAAAAAATACAAAAGCTACATTAAATAAATTGCTCAACAGAAATCTAGAAATTGATTTTGAAGTTGAAAATAATATATTTCTACTTACAAAATTTAATTATCAACAATTACTCCAAAATACCTTAGAACAGAACAGTAGTGTTTTATTATCAGAACAAAATGAATTGATATCTGGTTTGGAATATAAGCTAACTCACGCACCCCTATTTCCCAAAATAAGTATTTTTTCGGGTTATACATACAACATAACAGAGAATCAAGTTGGTTTTATGCTATATAATAAAGGTATTGGTTTTAATTATGGAATAAATTTCTCATATCCTCTGTTTAATGGAACAAACAACCTTAGAAATATAAAAAACTCAGCCATTAAAAAAGAAAATGCCTCATTCGAAAGTAGATTAGTAAAAACTGACGTAGAAAGTATGATTTATGAACTATATAATAATTATGAAATTACGATTGATTTGATCAATTTTGCGTATAAAACAGTTGAACTTTCAGTTAAAACCAGTCAAATTGCTTTCGAAAAATTCAAGCTAGGAGAAATAAACGACATTGATTTTAGATTGACCCAATTAAAACAATTAGAAGCAGAACAGCAACTTATTATAATGCAATACGAAGCAAAACAATATGAAACGGAATTAATGAGACTTAGTGGAAATATATTGAGGTAAAAAAACAGGAATAAAAAAAGGGATCATTAATCCCTCTTATTTGCACTTTTCGCTTTTTTGTCAGCTCTTTTTTCCTTTAATGATTTTAAAGGCTCCTTCTTAACTTTCTTCTCTGCAACTTTTTCTTTAGCCATGACTTACATAGTTTAAATTAGCTATAAAGGTAATAAAAAAACTTATTAAACGCAATAGAAGTAACAAGCAAATTTGTTTTTGCCAGAGAATAGGGAGTTGCTGGGATGCAAAGGTGCTAAGAAGCTTTGTTATCAGCTTAATTATTAATTGTTTAAATCAGTAAGGCTAACATAATTTTAGAAATAGAAATATACAACATTTCCTTTTTCGTTCAGCTCAGGCATGTAGCCTAAGCCGAACGGGGGGGGATGAAGGTAACATTGAGAGGTGATAGGAACGAAGTGAAAGTGATTTTGACCGGCCCTTCGGCTCCGCTCAGGGACCGGTATAATCAAATTAAAATCTGTTTTTAATAAAATACTACCTATAAAAATCAATAGATGGCTGGGCTAGCTAAACTTTTGCGTCCCATCTGAATTCACACTATTGTTGAACCAAAACGGACAAGATAAGTAATAAAAACTCCTTAGCTTGACGGCTATGGAAAAAGAATAAAGCCGAACGGGTGTGTGAAACCAATTAAATAAATTATATTGTTACATTTTGAATCCGTTTTATTTATTTGTTTTTTTGTGTATGAATAAATGTAATTGTTATGACTACAAAACAAGTTAACGTATCGAATAAAGTGCAAGCAAAAAAACTAGCGATTTTTTTTGCGAAAGCAAGAGTATGTGGATGCTGTTTCTTTGATTGAAGAAACAATTCCCATAAAAAACGATGAATAAAACCTCCCTGGTCGTCCGGCTACAAATTCTGAAATAGAAACCTTATTTAAAGAAATGGATAAGCAAGGCAAGAAAGGGATCTCATCAGCTGCTTTAAATAAAAAAATTGCTAAATGGAAACAAAACCAATACGAATAGTTTGGCAATTATTAGCTGAATAGTCATTGATTAAAATCCACAAATACATAACAAAAGAGAATCCTTTAAATGCAAATATGTTTATTGACCGCCTGTATGAATTTGGAGAAAGCTTAAAGATACAGCCTGAAAAATACCCAATCAATCGTTTTCCAAAATACAAAAATCGTAATTATCGCACTGCAATTTTTGACAGAAATTATATATTTTTTTACAGGTATGATACAAAGTTTTTAAACATTAGCAACATTGTGCATACCTCCCGTCTTAAATAAATGCAAAGAATGTTCCCAATTGCGATGAAATGGTATTGTTGATTTTTCTCTACCAAGATGTCAGGGCTAGGGACCCTTTTGGAATTATATCTATTTTTTACATTCCAATTTAAATTAATCATATAAATATTTTACAAAAGAAAGAACTCAATTTTTATAAAATTGCAAAAAAATATCAAAAAATTTCTCTTTTTTAAAAACTACTTTTATATTGGCAGCGAGAAAGATTAATAATTTTTATTTTAAATCTTTTTAAATGAACTTGAAATCACAAAATGTGACATCGAGTTATTACTCTTGTTAAATAATAATAAAATGAGCCAATCGATAGAAATATCAAGCAAATAAATAGAAAGTAAATTTTTTTATATCCGTAGTTTAAAAGTTATGATAGACAGCGATTTAGCTGAACTATACGGAATAGAAACAAGAGTTTTAAATCAAGCTGTAACCAGAAACATGAAAAGGTTCCCTGAAGACTTTATGTTTCAATTAACTGAAGAAGAATGGATGATTTTAAAAACAAAAAATGCGACCTTATCTGGTTGGGGAGGCCGTCGTAAACTCCCAAATGTATTTACAGAACATGGAATATTAATGTTATCAAGTGTTTTAAACTCAGACAGAGCAATTAAGGTAAACATTAAAATAATGCGAGTTTATGTCAGGATAAGAGAATTAATTATAGCTCATAAAGATATAATGAACAGGCTGGATCAGGTTGAAAATAAACAGGTAGAACATGACAATAGTATTGTGTTAATTTTTGAATATTTGAAGCAATTTGAAGAAGCCAAGCATCAGCAGTTAGAACAGGCAAACCGTAAGAGAATAGGATTTAATGCAGAAAGAGAATAAATTAAAATACCTCCGTATTTATTGCCTGCGGCAATGCAATGGCTGGCTGCAAGAGCAATAGGAATAGGAATAATATTTTGCAAAAGCAGAATGGCATGGGGTAAAGATAGGGATTTTTGGGGAGATGCAAAAAACAGGAAAAATGGTGATAGGGACGAGGGATGAGGTGTTAGGGAAATGACCGGCCCTTCGGCTCCGCTCAGGGACCGGAGGCTTCCAAATTTTAGTTACGAAAGATGATTAATAACCGAAATTTGTTATTAGGATACGCCGGTGGCTGAGCGTAGCCGAAGCCAAAGGGACTGGCCCTTCGACTACCCTTCGGCTACGCTCAGGAACCAGCTCAAGGACCGGCCCTTCGGCTCCGCTCAGGGACCGGAATATTCAAAATAAAATCTGTTTTTAATAAAATATCACCTATAAAAATCAATAGATGTAAGGGCTAGCGCCCCTTATACGACCGATCAGAATGATCTCTTTTGTCTAACTTTTACGAAAAATCTTTAATTGGATTTTTTTTTTATTGTAGACATAAGTCTATTATGATATTTTCGAATCAGGCATGAAACCTATTTCGAACGGGGGATGTGGTTATTTTCGATTCTCCCATATTTTAGGATTACAACTGGTATGTTGGATGGCTAAAACATAAATAACGTCATCTTCTATTATAAAAAAAATACCAAATGGAAATCGCTCGGTTAAAGCTCTTCGGACATTCTTATAGACTATTTGAAATTGCAATGGACTTCTTTGGATGGCATTGATTTTTGCATCTAAGGCTAGTACAAACTCATCCCCTTAGCCTTCTCTTTTATCATTATACCAAATAGCCGCTTCAGTGGCGTCATACTCAGCATAAGGCTTGATTATCAGCTTATGCATCAGAATCGACTTTGTATTCTGGCTTTAACATCGTTCCAATTTGAACCTTCTAGGGGTCTCGTTTTTTGCGCTTCTAGTCTTTCATCAAGCAATTGCATGATTTCTGCAGATAATTCAACTTGCTCTTCTTTTTCTGCAATGCTATCCCATATG
>JFJP01022031.1_pt1 | contig 19162 bp, 21 predicted proteins | sample 431651 | NCBI WGS metagenome assembly JFJP01 (sample SAMN02602958, study PRJNA72255) | Microbial mat metagenome, whole genome shotgun sequencing project. | biome: fresh water; feature: sink hole; material: water; isolation source: purple microbial (photo- and chemosynthetic) mats found in...
AGATCAAGCACATTTTTCTTTGCTTGGGCAAGGCTGTCGGTCAGATTTTTTCCTTCTTCCCGATATTTTGCAAGAACATTCGCTATCTGGGTTTTCTGGGTCTCGGAAAGATTGAGTTCTTTCAGAAGCCTGAATCCCATAAAGCCGCCGCCGTGTCCGTAAAATTTTCCCTCTGCTCTGTCCCCGCACTGTTGTCCGGAACGTCCTGCCATTGCTGCCCCGCAAAAGACCATTACCAAAACCATTGCGATACTGACTGCTTTCAGTCCTTTCATTTTTGCCTCCTTTAAAAATAAGTTGAAAATTGAAAACTGTTTTGCACTTTTCACTTCTTACTCATAATAGTCGGCTGCCATTCCCGAAAAGTTACAAAAAAATTCTGGCTAAAATGTTTTTAGTAGTGTAAAGTTGATTAAATTTTTATTAAATCTTTATCGGAAATAAAAGGTTTCCCGCAAAGGCGCATCTGATTTTAGCCCGGGCGCAGAGAAACAGAACGGCTTATTTTTTTTATAAAAACAGTTTTTCTTTGCGTTCTTTGCGCCTTTGCGAGAAATTAAAGCAGCTTTGCGAGAGTTTTAAACGCTTATTTCCGATAATGTTGCGGCATTAAAAAAAATGAAATACTGAAGGGTCAGATCATGGGCAAGCTCTTTGGCACAGACGGAATCAGAGGCGCGGCAAATGTCTATCCGATGACGGCTGAAATGGCATTGAATATCGGGCGGGCGATTGTGTCGCTTTTCAGAAAAGAGGGACACAAAGCAAAAATCATCATCGGGAAAGATACCCGAATGTCAGGCTATATGTTTGAATATGCAATTGTTTCAGGGATATGCTCCATGGGCGGCGACGCCCATCTTGCCGGAACGCTTCCCACGCCTGCGGTCGCATGTCTCACCGCTTCGATGAAAGCCGATGCCGGAATCGTCATTTCAGCATCCCACAATCCTTTTTATGACAACGGCATCAAAATTTTCAAAAGCGACGGCTACAAACTTGCGGACGAAAAAGAAGCGGAAATCGAAGCCTTAATCTTGAATGGCAACATCGCTTTGCTGTGCGAATCAGTTCGGGAAACCGGCAAAGTCTTCAGGATAGCGGAGCCGGGAAAAAAGTATGCGGATTTTCTCAAAGCCGCCCTGCCCGGAGAATCTTTGTTTAAGGGCATGAAAATCGTTTTGGATTGCTCAAACGGTGCAACATACCGCGTCGCGCCCCAGATTTTCAAAGACCTCGGAGCAGACGTGGAAGCTTTGTTTGTCTCACCCGACGGCAGAAATATCAACGAGAAATGCGGCTCTCAATATACTGAAACGCTTCAGAAACAAGTTGTCGAATCCGGATCGGACATCGGACTTGCCTTTGACGGCGACGGGGACAGGCTCATTGCGGTTGACGAAAAAGGAAAGGTCATCACCGGGGATCAGATTCTGGCGATTTGTGCAAAGAGCATGAAACAAAAGGGCATTCTCAGAAATAATCTGGTGGTCTGCACGGTGATGAGCAATATCGGATTCAAGCTTGCCCTGAAAGAGATGGGAATCAATTATCTCACGGCAGACGTGGGCGACCGCTATGTGCTTCAGGAAATGCGGACATCCGGCGCGGTGATCGGCGGCGAGGATTCGGGACACACGATTTTTCTCGAGCATCACACCACCGGCGACGGCATTCTTACGGCTCTCAAGCTGATGGAAGCCATGAAAGCCGAGGCAAAGCCGCTTTCCGAACTTAGCAGAATTATGAGTGTTTTTCCGCAGATACTGATGAATGTGACAGTGAAAGACAAGCCGGAAATTGAGACAATCCCGGAGATTATGAATGAGATAAAGGCGGCGAAGGAAAGTCTCGGAGAAAAAGGACGTGTGCTGGTGCGCTATTCAGGCACGCAGCCGCTTTGCAGGGTTATGGTGGAAGGTCCCACTCATGCGGAAACCGAGCGATACTGTTTGCAGATTGTCAATGCGGTTCAAAAGAAAATCGGCGTTTGAGCCGCAATAAACAATGTCTCGCAAAGGCGCATCTGATTTTAGCCCGGGCGCAAAGAAATTAAAGGCTTATTTTTTATAAAAAAAGCTTTCCTTTGCGCTCTCTGCGTGCTTTGCGAGAGATTAAAATTTCTCGCAAAGGCGCATCTGATTTTAGCCCGGGCGCAAAGAAATTAAAGGCTTATTTTTTATAAAAAAAGCTTTCCTTTGCGCTCTCTGCGTTTGAAAAATCGCTTTCCTTTGCGCTCTCTGCGTGCTTTGCGAGAAATAATGTTTATTGCACATTAATTGCCGGGAACATCGGAGGTAAATCATGGAGCCTTTTCTCGAAGAAATCGTCCGTTCTCCCCGTCTGATGCTGTATCAGCGATATATTGACGCAGTGCTTTCGGATGAACAGAAAAAAAGGGAACAGTTTTATGAGCAGATCAGGGAAGATCAGAAAGCTGAATTTATCAACGGAGAGGTCATTGTGCATTCGCCTGTAAAAATTGAACATAATATTGTCGGGAAGCTGCTTTTGGAACTCTTGGACATGTATGTGCGAATCCATCGTCTCGGATTTGTGGGATATGAAAAAATGCTGATTTCTCTCACCCGTAATGATTATGAACCGGATATTTGTTTCTGGAAAAAGGAAAAAGCATCTGCGTTCACGCCGAGACAGACAAGATTTCCCGCGCCGGATTTCATTGCGGAAATTCTCTCCGAAAGAACCGAAAAAATTGACAGAAGCATCAAATATGACGATTACGCGGCGCACGGCGTGGGAGAATACTGGATCATTGATCCGGTCGGAGAGACTATCGAGAAATATATATTGAAAAGCAGCGGAACGCCGCCAACATACCCTTACTATGAACTGGCTCTGAAAGTGCGGACAGGACTGATAAACAGCGATGCGGTTGCCGGTTTCGAGATTCCGGCGCGGGCTGTGTTTGATGAGAATGAGAATCTGGCAGCGCTGCGGAAAATACTGTCCGGATCAGGATTTTCAGGATTAAAGGATTAACAGGATTTTTATATCTGCCATTTCCGAGCGAAGCGAGCCAATTTTATAAAATAGGCTTTGCCTGTAGAACGGGTTTCAAACCCGTTTTACATGGGAAGGCCGAATTTTATAAAATGGGCTCCTCACTCCGTTCGTCGAAATGACACAGTGTTTTGTTCGTCGAAATGACAGTTTGGAGAGCATTGTCATTTCAAGCGAAGCGAGAAATCTTATGCTCTCCGCAATCCTGAAAATCCTTTAATCCCGAAAATCCTGATCAGTCTTTTCTTCCGCCGAGGATGTTCAGCAGAAACAGGAACATATTGATGAAATCCAGATACAGTGTCAGCGCGCCCATGATTGCGCCTTTGCGGATCACCGCAGCGTCAAGTCCGGCAGGCTGCGAAAGCGCCATGTCTTTCAGCTTCTGGGTGTCGTAAGCTGTCAGACCGACAAAGACCAGCACGCCGATATAACTGATAATCATCGTCATCGCCGAACTTTTTATGAACATATTGATAAGAGAAGCAATAATAACGCCGATCAGCCCCATCATAAAGAAACTGCCCAATGAGGTGAGATCACGCTTTGTCACCCAGCCGTAAGCGCTGCATCCGGCAAAAGTCAGCGCACAGACCCCAAAAGTCGAGGCAATGGAGGACATGGTGTATGCAAGAAAAATAACGGAAAGCGTCGCGCCGTTCAGCGCGGAATAAAAAAGAAACAGCCCGGTTGCAGTTGAAGCGGACATTCGCTGAATCCTTGCGGAAAGAATAAAGACAAGTGCCAGTTCGCCGATAATGAGCGGAATACGGAGAGAGTACATCAGTTGAAAAAGGGAAAGGTTGCTTGCCACAACAAACGCAACAAGCGCGGTGAGTCCGAGTCCCACAGCCATCCAGTTGTAAACGCTTTGGACAAAGGAATCAACCGTTACCTGTGTCTGCGTCCGTTTCTGTAAAAGTTCCATAGTGTTACCTCCTGTATTGTTTTATTTATGTTTACTTTTTGTTACTAAGATAACACAGTTGCCAAAATTTTCAAGATAAAAATGCCGAAATAAGTATGAAACCGGAAGAAATTTATCAACAACTGAAAGAACTTGCTGAAAAACTTGATATTGCAGTGTCCGAACAGAATTTTCGGAACACAGGCATAAAAGTGAAAAGCGGCTTGTGCAAGGTAAAAGGCAAGACCATGTTTATAATGGATAAACACGAATCTGTTTATAAAAAAAACAAACTGCTGGCGTCCTGCCTCAGCAGGATGCCCCATGAAAATATATATGTTGTTCCCGCGATCCGGGAGATGCTGACACCGAGGAAAACAAGCGGTTGAATGCACCGCTACCCAAAAATTAAAATTGCATATAGCGTTAACTTGAAAAAATGATGAGGAGAACAGATAAAAAATATCTTGAAAAAATGCTTCCCGATCGGAATCGCTTATCTTTCTGTCAGTTACGTTTGTTTCTGTTCTGAATCACTGAAAGCCTTGCAAAATTCCCGAAAAGAGTTTATATTCTTATAAACATCATTTGTTTGGTAATTTCATATTGTTCGTGCTTTCGTGTTTAAACTTAATTTGTTTAAGGAGGAAAAATCATGTTCGGCATCATTGTTATCAGCATACTGTTCGGCATTGCTCTGACTGTTATTCTCGAATTCCTTACCATCCGTTCAGGAATCGTGATGACTTATCCGAGCCGTTTCAATTTTGAGGAAACAGCGAAGATGCTGACGCAGGCGGTTACAGAAGCAGGCTTTACCCTGCTCAGTTCCGAAATGTTAAACGGAAAACTGCGGGAAAAAGAGGTTTATCTCGGATCACGGATATGGCTCATCAAATTTTACAAAGCAGAGTATATGGGGGAATTGCTGAAAGAGAGACCTTGCATGGCATGTCTCATGCCTCATACTGTCGCCGTATATGAAACGAGCAAAGGCAGTGTGGAAATTTCCAGACTGAACACCGGTATGATAGGGAAAGTGATGGGCGCAGCAGCTCGGATTCTGGGGGAAAAAGCATTTTCAGATGAGAAGAAAATCTTGGAAAGCGTTCTTGTAACGCATGATAACGTATCTTGATTTAACATATTCATTCGTGTTTCATTCGTGAAACAATCTGTGTTTATTCGTGGCAAAAAGCTGACTCGCTGATTTTGCCACGAATGCACACAGATTTGTCAGAAATACAACAACACGAATTTTACTGATTTTCGGCAGGCGGCGATGCAGCCCCTTTTTCCAATTCATTGATACGGCGATTAATGTCATTCAGCAGGGCTTGCACGGAATCTGCTTCAGCTTTCAGCATACTGACTTCATCTGTCGTACTCGCAGGATAAACCGGTGCATAGCCTCGGCAGCGGAACCCTCTTCCGGCCCCCGGGCCTCTGCCGAATCCCAAGCCTCTTCCGGCACCCAAACCCTGTCCGTAACCGCGTCCTCTTCCATAGACTTCCGTACTGTATGCAGAATTACAAAAACCCCTTCTGCCGCCTGTCATGGCACCCATACCAAAGGGGCCTGTTCTGTCAAATCCTGGCATAATAGCCTCCTTTCTTTTTAACGCTGTCCTTGTCTTTGTCCCTGTCCCTTGCCGCCGCCGCAGTTTCCCCTGCCTTGTCCGCCATTTTTTCCCTTGCCCTGACCGCTGCCTTGCCCGCCTCCGGTGCCGCAGGAACCTTTTCCCTTACCTGTTTTTGACCCCTGACCGCAGGGGCCTGTCCCGTCAAATCCCGGCATAATGCTCCCCTCCTTTCATCTGAATTTCTATGTGTTTTGATCTTATGCTCATATATTAAATCTTTTATTTCACATGTCAAGCTTTTTTTTGCGGAATTAAAATTATAGCGTTGTAATAATCTTTTTTGAATCATATAGAAATTACGCTGTTGACAATTCAGTATGAGTAATATATTTTTTGATATAAATTCTCTTTTCACTGAATTAAGATGCTTGTTTTATTTTGAGGACAGAATTGAAAGAAATCGTACCGCAGACAGAAATATATGCGTCTTTTTTAAGCAGGTTGCAGGGCATTTACCGCTTAATGGATCGGAAATACAGAGAAGCGGCGGATTATTACGGCTTTCACTGTCAGGGCTGTGAGGACAACTGCTGTCTGACCCGTTTTTATCATCATACTTTTCTGGAATATCTTTATATTTTGAACGGATTTGAGACCCTTGATGCCGAAATGCGGAAAAGCATCAGACAAAGGGCTTCCGAAGTAAGCAAAAAAATGAATGCCGAATCCCGGCTGATGTGTCCGCTGAATGCTGGCGGCTTGTGTGTGCTGTATGCGTATCGCCCCATGATATGCCGTCTGCACGGAATTTCCCACGAACTTCAGAAGCCGGGGCAGCCGGCGATTTTCAGCCCCGGATGTGAAGTTTTTACAAAGCTGGCTGAAGGAAAACGCTATTTCAAATTTGACCGGACGCCGTTTTATATGGAAATGGCAGGCTTGGAATCGGAATTGAGGCAGGCGCTCGCCAACGCCGGTATTGATACGCAAAAATTGAAAATGACGGTTGCACAGATGTTGAGCAGGGGATTGCAATGTGTCCGCCCTTAACCCTTAACTTTTTACGGGCCGCATTCCCACGCGGAGCGTGGGAATGAGATTCAGAGACATTTAAAATAAAAAATTAATCTTGAAAAAAGATGCAAATTATGTAATCAGTGGCCTGGGCATTGACATGCCCGCCCCGCAAAAAGGGAAATCATAAAATTAAAGAGGAAAATCAAATGAATCTGAAAAAAGTCTTACATTCGGCGGTTTTTATCGGTCTCGCAGTATGCTTTATGACATCTGCGGCTTACGGAACAGAACTCTATCTGCCTGATGTCAAAGCAAAACCCGGGGACCCGTTTACAGTTCCGATCATGGTGGACGCGGTGGACAATCTTTCCGGCGTCAAACTGGTCATGAAATATGACAAGGAACTTCTTGTTTATAAAGGCGGAAACAAAAGCAATGAAACATCATCGCTGATGCACATTATCAACGATAAAAATCCCGGAACCTTAATTATCGTTATGGCAGGTGCCAAAGGCATCAAAGGTAAAGATTTTCCGATTCTCGCCCTGGGTTTTGAGGTCAAAAAAGACATCACAGGTGAAAAAATCACGAAAATAGAAATCACCGAAGTTCAGATGATGAGCGATCAGCTCAAGGATATTAAATGCGGCATAAAGGCAAATTCTATAACGATCTCGGCGGCTGTCCCGGGAGATAAAAAAAGCGAATCGCCGCCGGTTGCGGAACAGAAAACAACGGAAAAAAAATGAACCACGAAAGCACGAAAGAAACGAAAGGCACTGAAATATCTTAATTTTTCGTGTTCTCGTGGTTCAACTTTCGTGCTTTCGTGGTTCTTTTTTTCAATAACGAGGTTATAAATGGTCAGAATCAATGAACATTATCTGAAGCTTCAGGCTTCTTATCTGTTTTCAGATATTGCCAAACGGATTTCCGCTTTTCAGAAAGCACATCCTGACAGAGAAATCATCAGGCTCGGCATCGGCGATGTGACCCGGCCCCTGCCTTATGTCTGCATCGAGGCTTTTCACCGCGCAGTGGATGAAATGGCGCGGGAAAGCACATTTCGCGGCTACGGTCCCGAACAGGGCTATGCCTTTTTGCGGGAAAAAATTGCCGCGCAGGATTTTCAGGCAAGAGGCGCGGACATCTCCGCAGATGAGATTTTTGTCAGCGACGGCGCAAAATGCGATACCGGAAATATTCAGGAAATCTTTGCAGCAGACGCCAAAATCGCTGTTCCCGATCCGGTGTATCCGGTTTATGCGGATACCAATGTCATGGCAGGGCGCACCGGCGTTTTTGCCGACGGCAGATATGAAAATCTTGTGTATATGGACAGCACAAAGGAAAACGGATTTGTTCCGTCTCTGCCGCAACAACCCGTTGATTTGATTTATCTCTGCTTTCCCAACAATCCCACCGGCGCGACCATCACCAAAGCGCAGCTTAAAACCTGGGTGGATTTTGCACGGGAAAACAAAGCGGTTATTCTTTTTGACGCCGCGTATGAACGCTTTATTCAAGATGATTCGCTGCCCCGTTCCATTTATGAAATCGAGGGAGCCCGGGAAGTGGCAATTGAATTCAGAAGTTTCTCCAAAACTGCGGGATTTACGGGAACACGCTGCGCTTATACGGTTGTGCCGGAAACCTGCATGGCTTATGACAGCAGCGGCGGAAAGCATTCGCTCCGGAATCTGTGGAACCGGCGTCACACCACAAAATTCAACAGCGTGTCCTATCCGGTGCAGAGAGCGGCAGAAGCGATTTACAGCGACGAAGGCAAGGCACAGGTACAGGATTTGATTGATTATTATATGAAAAACGCTGCCGTCATTCGGGAAGAAATGACTGCGCTGGGCTTTGACGTGGCGGGCGGCGAAAATGCGCCCTATATATGGGTGGACGGAAAAACGGATTCATGGAAATTTTTTGACATGCTGCTTGAAAAAGCCGGCGTGGTATGCACGCCGGGCGCGGGCTTCGGAAAATGCGGCGAAGGATTTATCCGCATCAGCGCATTCAATACTTTCGAGAATGTGCGGAAAGCTCTGAAAAAAATCAGAGAAGTCAAATTCTGATAAACAGGGTGGGCATGAAATGCCCACCCTGCGACTAACTATCATGTTTGTTTCATTTTTATCCCGCTCACGCCCGCCGTTCAGCCGCTGAGTCAGGCTATTGCATCCCATTTGGTTGCTTTCAGCCCGGCTATCCTATGAATATGTGCCTCACCGCCGGACAGGTGCATGACAGTGTTCCTGCAAAAGAACTGTCCGAAGATCAGCCCGCAGAATATGTGATTGCAGTGCAGACAAAGCTTATGATTCCGACGAATCTGTATCTCACAGGGAAGTGTTCCGGACATTCCCTCCCGTTACAGCCGCAGAGAACCCCGTGAATATGACCGGCATATTTTCAGAGAACGGCATCTCGCTGAGATATTTTTCAATAAAATAAAACTCTGCCAGATACTTGCCTGCCGCTATGAAAAACTTGCAGCCAATTTTCCAGGCATGATTCTGACTGACTGCTGTATGATATGGATCGGATTTTGAAAACACGACCTGAGAATATGTTAAAAAAATAATTCTTATTATAAGAAAACAGAATCGCTTGAAACTTTCTTTACACTCTGCTATTCAGATAAAAAAATCAGTTCGATCTGAATTTACAGATAATACCAATTCGCTTTCAAAGATCGGTCTTTTCAGACCGTAAAGCGCCCGGGCTGAAAACAGATTCAAACCGCATCTATTTTTAGCCGGGGCGCTTAAAAAGCGGTTTTACGGAGATCGCCTGAAAAGCGGTTTTACGGAGAACACCGTTTTTGATAGCGAATTGGTATAACATAAATTTTCCCCGTTTCATAAAGGGGGATTAAGGGGGGATTTTCCGCTTAACTTGATGCCATTGGGGCAATCCGGCGGCTTTGTGTCCGACCGGAGATTATAATTTGGAAACCATTATGACATTACTTATTATTTATGTTTCAGCGGTCCTGCTGTTTTCTTTTCTGTGTTCGATTTCGGAAGCTGTATTACTGAGCGTAACATCGCCTTATATTATCTCATTGGAACAAAAAGGAAAATATTCCGGCAAACTCTTGCGAAAATTGAAAGACGATATAAACAGCCCTCTGTCCGCGATTCTGACATTGAACACCTTTGCAAACACTTTCGGGGCGGCGGGCGTGGGTATGCAGGCGGCTAAGATATTCGGCAGTGATTATGTGGGCATTGCGTCAGGAATCCTGACCTTGGTCATCCTGATTTTTTCCGAAATTCTTCCGAAAACCATCGGCGCAACATACTGGCGTTATCTTGCCCCGCTGGTTGCCCGTTTTCTCAGATATCTGGTGCTGATGTTATATCCTTTTGTCCTGCTTTCGCGGCTTCTGACAAGAGGATTTTCAAGTTCTCCCACATTAAAAGGCTTCAGCCGTGAGGAATTTGCCGCAATGGCGGATTTGGGCGCAAAAGAGGGTCAGTTGGCGGTAAAGGAATCCCGGATTTTGAAAAATCTTTTCCGCTTCCGCTCGTCAACCATAAAAGATATTATGACCCCGCGGACTGTTGTTTTTGCATTGCAGGAGAATATGACCATTGCCGAATTTTTTGAAAAGCACAATCAGACGCCGTTTTCACGCATTCCGGTCTTCAACATAGACAGGGATGATATTACCGGCTTTGTGCTGAAAGACGATATTCTTCTGGCGCAGGCAAGGGATTTGAACAATTCACGGCTTAACGAATTCAAGCGTGAGATCAAAGCGGTTCCCGTGACGCATTTTCTTTCGCAACTTCTTGAATTTCTGCTTGATACCCGTTCCCATATTGTACTGGTTGTGGATGAATACGGCGGCATGGAAGGCATTGTGACGCTGGAAGATGTGGTGGAAACGCTGCTGGGGCTTGAAATTGTTGATGAAGCGGACAAGACCGTTGACATGCAGATATTAGCCCGCAATCTGTGGGAAAAACGGGCGCGGCGCATCGGACTGATTCAGGATGCCCATCATCAGCCGCCTGACGATAAGTCTGATAATGCGGACAGTAACATGGCAAATGAAATCATTTCCGATGTTGAGCCGGAGGAGGAGGAGCAGCCGGAACAGAATCCTTGAAACAGGTTGCAGGTTGCAAGTTGCAAGGTGCAGGTAGCAGGTTAGCTGTCACCTGCAACCTGCAACCTGCAACCTGTCACCTGCAACCTGTTTTATTGACAGAATCCTTAATTATAATTACATTAACCCTTTAATTCGTGTTTGCTTATTCGTATAAACATTTGTGTTCATTCGTGGTTAAAAAAAGCTTGCATATTGATTTTGACAGGTAAGTACCTATCCGGCATGTCAGAATTAATTCGGTGAGATACAAGTATATAATAAATTAACAGTCTGTTACAGAGGTTTATTGTGTATTCCAAAATACTTATTCTTCGTTTTTCCAAAGAAATCGTGCATAAACCCCTCGTATGCGCTTTGGTAAAAGATTATGATCTTACCTTCAATATCCTCAACGCAACCGTTCTTCCCCGAAAAGAAGGGATTCTGGTTCTTGAACTTTCCGGAGACAGGAAAAATTTCAGGCAGGGCGTCAAATACCTTAAAGATCAAGGGGTAAAGGTTCAGAATGCGGAGCAGGAGGTCAAACGGGACGAAAAAAAATGTGTGCATTGCGGCGCATGTACGGCAGTCTGCCCGACCGGGGCGCTTTGTATTCAACGACCTGAAATGACGGTTATTTTTGACCAGAAAAAATGCAGCGTCTGCGAACTGTGCGTACCAGCCTGTCCCACCAGAGCCATGAAAGTCCGTCCGACAAACTATGTGTTTTTTTGATTGAGGTGAGAGGTGAGAGGTCAGGGGTCAGAGGCTGTTGGCTTTTTGTTCACAAGCCACTAACCGAGAACCTCTCACCCCTGACCCCTCACCTCTTACCCCTTTTTTATGACAACCACAGCCATTGCCATCAGCGGCGGAATTGATTCGCTTGTCGCAGCCTATCTGCTGAAAGACGCGGGACATGATGTTGTCGGCATCCATTTCACCACAGGATACGAGCGCGAAAGTTCTGTTCAAATCAGCCGGCAAATCAGAAACATAGGAGACCGGCTCGGCATAAAAACAGAAATTGCGGATTGCAGTTCGGAATTTAAGTCAAAAGTGGTGGATTATTTTATCCGCACTTATCTGAACGGTCAGACGCCGAATCCCTGTTTAGTCTGCAATCCGTGCATAAAATTCGGAGCGGTTCTGGATATTGCCCGTAGGGATTTCGGCGCGTCCCGGCTTGCCACAGGTCACTATGCCCGCGTCATCAGTTCTGCGGGCGGACGGTGGGCATATCATTTTATTAAAAAAAGCCCACCGGAAGAGAACAGCCGCATCAGATGGCATCTCCTGAAAGGGCTTGACGCGAAAAAAGACCAGTCCTATTTTCTGGCTTTTCTCTCGCAGGAGCAATTGGCTTCTGCCTGCTTTCCGCTCGGAGAGATGACAAAATCGCAAGTCAGAGAACTGGCAGTGTCAAAAGGACTTGTTCCAATCGTAAAAGAAGAAAGTCAGGATGTCTGCTTTATCCGGGGGACAGACTACGGCGAATTTCTGGTTCAAGAATGCGGAATTAAACTTGAACCCGCACAGAGTAAAACGGGTTTAAAACCCGTTCTACCGGAACCGGGGGCGATTGAAGATATGAGCGGAAAAATTCTGGGAGAACACAGAGGACTGCATCTTTTTACGGTGGGCCAGCGCCGCGGGATTAACTGCCCTGCTGCCGAGCCTTATTATGTGGCGCGGATAGACCGGCAAAATAACCGGCTGATTGTGGGATTTAAACAGGATTTGCTCACTTGGGAATGCAGAGTTTCAGGCATAAATTGGATTGCTCAGGAACCCGCATCGCCGGTAAAAGTCTTTGTCCGTGTGCGATACCGACATCAAGCGGTTTCCTGCACGCTTTTTCCCCAAGACCGGCGAACAGCCATCGTCAGATTTGACTCAGCGCAGTCAGCCGTCACGCCCGGACAGGGCGCGGTGTTCTATGACGGAGATGAAGTTCTCGGCGGGGGATGGATTGAAGGATGATTACGCGAAGCTGAAAAGATAATTTATGAACAAATTCATTATCATAACGCTGGGCTGCAAGGTAAACCAATGCGAATCGGAACTCCTTGCCGAGTCTCTGAAAGCATCGGGCTGGTCTTGCTGCGAGAAGGGCGCAGATTTATGTATTGTCAACACCTGTACGGTGACGCAGAAAGCATCTATGCAGTCGCGGCAGGCGATACGGCAGATCATACGCGCCAACCCCGGTGCGCGAGTGATCGTAACCGGCTGTTATGCACAGATCGAAGCTGATGAAATCAGAAAAATACAAGGCGTGAGCGAAGTCATATTGCGGGATTTTAATAAAGGGGCAGGATTTGAAATTCAAAATTCAAAACTGCTTTCCGCTCTCAAGCTTCCGCTTCCGCAGTCACGGATACCGGATACCGCCTTTCGTACCCGCCCTTTTCTGAAAATTCAGGACGGCTGCAATGCTTTTTGTACTTACTGCATTGTCCCTTATACCCGAGGCAGAAGCCGCAGTATGCCCCCGGAAACAGTGCTGGAGCATATCCGGCGGCTCGGCGCGGCAGGCTTCTGTGAAGTCGTACTATCCGGTATTCATCTCGGATGCTACGGACTTGACCTTTTTCCGCCTGTAAATCTGGCGGCGCTTTTGCACCGTATCTGTGAGACAAAAATAGTAAAACGGCTGCGGCTGAGTTCTGTCGAGCCGAATGAACTCAACGAGGAAATCATCAGTCTTGCGGCAGCATCGGATTATATCTGCAAGCATTTTCACATTCCCCTGCAAAGCGGAGACGACCGGATTTTAGAGCGGATGCACAGACCTTACACCGCCGCATTCTTTAAGGAATTGGCGACAAAAATTCACGAGCAGATTCCCGACGCCGCTGTCGGCGTGGACACGCTTATCGGATTTCCGGGAGAAAATGAAGCCGCTTTCAGAAATACTTACAGGCTGATAGAACAACTGCCGGTCAGTTATCTTCATGTCTTTCCCTTTTCTCCCCGAAAAGGAACCCCGGCTTTTACCTATCCTGATAAGATTCCGTCAAAAATCATAACGGCAAGATGCAGGGATATGCGGGAACTCGGAAAGGTTAAGAGACAGGAATTTTACAAAAAATTTATCGGCAAAAGCCTTGAGGTGCTGGTCGAAAGCAGGCGGGATAAGTCAACAGGTCTTTTAAAAAGCATTTCATCTAATTATATTCCTGTTTTGCTCACCGGCAAAGATGATTTGAAAAACAGACTTGTGAACGTCAGAATTGAGGAGATAAACGGCAAGAATACGGTGTTCGGCTCGCTTGAAGAAGGTTGAAACAAAGAGTAAAACGGGTTTATCTGTTTTTAGCCCGGGACGTTCTGCGAGGGCAAGAATATGGTTATCATAGCAATAAGATGTGAATATATGTTTCAGGAATCTTAAACTAAACAAAAGGAGAGATGATTATGAAAAAGTTGATCGCAGCATTCGTTTTGTTCATTCTGTCATTTCTGCCCGCAATGGTTCAGGCAGAAAAAATTGTTTTTGCTACCGCCACACAATCGCCGTATATAATTTCGGAAAACGGACAAGTGACAGGTATAGATATAGATGTTGTCTGTGAGATATGTAAACGTCTTGGATTTGAGCCGGAGATTCAAGTTTTACCATGGGCAAGAGCTTTGAGTTATGCTGAAAACGGAACATGCGATGCTATTTTTACTCCCAGACGGAATGAGGAACGTGAGAAATTTCTGTATTACTCATCCGAACCTCTGCGTATTGAAAGAACGGTTATTCTGGCTCTGAAAGGAACCGGATTAAAAATAAACAAACTTAAAGAGTTAAAAGATAAAACTGTCGGAGTCGTCAGGGGATATACATACGGTAAGGAGTTCGATAACTATAATGATGTAAAAAAGGTGGTCTGTGATGATGACGAGCAAGAGGTGACAATACTTGCTAAGGAGCGCATTCCTTTGATAGCAGGTGCTGAAGAGGGATCAATAAGATATCTGTGTAAAAAAGCCGGTGTTGAGTCTGAATCGGTCTATGTTCTCGGCGAAGAGCCTGCTTATATAGGCTTCTCCAAAAAGTTAGGCGAAAAAGGCAAAACGCTTGCCGACAAATTCGGTGAAGTCCTGCGTAAGCTGAAAGAAGAGGGTTTTATGAAAAACCTTGAGAGCAGGTATTTTTAGTCTCAACTATTTCGGAAAGAGATTCTTCGCTGCGCTCAGAATGACAGTCTGTTTTTCTTTGCGGTCTCTGCGTCCTTTGCGAGAAACTTTTGTCTCTCGCAAAGGACGCAGAGAGCGCAAAGGGAATGTACCCTGAGCGGAGCGAAGGGTCTCAGTAAAACGCCCAAGCTAAAAATAGCTATCTGTTTTCAGCCCGGGCCGTTCTGCTTTTAAGTCATTCTTCGCTGCGCTCAGAATGACAGTCTGTTTTTCTTTGCGGTCTCTGCGTGCTTTGCGAGAACCTTTTTTTATTTCCGATAAAGTCTATTATCACGAAGGCTGACGTTTCGCAGGGACACGCCGCCGGCGTGACCCTACATGTCCGAATTAATATGGAGAAAATATGAATTTGCATGAAGTTTGTCCTGAAAAAATTTTGCGTGCGGAAGATGCGGTTTCCCATATCAAAAGAGGAAGCCGGGTCTTTATCGGTACAGGCTGCGGAGAACCCCAGCATCTGATCAAAGCAATGGTCAATGATATGGCTTTGCAGGATATTATGGTCTATCAGATGCTCTCTTCGACATTTGCTCAGTTTGTTGATGACGAGTATTTTTTAAGACGTTTTTCGCTCAAGCTTTTCTTTATCAGCGGCGCGATGCGGAAAGCCGCGTTTGAGGGCAAGATAGACTATATTCCGACGTATCTGTCTCAGATTCCCCGTCTTTTCTACACCCGGCGCATCGGTCTCGACGTTGCGCTGATACAGGTGAGTCCGCCGGACAGATTCGGATATTGCAGTCTGGGCGTGTCGGTTGACATTACCCGCGCGGGTATGGATAACGCAAAGCTTGTGATTGCTCAGGTTAATCCCAGAATGCCAAAAACACGGGGCGATGCAGCAGTTCATATAGATGAAATTGACTACTTTGTACTGCATGAAGAACCCATCGTCGAGGCGCTTCCCACGGAAAAAAACAAAGAAATCACCCAGAGAATCGGACATTATGTCTCTCAGTTAGTGGACGACGGCGCCACCATTCAGATCGGCTTCGGGCATTTGCCCGATGCCATGCTGCAATATCTTGAAAACAAAAAAGATTTGGGTGTACACACCCAACTGATTACGGATGCCTTTATTCCGCTCATAGAAAAGAAAGTCATCACGAACAAGAAAAAGACGCTGCTGCCCGGAAGAGCCGTTGCCTCTCTGTGCATGGGTTCGGAGAAGCTCTATCGCTATGTTGATGACAATCCGTTTTTTTATTTCCGCTCATCTGACTACGTGAATGATCCTGTTTTTATTGCCAGAAATGACAATCTGGTTTCCATCAGTTCCGCTCTGGAAGTAGATTTGACCGGACAGATATGCACGGATTCCGTGGGGCATCTGTTTTATAGCGGCATCGGCGATCAGGTGGATTTCCTCAGAGGCAGCGCGATGTCAAAAGGCGGATTTGCCATTATCGCGCTGCCTTCCACCGCGCAGAACGGCAAAGTCTCGCGCATTGTTCCGCATCTCAGCGAAGGCGCAGGCGTGGCAACCACGCGTGGCGACGTGAATTTTGTGGTCACGGAATACGGCATCGCGGAGCTTCAGGGAAAAAGCATTTATCAGCGGGTCATGGAACTGGCGCAGATTGCTCATCCGAAATTTCGGGAGGAATTGATTGAGTCGGCTAAAAAACGCCATTATATTTTCGGGGATCAACTCCCGCCCTCTCAGGACGACCTGATTTTTGTGGAAGGCTACAAAAGCACGATGAAGCTGAAAACCGGCAAATCTGTTGAGATTCGCCCCCTTTTTCCTTCAGATGAATTTGCTTACAGAAATTTCTTCTATTCGCTGAAAGAAGAGACGATTTACTACCGCTTTTTCTACAAGATGAAACTTTTCTCCCACGAAGTCGTGCAGAAGCAGTGGGCAAGCGTTGACTACCGCAAGAATATGTCTCTGATCGGATTGGTGAGGAATCGGAGACACAAGGAGATTGTGGCTATCGGTTCTTATGCAATGGAAGATGAGCATACCGCGGAAGTTGCTTTTGTGGTTCGGGAGGACTTTCAGGGCATGGGCATCGCGTCCTACCTTCTTGAACATCTTGAAGAAATTGCGAAAGTAAATGACTACAAAGCCTTTTCCGCAACGATTCTGCGGGAAAATACATCCATGATCCGTGTTTTTAAGAAACGCTATCCCAATTCGCAGGTCTTGATGAACAGCGGGAATGACGTCACGATTCTGATGAATTTTGACGATGCGGTGAATATAAGCAGCATAAAAAGTGAAGAAAAACTTCCGGAGTGCAAGTAATAAAGAATCCAATTAATTTTGACGTAGGGGCACGCCGCCGGCGTGCCCTCAGCCTTATTCCTCATTAAGACACGCCACCGGCGTGCCCCCTACGGTTTCAAACATGACAACACATATCCACCCGATGGAAATCGGCTCGCAAGAATGGCAAAAACTTATCAGGGAAGGCGCAGCCATACTTTTTGACTCCTGCGCCCTGCGCGTTTCCGATTTCCAAACAGAGCAATTCGGCGTTCATGCTGCTGAAATGCTGAATTGGAATCGGAAAACTAATCTGACGGCTATCACAGAACCTTATGAAATTGCTGTCAAACATTTTCTTGACTCCATTGCCCCCGCGCCACTGATTCCTCCCGGCTCAAGACTGCTTGACATCGGATCCGGCGCAGGCTTTCCCGGAATCCCGCTGAAAATCCTCATCCCCTCTTTGTCGGTAACTACAATTGACTCATCTCGGAAAAAAGTAAATTTCCAAAAGCATGTTATTCGGACGCTGAAATATAAAAATTCTGATTTTATTGATATAGAATCACTGCATATCCGAGCTGAAGACTTAGCCAAAGACCCGGCTTTCACAAATGCTTTTGATGTGATTGTATGCCGTGCGCTTTCCTCGTTAGATATGTTTGTCTCATTGGCAATGCCGCTGCTTGCGGAGCAAGGCATGATGATTGCGCTGAAAGGCAAAACAGAGGCGTCGGAAATTGAAGCGGCGGAAAAATACGGTCTTAGCGCAACGGTGAAAACCTGCCGCATTCCCTATCTTGATGCGGAAAGAGCAATTGTCATTCTGAGAAAGCAGAGGTATGCCTGCGGTCTGCCATTAAGTTAAGCGTCCGTTCTGCATTCCCACGCGAAGCGTCGGAACGAGAAAAGCTCCGTAGGAGCGACATCTTTGTAGCAAAAAAATATTGTCCGCCGCATCCCCAAGCTCCATAGGAGCGAAATATTTATATTCCGCCTCTGCGGGGCTTGTGTGAATTTCATAAACGCTTTGCTACAAATATTCCGCCCCTGCGGGGCTTGTGTGAATTTCATAAACGCTTTGCTACAAATATTCCGATCCTGCGGAGCTTGTGTGAATTTCATAATAACCGGGTAACACAAAGGGCAGCCACAGGGGGCTGCCCCTACATCATTACACTGTTATTGTTAATAAAATTATCTTGACATTTTTTTGTTATGCAATAATAAAAAAATAAATTAAGAAAATTTGAAAATCTGCATATATAAGATTTGAAGGCTTGGCATAAACAGGCTTGTTTTTTTATTTAAAACAAATAACGAAAGAAAGGATTATTTTCTATGGTTGATACAGCAGATATTCAGACGAAAATCGAAAAACTTCCTGAACATGCAAAACAGGAAGTTCTGAATTTTATTGAATTACTACTGAACAAGTATTCAATATCACAAGAAAAAGAATCTGATAAAATAAACGATGACCTGTTACTGTCGGCTCAGAGCAGCACCGACTTCTGGGATAATCCTTTTGATGACGAGGATTGGAATAATGTATAAACAGGGCGATATTGTACTTATCCCGATTCCGTTCACAGACCTTACATCCCAGAAACGGCGTCCGGTGATTGTCATTTCAAATAACAGATATAACCAGAAAACAGGTGATATTATTGTTGCAGCAATGACATCCAACCCGGCTGAAACAGATTACAGTTTTACGATTAGCTCATCAGATTTGGAAAAAATGCTTTCGGAAGAGTCGGTTCGGATGTTCTGGAGCATATTCGCAGTATATTGAAATCTCTGACAAGCTGATAATAATGTTGCATAATTGAATTTTGTACAGGAGACACGCCGCCAGTGTGCCGCTGCAAAGGATGGCGAAGCGCGGGAACGAGAAAAGCTCCGCAGGAGCGAAATATTTGTAGCAAAAAAATATTGCCCGCCAAGCCCCCTAAGCTCCGTAGGAGCGACATATCATATTCCGCCGGGCTTTTTTTAAAAAAATCGTTCTGCCGAATTTTCATTCTGTTGTCATTCAATTTTTTTACAAACTGTTATTGTTAATAAAATTATCTTGACATCTTTTAAATTATAAAATAAGAAAAAAT
>JFJP01038934.1_pt1 | contig 19157 bp, 16 predicted proteins | sample 431651 | NCBI WGS metagenome assembly JFJP01 (sample SAMN02602958, study PRJNA72255) | Microbial mat metagenome, whole genome shotgun sequencing project. | biome: fresh water; feature: sink hole; material: water; isolation source: purple microbial (photo- and chemosynthetic) mats found in...
AAGATGTTGAAGGTATGCGCGCTGCAGAAGGTATCCTTACCGCACGTGGTGGTATGACTTCACACGCTGCACTTGTTGCACGCGGCTGGGGTAAATGCTGTATTGTTGGTGCTGGCGGACTTCATGTTGACGCTAACAAAAAAATATGCAAGCTTACTGGTTCAGACGTAGTTATTAAAGAAGGTGACTACCTGACATTGAACGGAACAAAAGGATTCGTTTACCTTGGTGCATTAACCCTTATGGACGCATCAGAGAATCCACGTTTCAAGGAGTTCATGTCAATTGTTGACAAATTCCGTAAAATGGGTGTCCGCACAAATGCTGAAACGCCTGAGGATGCTATTATTGCACGTAACTACGGAGCAGAAGGTATCGGTCTCTTCCGTACTGAGCATATGTTCTACGGTAAAGGGTCAGAGCAGCCTCTCTTCCTTCTTCGTAAGATGATTCTCAGCGCAAATGAAACAGAGCGTCGCAAAGCGCTTGACGAACTGTTCTCATTTGTTAAGAAAGATATGAAAGCCACTATGGCTGCAATGGACGGAATGCCGGTAACATTCAGGCTTCTCGATCCGCCTCTTCATGAGTTTGTACCACAGGGTGCTGAGAAACAGGAAGAGCTTGCAAAAGCACTCGGAATCAAGAAAGAAGACGTTGCAAAACGCGGCGAAGCACTTCATGAGTCAAACCCAATGATGGGACACCGTGGTGTTCGTCTTGGCGTTACATTCCCTGAGGTTACAGAAATGCAGATCAGAGCTATGCTTGAGTCTTCAGTTGAGCTTATTAACGAAGGTAAGAAACCTTATCCTGAATTAATGGTTCCTGTTACATGCGAGGTTGCAGAACTTGACTTCACCAAAAAAGTATATGATAAAGTATACTCAGAAGTCTGCAAAAAATTCGGAGTAAAAGAGATCGCCTGCAAATACGGAACTATGATTGAAATTCCACGTGCATGTCTTCTCGCCGACCGTATGGCAAAATCTGCTGAGTTCTTCTCATTTGGTACAAACGACCTTACACAGATGACATTTGGTTTCAGCCGTGATGATACAGGCGGATTCCTTCATGATTATCTTGATAAGAAAATTCTTGCTTCAGATCCATTCCAGACAATTGATCAGGATGGCGTTGGACAGCTTATTAAAATGGCTGTTGAGAAGGGTCGTGCAACCAGACCGGATCTTAAGGTTGGTATCTGCGGTGAACAGGGTGGTGATCCTGCATCAGTTGAATTCTGTTTCAAGGCTGGCTTAACATATGTAAGCTGCTCTCCATTCAGGGTTCCGATCGCAAGACTTGCTGCTGCTCAGGCTTCAATCAAATACGGTAAATAACCGTTGACATAATAACGAAGAAAGGGTTCCGCCAAAAGCGGGACCCTTTTTCTTTTCATGGTGCCCGAAAAACCAAATATAAATTAACCTTCTTCCAAAACAATGACCCCTGACATTTTGTTTACCCTACTTAAGTCAGGAATTATTTGAGAAATTTTGACTTATTTTGCATACTCTTAAGTACAAAACTAATTCGCTTAAAATGGTTACTCCTCAGGATTTATTGCAATACGGTATTAATGATGTCATTGAAATCATTCACAATCCTTCATTCAATGAGCTATTTGCCGAGGAGACTAAGCCGGGATTAATCGGTTTTGAAAAAGGTATTATTACAAAACCCGGTGCAGTTTCTGTCGATACGGGAGTTTTTCACGGAAGATCACCTAAAGATAAGTATGTGGTTCTCGATGATAAATCGCGTGATACAGTTTGGTGGAAATCCGACATGGCAAAGGTTTCAGATAATAAACCTATCTCCCAGGAGATCTGGAATCACTGTAAGAATTTATCTACAAAACAACTTTCAGGGAAGAGATTATTTGTCGTTGATTGTTATTGCGGGGCAAATGAAAACACCAGATTAAGCGTAAGATTTATTGTTGAAGTAGCCTGGCAGGCTCACTTTGTAAAAAACATGTTCATCAGACCTGAGCCGGAGGAACTTAATAACTTCAAACCTGATTTTGTTGTACTCAATGCATCCAAAACATCAAATCCCGACTGGGAAAAACAAGGTCTGAATTCTGAGAATTTTGTCTTTTTCAATCTGACTGAAGGCATGTCGGTAATCGGAGGAACATGGTACGGAGGAGAGATGAAGAAAGGGATCTTCTCACTTATGAATTACTACCTGCCACTCAGAGGCATAGCCTCAATGCATTGCTCTGCGAATGTTGGCAGAAATGGCGATACAGCTGTGTTCTTCGGTCTTTCCGGAACTGGAAAAACAACCCTTTCCACCGATCCCGAGAGGGCACTTATAGGTGATGATGAGCATGGATGGGATGATGAAGGAATTTTTAATTTCGAGGGTGGCTGTTACGCAAAATGCATAAAGCTGAGTAAGAAAAATGAGCCTGATATTTTCAATGCAATACGTCGCGATGCTCTTCTTGAAAACCTTGTTGTTCTTTCTGACGGCACTATTGATTTCAACGACACATCAAAAACAGAGAATACCAGAGTCTCCTATCCTATTTACCACATAAATAACATTGTTAAGCCTGTTTCAAAGGCAGGACACGCAAAAAAAGTAATATTCCTTACGGCTGATTCATTCGGAGTACTGCCTCCTGTCAGCCGTCTTACCGAGGAACAGACACGATACTATTTTCTTAGCGGGTACACTGCCAAAATTGCCGGAACAGAAAGAGGAATAAAAGAACCTGTGCCTTCATTTTCAGCATGTTTCGGAGCTGCATTTCTGATGCTAGATCCTATTATTTATGCTAAGGAGTTGACAAAAAGGATGAGGATGCATAATGCTGAGGCCTGGCTGGTAAATACAGGCTGGATGGGCGGACCATTCGGAACCGGCACAAGGATAGACCTGCCTGTAACCAGAAAAATAATCGATGCAATTCTTGATGGCACAATAAACAATAACGAATTCTCAGTACTGCCTGTATTTAATCTTAGTATTCCTGACAAGATTGAGGGTATTGACGAATCAATACTTGATCCGGGAAAAACATGGAGTTCGGAAACCAGATGGCATATTGCAGCTACTGATCTGGCGCTTAAATTTATTAACAATTTCAGCAAGTTTACCGTAAATCCGGAGACAGCCAAACTGGCTGATCACGGACCAAAAATCTGAAAATGAATATATATTACACAGCTGCAGCAATAATTGTAGCCTACTTACTGGGTTCAATACCCACAGCAGTATGGTTGGGCAAGTTTTTTCACGGTATTGATGTGAGGGAACACGGCAGTGGCAATGCAGGCACCACAAATACAATAAGAGTGCTGGGATGGAAAACAGGAATACCGGTTCTGGTTATCGATCTGGCAAAAGGATGGCTTGCAGCAATGCTTCCAGTATTTCTTCATCTCGCTGAACCTGAAAGTCCCCTTATGACCAATCTCCAGATAATAGGTGGAATAATTGCAATTGTTGGTCATATCTTCCCTGTTTTCGCAGAATTCAGGGGAGGAAAAGGCGTGGCGACTGTTTTCGGCGTGCTTCTGGCGCTTCAGTTTCCACTTACATTATCATGCTTCGGTGTATTTCTAATTGTACTTCTTATTACCAGAATAGTATCTGTTTCATCAATGTGTGCAGGTCTTGCATTTCCGGTTTTGCTTTTTACAGTATTTGATTCACCATCCGTCATATTCAAAATATTCTCTGTACTTGTGGCAATTGCCCTTATAATTACCCACAGAAAAAATATAGGAAGGCTCCTTAAGGGTGAAGAGAAGAAGCTTTTCTAATCAATACTGCTCAAGCAACTCAATCCTCTTACTTATCGGAGGATGGGTGGCAAAAAGAGTTGAAATTGAAAATGAAGAATCTTTTTCTTTTAACTGAGGGTTCTCAATAAACATCTGAGCCACATCTTTTCTCTTAACTGCTTCAATAGTGGGATCACCTGAGATCTTTCTTAATGCTGAAGCAAGTGAATGAGGCTTATGTGTAAGTTCCACAGCACCGGCATCGGCAAGATATTCCCTTTTGCGTGATAAAGCGAATCTGAAAAGAGATGCAAGAAGATAACCAAGAAGAGCCAGAAGCAGTATTAGGATTACCCCTCCTCCCTTTTTACCCTTACCAAGACTACTGAAGCGCATTGATCTGAACATAGCTTCGGAGACAAATGCAAAAATGCCAACAAAAATAATTGAGATAATAAGCAATCTGACATCGCGGTTCCTTATATGAGTAAGCTCATGAGCTATGACAGACTCCAACTCATCGTCTTCAAGCTTGTTTATTATACCACGGGAAAGCGATATTGAAAATGACCTGTTATCAATCCCGCTTGCAAAGGCATTAAGAGAATCATCTTCAATAATATTAATTTGTGGCATCTTCATACCTTTTGAGATACATAGATTCTCAACCAGATTATAAACCCTCTTGTTTTCATTTCTTGAAAGAGGCCGGGAAGATGTTGCCTTGTTTATCATGGCAGTATGTGAAAACCATGCAATAATAAACCAGATAACAACACCTGTCAGTACAACGGGTACAGTTCTGATGAAACTATAATTCAGCCTGCTCAGTTCAATAGGTTCATCACCTGAAAATGCAGTAATGAAGAAGAATAGCCAGGTAAGCCCGACAATAATTAACGGGAACATCACCAGTATGAGTACGGAGTTTGTATTATTTCTCCATATCTGGTTTTGCAGACCGAAATACTTCATATTTTCAGAACTGGATTTTAGGAGGTTGTTCAGCTGCTGCACGCTGGTCGCCTAGTTCAAACATAGCCTCACGCCTGAAATTAAACAAGGTTGCTATAAGGTTTGAGGGGAACAGTTCGGTTGCAACATTTAACTCTTTAGTAGCTGAGTTGAAGAACCTGCGGGCTGCAGCAATCTTATTCTCAACATCTGAAATCTCACCCTGAAGATCCATAAAGTTCTGGCTTGCCTTCAGGTCGGGATAAGCCTCAACAGAAACCTTTAAACCGTCGAGTGCAGTTGATAAGCGATTTTCAGCAACTATCTTTTCATTTATCGATGTTGCCTTTATTGCATTGGAGCGGGCTTCTGTAATTTCTGTCAATACATTTTTTTCATGCCCCATATATCCTTTTACAGTGTCAACAAGCTGAGGTATCAGGTCGTGCCTCTGGCGAAGCTGAACATCAACATCAGCGAAGGCCTGTTCACGATTATTTTTAAGAGTTACAAGCCTGTTATACAACGATATCGCCATAACAATAATGACGAAAATTATTCCAAAAAATACTACTAATATTATCATCTTCTTATAATTTGTTAATGTCAAACATAAAATCAGAACCACCAATTCAAATTTAAAGATAGATATTTTTGTATATTTATAACGTATAATAAGGCTATAATTAAATCTTCAAATATTTTTAACCCACTAAACCTGAATGATATGGAAAAGAGTCTAAAGGGAACCAAAACAGAAAAGAACCTTCTCAAAGCATTTGCCGGTGAATCGCAGGCGAAAAACAGATATGAATTTGCAGCCAAAGTTGCGAAGGAAGAAGGATATGAGCAGATTGCAGGTATCTTCCTCGAGACAGCTCTGCAGGAACAGACACATGCCAAGAGATTCTTCAAATTTCTGGAAGGAGGCGTTGTAGAGATTACAGCCTCATATCCTGCAGGAAAGATAGATACAACAAAAGGAAACCTTTTTGCAGCTGCAGAGGGTGAACATGAAGAATGGAGCGATTTATACCCCGAATTTGCCAGGATAGCTGAAGAAGAAGGGTTCAAGACAATATCAACAGCATTCAAAGCTATAGCAGCAGCTGAAAAAGGACACGAAGAGAGATACAGAAAACTTCTCGAAAATGTTATGCAGGATAAGGTATTTGAGCGTGGCGAAAAAGTATTCTGGTACTGCAGAAAATGCGGTTATATTCATTTCGGAACCAAACCACTGAAGAACTGCCCTGCCTGTCTGCATCCTGAAAGCTATTTTGAACTTCTGGCAACCAACTATTAGGAATGGCAGAAGCTAAAGAGATCCTTGATCTGATAACAACACGTCAGAGCGACAGAAAATTCAGTGACAAGCCTGTAGAGCAGGAAAAACTCGACAGGATAATCGAAGCCGGCCGAATGGCTCCTTCAGCCTGTAATGCGCAGCCGTGGAAATTCATTGTCGTAACTGACCCTGAACTTGTTGCTAAAGTAGCGGAGGCAGCATCTGCCCCGCTCCTTGGCATGAATACCTTTGTAGCGCAGGCACCAGTTCAGATAGTTATTGTCAGGGAAAAGCCAAATCTTACATCAAAAATAGGTGCGAGTATAAAGGACAAGGATTACTCTCTTATTGATATCGGAATTGCCTCCGAGAATATTTGTCTTCAGGCAAAAGCCGAAGGATTAGGTTCGTGTATGCTTGGCTGGTTTGATGAATCATCGGTAAAGAAAACTCTTGGTGTGCCAAAAGCAAAGCGGGTTGAGCTTATTATAAGCATAGGATACTCCTTAAGCACCCAGCGGGAAAAGAGAAGAAAACCAGTTGAGGAGACTGTTTCTTATAACAAATACTAATTTTATCTAAGGGAGAATTCAATTTTACCGCAGAGGGCCGCAGAGAGATACAGACAATACCTTAATGGATAGATTAAAATGAGAACCGCAGAGAAGAAATAATGTTTTCTCTGCGGTTCTCAGCGTTTCTTCCTCTGCGTCCTCTGCGGTAAAAAAAAATCAGAAACTATGTAAGTTTTTCCAATGCTGCTGATATTCTCTTAACAGCTTCAACAAGAAGGTTATCTGAAGTTGCATAGGAAATTCTGATACACTCAGGTGCACCAAAGCCATCGCCACCAACAGTGGCTACCTGTGCTTTATCGAGCAGATAAAGAGCAAGATCTTCTGAATTATTGATCGTTGTCACACCATCAGATTTTCCATAATAATAGGTTACATCAGGCATTACATAGAATGCACCTTCAGGAATACTTATTTTTAGTCCTTTCACTTCTTTGAGGAGTCCGCAGATCAGATCGCGGCGACGCAGAAATGCCTCTTTCATAATCTTTTGCGATTCACCGGTACCCTGTATGGCAGCAAGAGCAGCTCGCTGGGCTATTGAACAAACTCCTGAGGTAAACTGGCCCTGAAGCTTGTTGCACGCCTTGGCAATCCACAGAGGAGCTCCTATATAACCTATCCTCCATCCGGTCATTGCATAGCCTTTTGAGACACCATTTACAGTAATAACCTTATCATATATAAAATCAAATGTCGCCATGCTCACGTGTTCTCCGTTGAAAATTATATGCTCGTAAATCTCATCCGACATTATAAAAAGACCTTCATGTTTCTCAACTATCCTCGCAATCTTTTCCATCTCACCCCTGCTGTAAACCATACCCGTAGGATTGGAGGGAGAATTGAAAATAATAAGCCTTGTCTTTGACGTGATTGCAGCCTCAAGCTGTGCTGGTTTTATCTTGAAATCATTCTCTAGTGTTGCTTTCACAATTACCGGGATACCACCGGCAAGAACAACCTGATCAAAATAACTCACCCAGTATGGCGCAAGAATAATTACTTCATCTCCCGGATTAACTATCGACATTATTACGTTTATAAGAGAGTGTTTCCCACCTGCAGATACTATTATCTGCTCGGGAGTATAGCTTATCCCGTTTTCATCCTTAAACTTCTTTGAAATAGCTTTACGGAGATCGTCGTAGCCAGGTACAGGAGGATATTTTGAATAATTATCATCAATTGCCTTTTTTGCAGCTTCCTTTATATAATCGGGAGTGTTGAAATCTGGTTCACCCAGACTCAGACTAATAATATCTATTCCCTTTGCTTTCAGTTCGCGGCTCTTTTGCGCCATTGCAAGTGTCTGAGAAACTGCAAGTGATTTGACTCTGTCGGATAAGTATTCCATTGCTATATTAATAAGGTTAAAGTAATTTGCTGCCTGTTCAAATGTATGAAGTTAAATTGAAAAAGAAAACAAAAAGCACTGCCACCAAGACACGAAGGCACAAAGATTCACGAAAGTTAGAAACTGTAATGAAATTCTTGGTGTACCTTAGAGCCTTTGATACTTTGTGGCAAAAAAAGTTAATATGATGGCGCACAAATCAGCATATTCAAGGCCGGATAATAAAAAAGAAAAACTTAAGTTTGTATATAAATCAAAATATTCAAAAAATGGAACTTCTTGCAGACATACTGAAAATTACAATACCAGCACTTATAGTATTCTTTACCGCATGGCTGGTACTGAGGAGCATGATAAAAAATGATCAGGATAAGCGACGTCAGGAATTGTTGCTTCAAAACAGCCGGACTGTTACACCAGTCAGATTGCAGGCTTACGAGAGGATTGTACTTTTTCTTGAGAGAATATCACTTGAGTCAATGATAGTGAGGGTCAGCTCAGCAGATATGACAGCCAATCAGTTGCATACAACTCTGGTAAACACAATAAGAAGTGAATTTGAGCATAATCTTTCGCAGCAGATCTATATGAGCACCCAGGCCTGGGAGGTAGTTCGCAATGCCAGGTCGAACATGATAAAGATAATTAACAGTGAAGCTGAAAAGATGCAGCCTACAGCAAGCGGAATGATGTTAAGCAAGTCGCTTCTCGAAAGGGTTATGGACCTTGAAAAAGAGCCTACAAGAGCAGCTATTGATTATATAAAGGGGGAAATATCGAGGATGATTTGAGATTTCTGGAAAATCAAAAACCCCCTCGGCCTTCGGCCACTCCCCCCGGGGGGGAGGAAATTCTACAACAGGTCGACGCTGCGCTTTACAAACTTACTAAGTTCTTCACCCCTTAGCATATTATTTGCAAGCATGGCAAGATCAATGAGCTGCTTAACAACCTGATTTGACGAGCCATATGATTCAAGTACATTCTTTCTTGAATTTTCAACATCATTAAGCTCCTTATGTAGTTTTTCAAGATCATCCTTTTCAACCTGACTTATTTCTTCAGATTTTTTCTTCTTCTGGTCCTCTTCCATAAAGGCTATCTCTTCTTTTAAGCGCTTCTTTTCTGAAGTGCTTGCTGAGAGTTTCTCAGCTGTTTCTTTTTGTAGTTCGTCTGATATTTTGACAATAAGGGGATGATTGGGGTTAACAACGAGGTTATAACTGTCGGGCAATTCTCCATAGAAGTTCATTCCTCCGCCCATCTGAGCCATCTCTTTCATTCTGCGCATAAACTCCGACTGTGTAATTATTACAGGGGCATCAGTCTCATCGAGTGTTTCAAAGACAACATTATATACCTCTTTTGTTTTCACCGGCACAGTAAAGACACTTTTCAGATCATCTTTCTGGTCATCGGTAAGCTTCGAAACCCTTGTCTCTTCTTTAAGAATCAGTTTATCAACAACATCGGAATCAACCCTTACAAAACGCGAATCCTTAAGTTTACCCTCAAGCTGATTTATAAGGTGTACATCGAGCTGTCCGTCGAGAAGCAAAACATCATAACCCTTACTTTTTGCCTTATCTATGTACGTAAACTGATCTGTTTTATTTGTTGAATAGAGATAAATAAGTGTGTTGTGCTTATCTGTCTGATTCTCTTTAATAACTTTTTCATACTCCTCAAATGTGAAGTATTTGTCATCAGTATTTTTCAGAAGAGCGAATTTTGAAGCTTTCTCATAAAATTTCTCCTCTGTTATCATTCCATATTCAATGAACAACTTAAGATTATCCCATTTCTTCTCAAACTCTTCCCTGTTGTTTTTGAAGATGTCATTCAAACGGTCTCCAACTTTTTTGGTTATATGGCTTGAGATCTTCTTCACATTTGAATCGCTCTGCAGGTAGCTTCTTGAGACGTTAAGCGGAATATCCGGAGAGTCTATAACACCGTGCAGCAATGTCAGAAACTCAGGTACAATTCCCTCAACAGAGTCGGTAACGAAAACCTGATTGCAATAGAGCTGGATCTTATTTTTCTGAATTTCAATATTGCTTTTAATCTTTGGGAAATAGAGGATTCCGGTCAGCTTAAAAGGATAATCAACGTTAAGGTGAATATGGAAAAGTGGCTCCTCCCCTGCAGGATACAGTTCACGATAAAACTTAAGATAATCTTCTTCCTTAAGTTCTGTAGGTTTCAGTGTCCATGCCGGTTTTGTGTTGTTAATTATTTTCTCTTTTCCGGTATCGACCATCTTGCCGTCTTTCCACTCCTGATCTTTTCCGAATGCTATCTCAACTGGAAGAAACTTACAATATTTTTTTAGAAGTTGTTCAACCTTGCTCTCTTCCAGAAAATCCTTTGATTCCTTGTCAATATGCAGTATTATGTCAGTACCTCTTCCCTCCTTTCCAACCTCATCGAGAGTGAATTCAGGACTTCCGTCGCATGTCCATTTAACGGCTGTTGCATCTTCCTGATATGATTTAGAGATTACCTCCACCTTGTCAGAAACCATGAATGAAGAGTAGAAACCGAGTCCGAAATGGCCAATAATATTATTTGACTGATCCTTATATTTATCGAGGAAATCATTTGCACTTGAAAATGCAATCTGGTTAAGGTACTTGTCGATTTCATCTTTTGTCATACCTATCCCACTGTCGGAGACAGTAATTGTCTTTTTCTTCTTATCTACTGATACACGAATCGTTGTATCGCCAAGAACACCTTTAAAGTCACCAACCGAAGCCATAGTCTTAAGCTTTTGTGTGGCATCCACTGCATTGGAAATAAGCTCACGAAGGAAGATCTCGTGATCTGAATAGAGGAATTTTTTTATTATCGGGAAAATGTTCTCTGTTGTTACACCAATTTTACCGGTTTGCATATCGTTTATTTTTAAATGTTAAACATTATTAGTCTGCCCATCACTTTCAAAAGTTGTGCCGTTAGTTATGGACTGACAAATAGTCACCTAATATAAGAAATAGTCCACCTGCCCACGGCCCCTCAGCCCCCTGGGGGAGCAGGAACAAAATTACAAAGTCCCCTTTAGGGGATTTAGGGGCAATAAATTTATAAAGAGGTGTTTAAAAATAATGAGGCAACCTGAAATATGCGATGGCGGTAAGAATTGCAGATAATATTATGAAACCTGTCAGTATGTATAGCGAGATGTTTCTGCGCTTGCGGAAAATTCCGATACTATGTTCGCTAATCAGCTTTTTGACAGTATTATGAATTCGAAGAATTGTATTTGCATTTTTGGGAATGCAGGCCTCGATATTATATTTAATGACCTTTTTTATCTCATCATGTTTATCTGCCGGAACAACAAGTATCAATCCGGTTAGCGGATCAATTTTCTTTATCTCAACAGTCAGTTTATCAATCATTTGAATCTGATCAGGGGTGTCATGCACTCCGAGGATCGCTACCTTGCAGAAACTGCTTTCCCTCTCCTTTTCAAGTGTAGCAATGAATTCCTCTGTTGTCGGATACGACATAACAGTATATCTGGCATTATCGGCAAATCTCTTTTTAACATCCTCAGAGAAAGCCCTGTGATCGTCGTAACAGTAAATGTGGGTTTTAGGGTTTATTGCCATGGGAATAAGTGCCTAAAGTTCTTTATTTCTTGCGTCAACATTAATAATAAGGTACCACATGCCTTTATCAAAACTCCAGGCATCGTATGAATAATCTGGTCCGTAATACTGTCTGTCGTCTTTATACATAGGGGCAATAGGTACCAGATGATCAAAAACTATTGTTGTGTCGGTAGTAAACCGGAGCGACATCATACCGTTTGAAGCATATTCCTGAACATCCCTGTACTTTCTTGTAACACCGTTATTGAACCATCTCCTGCCAAATACAAGAGAATCACTTTGTGAAAAATTAAGCACATCGACTATCTTTCTGCTGATAAAAGGGTTGCCATAATCAATCCCAAGCAACACATAGCAGACCTGATCTTTAACAGTAAATGGTCTGAGGTCGTAATAAAGTGCTCCATACCAGTCAGATTCAGTGTAAGTTGTATCTGTCTTTACTGGTGATTCGCTGTAAAGAGTTGTGAGTCGCCAGACTTTATTAGGCTTCCCGTCGGGCTGTTTCTTAATAAAATAACAGAAATACCGGCTGCCACCATCGCCCAGAACCAGGTTCCATGTTACAATTTTAAGAACAGAATCGGGTGATGTTATCTGTCCCAGATACCGAAGATTTTTGAAACGATGATCGAAAATTGTATCGGATGTTACATATTCATCTATTATATTCTTGATTGAATCGTTAATCCTCACCCTGTCAACATCGGTGTAAATGCTGACAAGTCGCTTGTATAATTTTTCAAGTACTGCCGGTGTTTCGGAAGGACTTGTTTGTGCAGAAACAGGCAGAATGCTATACATTATTATAAGAAGGAACAGAAACAGTTTTCTCATTTCACGTGTGTATTTTTCATTGCATCGTTGAGAAGTAACTTCAACTCAGCACAGGCTGCAACAATTTCTTCTTCACTTATTATAAGAGGAGGTGCTATTCTGAAGGCATTGTTACAGAACAAAAAGTAGTCAAGAATCAGGCCAAATTCTGGAGCATGAGCAATAACATAATGAACGTATTCAGCATCAGGCAGTTCAACAGCAAGAAGGAGACCCTCGCCCCTGACATTAACAATGAGCGGATGGTTCAACTCCCATTTAAAGATATCGGATCGCGAACTGCAATTCTCAACAAGTTTTTCGTCAATTATTACTTCCAGAGCTGCCATACCTGCGGCACAGCAAACAGGATGACCACCGAAAGTAGTAATGTGTCCGAGTGGCGGATTTGTAATAAGAGACGACATTATCTCATTTGAAGAGATGAAAGCACCAAGCGGCATTCCTCCGCCAAGTGCCTTGGCAAGCAGCAGTATATCAGGCACAACGCCAAATTTATCTATTGCAAACATTGAACCTGTTCTTCCGAATGCAGTCTGGATCTCATCGAAAATAAGAAGTGCTCCTGTTTCAGAGCATCTCTCTCTGAGTTTCTGCAGAAAGTCTTTTTCGGGGTATCTGACTCCGGCTTCGCCCTGAACCGGTTCAATAATTACGCATGCAGTTTTTGAGTCTATTGAAGAAAGAGCATCAACATCATTGAAATCAATCTGCCAGGTATCGGGAAGAAGAGGACGGAATGCATTTCTGAACTCTTCACTGCCCTGAATACTAAGAGCACCATGAGTACTGCCATGGTAAGAATTCCTGAATGAGATAATTCGGCTTCTGCCTGTATACCTTTTGGCAAGTTTAAGTCCGCCTTCAACGGCCTCGCTTCCCGAGTTCACAAAATAGCATGTATTCAGAGATTGAGGAAGAAGAGCTGCCAGACGTTCGGCGTACCTGACCTGCGGACTCTGAATAATTTCACCGTACACCATAAGGTGCATATAGGCATCTACCTGATCTTTAACGGCTTTAACAACTTTGGGGTGACTATGCCCTGTATTGCTGACAGAAACGCCTGATATAAGGTCAGTGTAACGTTTTCCATCCGGACCATACATATATATTCCCCCGGCTCTGACAATTTCAACCAGCATAGGTGCGGAAGTAGTTTGTCCGAGGTGACGGAGAAAAAGCTGACGGTTGTTAAGCATGATAGATAATGAAATTACCGGGCCATAACGTTAATATCATTCAGAAGAGAATCTCTGAATGATTTTCCTACCGGAATACTTTTAAGATCACTTCCTACCTTGAGGTCGAGTGAGTTTTCCTTAATTGACTGGATATTGGTCTTATTGATTATAAATGACCTGTGCACTCTGATAAAAACACCTGATGGCAACTGGTTTTCAATCGCCTTCATTGTGAAATGAATAGTGAATTTATCATCGTTTGTGTTGAGAGTTACATAATTCTCCAGAGCCTCTATATAAATAATGTCGCGTAATTTAAGCTTCACAAGTGATGAACCTTTTTTTATGAAGATCTCTTCTTCTCCGGTAGCGGAGGCATCTTTGCGTGAGAAGTAACGGAGTGTTTTATCAATTGCCTTACAAAACCTGCCGTATGTTACCGGTTTGAGGAGGTAATCGACTACATTAAAATCAAATGCCTTTATCGCATATTCCTCTGCAGATGATACTATTATAATGTTGGGAGGAAAATCGAGGCTTCCAATGAAGTCGAATCCGTTCATCTCTGGCATTTCGATATCGAGTATAATCAAATCGATATCATTTCGTTTTGTAAGGATGTTTCTGGCTTCTACCGAATCGCTGAATGAACCGATCATGTTGAGAGATGTGGACTTTGCCACATATCCCTCAAGGATCTTGCAACTTAACTTGTCATCATCGACTATAATACAGTTCATTCTCCAGATTTAAGACAGGTATATCACGTTCAAAAATAATAAAAAATCATTCACTTTTCAGAACAATGATATTAAAATAAAAAAAGGGGGTGTAAAGACACCCCCCGGACAATCTCTTTTAAAAAAGATTAAAGACCTTTGTTGAGAGCAGGAGCTGCTTTAAATTTAACAACTTTTTTAGCAGGAACGTTCAGTTTAGCACCTGTACGAGGGTTACGAACTACTCTTGCGCTTCTTTTGTCAACTTTGAAGGTACCCATGCCCGGAAGCTGGATTCTCTGACCTTTTTTCATAGCCGCACCAAAAGATCCAACGAATGAATTTAAGGCTTTTCCTGCATCTTTAATAGAAAGACCTGCATCTGCTGCGATTGCATTTACTAATTCTTTTTTTGTCATGATGAAAAATTTAAGGGTTAGACCAATTTGACTAATTGAATACAAATTTATTTTTTTCTGGTTCATATGCAAATTTATTTTACCGTTTTTCCACAAATAGTGCCACTTTTAGGTTAAAACAGCCCTTTTTTTGGACGAAATGCAAAAAAATGTTAAAATAACGCATTCCCGCACTAGTCTTGAATTTCCGAAAGAAAAACATGGAAAATTGTTCATATCCTGTTAACAAAATCCATAAAGCTCTGATAATGTAATACTTAGATTATTTTGCATAAAAAAAGTTGTAAAAACAAAAAAATATTATCTTTGCGGCGGAGAAATGGCAGAGCGGTCGAATGCGGCGGTCTTGAAAACCGTTGAACTGTTACCACGGTTCCGGGGGTTCGAATCCCTCTTTCTCCGCCTTACAAAGGCGATGGAGAAGGGTAAAATAAAAACAACCCGGCATCGCCGGGTTTGCTTTGACTTTGAAGCCTCCCCACAGGGAACGCGAGCTTAGCCCTCCGTAGCTTTGCGAAGGAGGCTAAGCGAGCAATCCCTTCAAAATGGTAAACAAGGAGTTTAAAAACTGATCAATCTTCTACTCCAAACTAGACTGACTGCCAAAATATTTCTGAAGCAGCTTAATGAGCATTCCACTATCAACAGGCTTTGATATATAATCATTACTTCCGGCATTAAGAGTCTTTTCTTTGTCACCCATAAGTCCAAAAGCAGTCTGTGCAATTACAATTATATCATTATTAAAGCTCCTTATCTCCTTAATAGCAGCATAACCGTCAATACCCGGCAACTTGATATCCATAAGAACAAGATTGATATCACTGTTCTTGCGGCATGCCTCAACTGCGTCTTCTCCGGTTTTGACTTTAATTATCTTCCGGCTGTATGGTGCAATTATCCTGGTCAGGTACATTTGCGAAGGCTCATCATCCTCGGCGATTAGGATAACAAGATCTTTTAAGTTGCCGGGACCGGTAATTCCTGTGACTTCAACAGGTTCCTTATTTACCTGATTTAAACCCGGTATGAATGGTATTGAAAAATAGAAAACTGAACCATTTCCATGATCACTGTCAAACCAGATCCTGCCATCGAGCATCTTAACATACGCTTTTGAGATAGACAAACCGAGACCGGTTCCTTCATAGTTTCTTGAAAGTGACTCACTTCCCTGACGAAACCTTTCAAAAATAAACTCTTTATGATTTGCACGGATTCCAATACCGGTATCCCTTACAGAGAATTCGAGAGAATTTCCTTTCTTTTCATACCCCATTACAACGGCGCCTGAAGGAGTAAACTTTATAGCGTTTTTGACAAGATTTGTAATTATGGCGTATAGTTTATCAAAATCTGTTTTTATAACAGACTCATCAGATGAAAGTTTCTTTTCCAGTGAGAGCCTTATTCCCTTAGAATTGGCTTCAGGCCTGAAAAAAGAAATAATCGATTCAGCCAGTTCATTAACATTCTTCTCCGAAATGCAGACCTGCATCTGTCCTGCTTCAATTTTAGATATATCAATAATATCATTTATTATGTTGAGCATCCGGTCGCCGCTTTTTTTAATTATCTCAAGATATGACCTGTGCTCTTCGCCAGTAAGGTCAGGCATTTTCAGAAGCTCGGTAAAACCAAGGATTCCGTTCATAGGTGTCCTTATCTCATGACTCATGTTGGCAAGGAAAGCTGATTTTAACCTGTCGCTCTCCTCAGCCTGTTCCTTGGCACGTATAAGTTCCTGCCGGGCTTGCCTCAGGTCTGTAATATCGTGTATTATCACCAGGCGGCTTCCCGGCTGATTTCTGACAGGCTGCTTTATGATCCTGAAGCTCTTAATAATATCACCATAAGGAACCTCTATCTGACTTATAGGCTCGGCATTAATAACTGCGTTAAGCAATTGTTCCCTTGTTGCTCCTGAACCCGTGGCAGGTATGCCTACAGGCTTTTTGAGTTGTATGTCAAGGAATGATATTGCAGCATGGTTAATATCCTGAATCCTGTTCTGGGCATCAAGTGCCAGAATTCCGTCCGGAAGAATTTCAACAAGAGTCTCACGGGCAACAGGTACCAGATCAAGAAAGCGAAAATGTAAAATTGCATAGCCACCAAGTGCCCCGCTAATTGTAATACTTGCAGGCGTCAGATCAAGTCCGGTAACAGGCGAGATTCCGCTAAGGTAAATTATACTTGAGAGCCATGGAAACAAACCACCAATAAGGACTATCCATCCCTGCGATCTGAACATACCTGACTGCCGGATTATAAAGGAAATAAGCAGGAAAGCCGAAAAAAGAAGGAGAAGATAAGTATATGCAATATAGCCCGTCCAGAAGCCAATACCATGATAATACTCCATAAGGTTGGTCTTCGCGGAAATCTCGGAAAAGCCCGTCCAGATCAGGTTATGACTTTCATTTGTAAGGGTAAGTGAAAGTGTGAAAACAGGAATTATGAAAAGCAGAATAAGATTTCGCTTTGAGATAATCTTATCCATGCCTGTATATCGCAATACAAATATGAAATAAAAAACCGGGGTTGTAACAGCACCAAAATACTCAAGTTTAGCCCAGAATATTTTTTCAGACATCACAGGGGCGGCAGTTTCAAATATGAGCCAGAAAGCCCCGAAACCTGCAGCGAACATCAGCCATGCCAGTTCTGTCGCACCCTTTACAGATTTCCGCTGCATTGCAAGAAATGCAATAAAGAATGAAACCAGGGAGGTTGCAATATAGAAGATCGTGTAAATAGTAAAAACCTGATCCATACGAATAAAAAAAACTTCTATCGCAAAAAATACATTCCCAACTACAATCAAAAATCCAGGTTCAAGTTACGATTATATTCTGAGAATATCCATAACAAAAGAAACTGAGGCTCCAACATATTCTCATAATCTGCCTGTTCCATATTATAAAACAAAAACAAAAAAACTGCTATTTTTGAATCCTCAATATGCCCTATGGAATCTATTATTGAAAAGGATTTTTTAATCTGCGGCAGGTGCAGATTTAAATTTGAACGCAGTAAAGAGTTCAAGCATTGCTCAAACTGTTTTGCCTGTACCGGCTGCGAAATATACTATTGTCCCAAATGTGATAATGAGATTGTTGTTATACCTGTAAGAATTGGAGGAGAAAAGCCACAGGGCTAAGGGCACAGGGCACAGGGCTAAGGGCACAGGGCGAAGGGCGAAGGGTTCAGGATACCGGGGGAGGGAAATTCAGATCATCGGGATTGAGTTCATAGCTGAAGCCTTTCTCTGATGTCTTCATTATTAATACTTTAAATATAATAAGATTCGCAATTATTGCTTCAGCCTTTCTGGAGGGCAGACGTGATATTTTTCTGAACATTGACAGACTTATTGAACCGTTTTTCTGAAGATATTCAAGCAAAAGAATCTCAGTCTTGCTGAACTTTACAAGTACACCTGAAGGTTTCTCTTCCTTATGCCATACCTGCAGAAGTACTCTGTTTGCGACAAGGTTCTGATCACTGTTCCTGAAGTAGGCAAGCCATTTACCTGTTTCATCTTTAGACTGATATGGTCTTTTGTCTCCCTTTTTAATAATAACTTCGAGTATAGTCTTTCCTTCTGTTATATGCTGTTTTATTGAGTATTCGATATCAGGACGGCAGAAAAGCTCAACAGCGGTCTCTACCATATAATATTCCTCATCAGATTTAATGCCGGCGATGCTTCCGTTATCCCTCACTCCTATAAGCAGCCTTCCTCCGTCGCTGTTCGAAAATGCCACCAGTGTCCGGGCAATTTTACGGCTGTCCGATACACAGAATTTGAAATCAAGATACTGGTTTTCACCTCCGGCAATTAACTTTCTAAGATATGTCTCCATGGGATTAAAAAAGATACTTCTCTTAACCTGGTTATGAATTACTGACAATCAGACTCTCAGAGAACCTCTGAATCCCCTGACACCATAGTATGATTCAGCGCCATTGTGGTAGAGGAAAACGTGGTCATAGCGGCGGTCACAGAAGATGGCTCCGCCAAGTTTCCTTATTTCTGAAGGTGTTTTCACCCAGCTCGATGATTTAGTATCGAAATTTCCAAGTTTCTGTAAATCACGGTATTGTTCCTCTGTTAGTATCCCGACACCAATTTCAGCTGCCATTTCCAGCGCGCTGGTGGCAGGTTTAAATTCCTTTCTTGATACAAGTGCTTCATTGTCGTAACAGATGCTTCTGCGCCCCTTTGGACTCTCTGATGAACAATCATAAAAAATGTATTCGCCTGTTTCTTTGTCGAAGCCAACAACATCAGGCTCACCACCTGTTCTTTCCATTTCGCTGAGTGACCATAGTTTTTCTGCAGATGAAGCGGAGTTGAGCTTCGAGAATATATCAGTCCAATTAATACCTGTGTGCCGTATCATGTTCTTTTCAAAACGCGATTTAAGTGTAGCTAGCAGTCCTTTAATT
>JFJP01040893.1_pt1 | contig 19155 bp, 15 predicted proteins | sample 431651 | NCBI WGS metagenome assembly JFJP01 (sample SAMN02602958, study PRJNA72255) | Microbial mat metagenome, whole genome shotgun sequencing project. | biome: fresh water; feature: sink hole; material: water; isolation source: purple microbial (photo- and chemosynthetic) mats found in...
TATGTACACAATAGCTGAAAGTTTAATAGACAAAGGAAAACGCTTAGGCATTGACGAAGGAAAACGCTTGGGCATTGACGAAGGAAAACGCTTAGGCATTGACAAAGGCAAACGCTTGGGCATTGAAAAAACCCAAAACAAAACAGCCTTAAAAATGGTATTAGCAGAGTTATCTGATGAGATTATACTAAAATTGACAGAAATTTCGCCCGAAAAGCTAAAACAAATAAAAGTTTTAGCCGACAAATATGGCGAGCAAGCTTTTGATTTCTTAGATACTCTATAAATTAAAAATAAAATAAGCTCTTTGAGCAAAAAAACACAGAAAGTTACAAAAACAAAAATTGAATGTATAGAACTCATACAAACGGAGAATTGAGAATTGAAAATGTAGGCGAACAAACTACATTGAGTGGCTGGGTACAAAAAGCCCGAAATCTTGGAGGAATGACCTTTGTAGATTTGCGCGACCGCTACGGAATTACTCAACTGGTATTCGATATGGATACCAACAAAGAACTTTGCGAAAAAGCCCGAAAACTAGGACGCGAATTTGTGATTCAAGCCACAGGAAAAATTTCGGAACGCAGCAACAAAAATAAAAATATACCCACAGGCGACATCGAAATTATTGTAAACGAGCTGAATATATTAAATAGTTCAGACGTTCCGCCTTTTACAATCGAAGACGAATCCGATGGAGGCGAAGAAATAAGAATGAAATATCGCTACCTCGATTTGAGAAGAAACCCAATTCGCAACGCGTTGTTTTTGCGTTCCAAAATGGCACTCGAAGTGAGAAAATACCTCGATGGAATGAATTTTATCGAAACAGAAACTCCTGTTTTGATTAAATCTACTCCCGAAGGTGCTCGCGATTTTGTTGTCCCATCGCGTATGCACCAAGGACAATTTTATGCCTTGCCACAATCGCCACAAGTATTCAAACAATTATTAATGATTTCGGGCTTCGACCGTTATTATCAAATTGTAAAATGCTTTAGAGATGAGGATTTTAGAGCCGACAGACAGCCCGAGTTTACGCAAATAGATTGCGAAATGGCTTTCATAGACCAAGAAGACATTCTGAAAATGTTTGAAGGTTTGGCAAAATATATGTTCAAAACATTCAAAAACATAGATTTTACTGAGGCTTTCCAGCGCATGTCATATCAAGAAGCCATGGAGCGTTATGGAAACGACAAACCTGATTTGCGTTTCGATATGGCAATTTCGGAATTAACAGGCTTAGTTCAAAACAAAGGTTTTCAGGTATTTGACAGCGTAGAATACGTGGGTGCCATTTCTGCCCCCAACTGCTCTGAATATACTCGCAAACAAATAGATGCACTTACCGACTTTGTTAAAAAGCCACAAATTGGAGCTACTGGTTTAGTTTTTGTAAGATACAATGCCGATGGCACATTCAAATCATCGGTTGATAAATTCTATTCGCAAGAAGATTTGAAAATGTGGGCAGAAAAATTAAACGCCAAAGCTGGCGATTTGATTTTAGTACTTGCCGGAAGCAAAAAGAAAACCCTTACAGGTCTTTCTGAGTTGCGCTTAGAAATGGGTTCAATTTTGGGATTGCGCGATAAAAATAAATTCTCTGCCCTTTGGGTTGTAGATTTTCCACTTTTGGATTGGGACGAAGAAAGTCAGCGTTTTCACGCCATGCATCACCCATTTACTTCACCCAAACCCGAAGATTTGCATTTAATTGACAGCAATCCGGCTGCAATTCGAGCAAATGCTTATGATTTTGTAATCAATGGCAATGAAATAGGCGGCGGTTCTATTCGTATTCACGACAATGAATTGCAACAGAAAATGTTCAAATTGCTTGGATTCACACCCGAAGAGGCAAACAATCAATTTGGCTTTTTGATGAACGCCTTCAAATACGGTGCGCCACCACACGGAGGTGTTGCTTTTGGTTTCGACCGTTGGGTTGCGCTTTTCCAAGGCACCGATTCCATTCGCGATGTGATTGCATTCCCAAAAAACAATGCAGGACGCGACGTTATGATTGATTCGCCTTCGGTTTTAGCCGACGACCAATTGAAAGAATTAAGCTTAAAAGTACTTTAGCTTTCATTTTATCAAAACAAAAAAACAGATTTTTAGTTTGAAAATCTGTTTTTTTGTTTATTGCAAAAGCCATTCTTTTGCGCTTTCGAGGGTTTTAAAATAGCGAATATTTTGATACTTCATTCCTTCGTGCTCCCCCATGGTTTGTTGAATAGAAACATTGGCAAAAAAATCGTCGGGTAAAACAAAAGCAATATTTTCAACTATTTCATTGGCTTTTTGGGCAATATTTTCATCAACCCACCGCTGTACCTCAGGTGTAATCAAAAAACCAAAGTCTAATGCATTGATAAGTGCATTTTTTGTTTTGTATTGGCTTGTAAATTTCAGATAGTTAAACATTTCATCTTGATATTCGGCTATCGACATTTTTTTTTTCACATTAGTCCAATGTTGCTCGATAAGCGAGTTATCTGTATCTACATAATGCACAGCAAAATTCGATTTGGCTACATCTATTTTCATAGCTACTTTTCTTTTTAAAATAGTTAAGGTTAATTTTTTTGCAATTATATGAAAAATAGACATAACTAAAAAAACTTCTCGCATGAAAAGAAGTTTTTATTGTTTTGTATAAATTTTATTACCTAAATTGCATTAGAAATGTACTTTTTTGTATTTTCTTGATTTTTAATGTTTTATAATTATTAAATATTATTTTAAAACTAAAAAATATACAATATATAATACAATAATTATTATGGTTAGAAATGAGATTAAATATCTGAATATTAACAATTTTAGCCAATTTGCAACCTTTACTTCAAACAAACATTAATATAGGCTATACCTGGCAACACATAAAAAAAGTACTTAAACCGTTTTTTTAGAATCAGATTTTTTCATAAACTTGCATTAAATTATAGGAGCTTCAGAAAAAAATTATTCTGGCAAATAATTTTTTAAAAAAAACAACAAAAGGAAATGTTTAGGAGCTTGTCAAATCAATAAGTCAAAACCCTCAAAAAACAAAAAATATATGAATCATTTATCCATCGAAACATCGCAAAACGTTGAAATAGAGCACAAAATAGCCAGTATTGGTGATAGAATTGGAGCGCAACTAATTGATTATCTGATTTATTTTGCTTATATTCTATTTTTTATATGGCTTGCTTCTACTTTTGATTTATTTGCCGATTCTACGCTAGCCTTTGTTTTTTTACTCATCCCATTGTTTTTTTATCCCTTAGTAATGGAAATTGCTTACGATGGACAAACTTTAGGTAAAATGCTTTTGAAAATAAAAGTAGTTCGGCTCGATGGAATGCCTGTTTCTATTAGCAATTACCTGATTCGATGGCTGTTTGTAATTACCGACATTCGTTTATTTAGTGGCGTAATTGCCATAATTACCATTGCTGTAAATGGAAAAGGACAGCGCTGGGGCGACATGGCTGCCGGCACTACCGTAGTTTCGCTGCGAAATCCTATCTCGCTAAGCGATACCATTTTGTACGAAATACCCCAAAATTATCAAATGAAATTTCCTGAAGTTGCCTTTTTAGATATTTCGGACATCGAAACCATACGCGATGTGCAAAAACACGTAAATAAAAATGCAGGAAATACCGAAGCTATCAACCTTGCCTACAAAGCAAAAAAAGCAATAGAACAAAAAATGGGAATTTCGACACAAATGAAAGCCAGTGATTTTTTCAAAACCATTATGAAAGACTATAATTTCCACAACAACCAACTAAATGTTTGATGTATTGATGTGATAATTTGATTATTTGTTGGTGTATTAATTTGTTGCTGTAATGATTTGATAATTTATTGATATACTGTAAATTCAAATGATGGTGTAGCAAACGAGTAATAAAAAAAAGTTATTTTGTGTCCGAAAGAAAACACATTTTTATGCTGTTTTCTTTCAAACACTATTAAGCGTTTATGGCGAACAACCACTTATAATTCAATTGATTATGATGTATTTATCAAATAAATTACTCTGCGCTATCAACATTTTACGAATTAAAATTATTTTCATTCCGCTCGTTGCTCAATTACTCATAAATACACAAATACGAACTTTCTACCGGCACTTTTACCCCAAATTTTTTATTTGCCTCTACAATAAACGTTTCGTTTGGCATATAATCTACCCAAACATCAGAATCGGGAAGCTTAATTGTTAATATTCCGCTAGTTACAGTCATATATTCTCTGGTAGAAGTACCAAATTCATATTCTCCCACAGCCATTACTCCAATGGTGGCAGCACCTTTCTGGCTACTAAAAGCAATAGATTTAACGTTGCCATTAAAGTATTCGTTTGTTTTAAACATTGTTTTAATTTTTTGCAGTTTATATTTTTTTTCAAAAAAAAGCCTCCCTCAAGTGTATCACCTTTGGGAAGCTATTTTCATTTTTTTTTGTAATGAATGCTAATTTACTGGCTTATCCTTGGAAACCACCTTTACGTTTTAGGTCAGCTCTTGGATTTACGCACATTACTGGAATTTTCTCCTTATTAGCAATAATTTTTTGCTCATCAGCACCCAAAATAAAATCTTGGAGCGTTGGTTCTTTGGTGGTAACAATCAAAATGAGGTCTGATTCAATTTTTTTAGCAAACTTAAGCGTTGCATCTGAAAGAGTTTCAATACCTTCCACAGTAGTAATATCGTAATCGATATTTCTATCGTCTAAATATTTTTTAGTGAAAATTAAATTCTGAGTTATTTTCTTTTTCAACAAACTATCCGAAACGTCTGGCTTGCAAATTCGGATGCGAGTTTTGTAAAGTTTAGAAAGATAATAAGCCCAAGCTAATTTTTCTTTGTCTTCAGTTTTGAAATTGATAGGAAAAACAATGTTTTCAAGAGGTTTTGAGCTTGGTGGAGCTTGCACTACAACAAAGGGTATTTTTGTACCAGCTATTACTTTCAAAGCCCAACTGCCAGTAAATTTTTGCATTCCTTTAATTCCATGTGTACCCATAATAACTAACTCCGCATCTTGCTCGTTAGCAACTTCGGTAATGGTACTAAAAATATTGCCTTCTTTTACAATAAATTGCGGCTTAATTTTAAATTTTTTATGCGCAACGTCTGCCACTGCTTCGAGTTTTTTTTCTACTTCTTCGATTTCCGAACTATTCTTTACCACATTGAGCAAAGTAATCGAACTACCTATGATATTAGAAAATTTTACTGCATGCTCCAATGCATACTCAGCTACTTGTGAGAAATCCCACGGCACTACGATGGTACTTTTATTTTCATCCATAGCAATTAAAATTATATATGTGATAAATTGTTAATATTCTCTTTTGTTTTGAAATAATTCCTAAATTACAACTTTTATTTATATTTACAAAATAATTTGAGCTATTTAAACCTTCTGTTTTTATTATTTTTGTTTAATTTGTTATTATACAAATAGATATAGAATAAAAAAAAGTAAAAAAAAAACAATTCAAGCTTAATTTTTATACTATTTATTTAGCAAATAATGCTAAATAAAATCAAATTTCTATATGTTTTTTCCAAATTGTGCTTCAAATTATCGTTTCTAAATATAGAACAATTTATTGAATTGAACAAATTATTTTTTTGATAATTTTATTTCTTTTTTTCAAAATAAAATTTGATTAATCTAATTATTTTTATTATTTTTATGTTTGATTTAATGTACAATTAAAAAGACTAAATATTTTGTATTCAATTTATTTTTAAGTCATTAAAAATTCACATTAGGTCAATGTACTGCATTTTTTTTATTAAGTATAAAAAAATAATCTGATTATGAGCAAAAATGATGAAAAAAGCTTCATTAAAAGAATCGCTAAAATAACAAAAGAAAACAATTTATTGCTCTCTGAGATAAAAGAACTCAACGCAAAAAACGAACAATTGCTTCAAGAAAACGAAGGTCTTAGAAAAACCATTTCTAAGCTCGAAACCGGTGAAATTGCTCAACAAAATAAAGAAATAGTTACCCAAAAATTTAAAATGGCAACTGTTCTTTACATTGATATTCATGGCTTTTCAAATCTTAACAACAAAGATAATTCCGAAAACATTATCGACGATTTGGACGAAGTTTTTCTTTATTTTGATAAAATTGTAGAAAAATACAAAATAGAAAAAGTAAAAACAATTGGCGATACTTACATGTGTGCCGGAGGAATTCCAGAAAAAAACAGTACAAACCCCATTGACGTAATCATGGCTGCCCTTGAAATGCAGCATTACGTTAAAAATATTCAAAACGAAAACCTCAAGCTACTCGATATTCACATGGGAATACACTCGGGCTCGGTTACAGCTCAAATTTTGGGCAAAAAGAAAGTTTCGTACGAACTAAAAGGCGATACTGTAAATATTGCTTCGCGAATGGAAGCTGCTAGCAAAGCCGGTGAAATTAATATTTCAGTTATGACTTATGAGCTTATCAAAGAATTTTTCACATGCTCATACCAAGGAAGTATGCCCGTAAAATACAAAGGCAATCTGGAAATGTATTTTGTAAATGGATTATTACCCGAACTTGCAGCAGACGACTTGTTTATCAAACCAAATTCTAGCTTTTTTACCAAATATGGCTTAGTACAATTTGTCGATTTGCAAGAACTCGTTTTAGACCGTTTAGAAAAAGAATTACCCGAGTATTTGCATTATCACAACATGAAACACACCGTAGATGTAGTTACTCAGGTAGAGCTAATTGCATGGGGCGAAGGCATTAGTGATGAAGAAATTTTGTTGTTAAAAACTGCCGCATTATTTCACGATTTTGGGCACATCAAAGATTTTGACACGCACGAATATCAAGGAACTTTACTTGCAAAGGAAATATTACCTAATTTTGGCTATACTCAAGAGCAAATAAATACCATTTCAGAAGTAATTATGGCAACTAAATTACCTCCACGTCCTACAACTTTATTGCAAAAAATCATTTGCGACTCCGATTTAGACTACCTGGGAAGAAGCGACATGGTTCCGGTTTCAAATACTCTGTTTGAGGAACTAAAAGCTCAAAACAAAATAGGAAGCTTAAATGATTGGAATAAAATTCAAGTAAAATTTATTTCGGGTCATCAATATTTTACTGAAACTGCACGAAGCTTAAGAGAAATAAACAAGCAGCAACAAATAGAGCGTATCAAAAGTTTAATAGTAGAGGAGTAACAAAAAAAGGGGCTTTTTACGACTATTTTTTTGAAAGAAATTTTGGCAATTTCGCTTCAAAAAAACAGTTCTAAAAAGTCCCGTCAATTACAAAATTTAGCTATTTTATATATTGCTATGTATTTAATTCGGGTTGAGATTGCATCTCAACCTTTTTTTCAGTAGGCTTGTTCAATTTACTAATCCAAAAAACCCATAAGAAAAAAATAGCAGTATAAACAGTATATTTAAAAACAGTATGATGATTTATATCTAAATATTCAGGATAGTAGAGTTGAGTAAAAGACAACCCTGCAATTCTGAGTATATTAATAACATAAATGACTGCTAACCCCAAAGGAATATACCATAATTTTGTTAAAAGCCTTCCTGGATACACCAAAATAAAGCCAGCAAATAAGCCCATCATGTTTCGTCCTAAACAACCTCGTTCTAAAATAACTCCGCCAGTGCCTTGCAGCACTAAAAGTTTTCTAGGCACAACAATATGTGCTTCATAGCCTAAAACATTGAGGAATAATTTAGTAGAATATAGCCAACTATTGGTCAAGTAATATGTTGCCTCATTATAAAAATAATCGACAAAAGCATGATACCTAAAAAAAGCATAAAAAACCACCCATATTAAATACACCAACAAGCCATTGACAGCAAACTGATACAATGGCTTTAATGATTTATATTTTGCAATAAATTCTTTTATTTTTTCCATCAAAATAACTCAACTTAAATAACATTAACAGTTGCATTGCAACTGTTAAAGCTATAAAAGAATTTATTCTTGCTTATCTTGCTTATTCTTGTGTAGTTTTTTAGCTCCATACGCCATACCGGCAGCTAACAAAAAACCTAAACCACCATCAATTGGTATTGCTTCCGGATCCGGAGGAGGAGGAGGCTGAGCTATAAGGCTTTCCATAAAAAAAGGTGCTATCATTAGTATAGCAAAGAAAATTAAAAAAGTAATCGTTTTTTTCATTGTTCAAATCGTTTATGAATGTACGAAGATACGTATTTTTTTTAAATACACAATATTTTGTTTTATTCTATTAAAGTTTAGATAGAATAAAGTTTATTTTGTTCAAAAGATTTTTGTATCTGCTGCAAAAGTACTAAAATTAATTTAATTTCTTCAAAAATAATGCCTATTAAAAAAAAAAAATTAAAAATTAATTATTTTTACCAAACAGATTTCTTAAAATTGTTAAATACTGTTATTATTTTTTTACAAAAATATATATTTTTTATAAATTTCGTAACTAAAAAAGAAAAATTTAACGAAAATTTTAACAAATCATACAAGCAAAATCACATCTATTTGTTTGATTGTTAGAAATATAAATGCTATTTTAAGCAAAAAAATAACTACTTAAATATAGTGATAATTTTATAATTACGTAAATAAAATGTATTTTTTTTATTTTTTTTTCTTGAAAAGTATGTTTATTAAAATTTAAAATAGTAATATTGCATAAGAATTAATCCAAATTTACATAAAATTTTAGTGTATTGTGAACAAAGCAAATCAAATAGTGCAAACTCCTTTAATGAAACAATATTCGAGCATTAAAGCCAAACACCCAGATGCTATCTTATTATTTCGAGTGGGCGATTTTTACGAAACATTCTCTGAAGATGCTATTAAAACAGCCGAAATATTAGGTATTACTCTCACTAAGAGAGCCAATGGCTCGGCTTCGTTTGTAGAGCTTGCTGGTTTTCCATACCATGCTCTGGATACTTACTTGCCCAAGTTAGTTAGAGCCGGACAAAGAGTGGCTATTTGTGAGCAACTCGAAGACCCTAAAATGACCAAAAACATTGTTAAAAGAGGAATTACCGAGCTAGTTACTCCAGGGATTACTACCGAACGAAATGTATTAGACCACAAAGAAAACAATTATTTAGCTAGTTTAAATATTGGAAAAAATTCGGCGGGTGTTGCTTTTTTGGATATTTCTACTGGCGAGTTTTATGTAGCTGAAGGTACTTTTGATTATGTAGATAAATTGTTAAATAATTTTTTGCCCAAAGAGGTTTTAGTGGAAAGAAGTAAGCAAAATTTCTTTTTTGAGACATTTGGCAAGAAGTTTTATGTCTATCCGCTCGACGATTGGATGTTTAATGCCGAAACTAGTTTAGAGCGACTTTTGAAGCAATTCGATACGCTTTCATTAAAAGGCTTTGGTGTGCAGAAATTAGAACTTGCCAACGTAGCTGCTGGTGCTGTGCTTCAATATTTAGATTTAACGCACCATCATCAAACGGAGCACATTAGCAAGCTCATGCGCATAGAAGAGGATAAATATGTATGGCTCGATAAATTTACGGTGCGCAACCTCGAATTGTTTTATTCGCCTCACGAAAGTGCTGTGCCTCTGATTAATGTGCTCGACAAAACGGCTTCGCCCATGGGAGCTAGAATGCTAAAACGCTGGCTTGCACTGCCATTAAAAGAACTTGCTGAGATTAACAAACGCCTCGATATTGTAGAAAAATTGGTATCTAGCAAAGATTTGATGGAATCCATAACTATTTATTTGAGGCAAATGGGCGATATAGAGCGTATTATTTCGCGCGTGGCTCTAAATAAAATATTGCCGCGCGAAATTATTCAACTCAAAAATGCTCTCAACGCATTAAAACCCTTAAAGGAAATATGCTTAAATGCTGACAACCAAAATCTTTCGGAACTCGTAAAACGAATAGATGCGTGCAGCAACCTGAAAGAACGCATTGAAAAGGAAATAAAAGAGGATACTTCTAACCAACTGCAAAAAGGAAACGTAATAGCACAAGGAGTTTCGGCAGAACTCGATGAATTACGACTTTTGGCATACAACGGCAAAGATTATTTGGCTAATTTGCAAAAAAAACAAGCCGAAATAACTGGAATATCATCGCTCAAAATAAGTTTCAACAATGTTTTTGGTTATTATTTTGAAGTAAGAAACATGCACAAAGAACGAGTACCTGCCGAGTGGACTCGAAAACAAACCCTTGTAGGTGCAGAGCGGTATATCAATGAAGAATTGAAAGAATACGAATCGAAAATTTTAGGAGCTGAAGAAAAAATTTTGGCTATCGAAGTGGATATTTATTCTAAATTGGTGCAAGATATTTCAACCTACATTTCTGTTATTCAAAACAATGCAAATATTGTGGCTCAGATAGATTGCCTTACCTCGTTTGCTCAAATTGCAATCGAAAATAAATATACAAAACCCGAACTCGACGATAGCTTACAATTAGAAAAAGGCGAAATTTATATCCCAAACGATGTAAAACTCAACAACAAAGACCAGCAAATAATTATCATCACAGGACCCAATATGGCTGGAAAATCTGCCCTTCTCAGGCAAACAGCTTTGATTGTGCTTATGGCGCAAATAGGTAGCTATGTGCCTGCAAAGTCGGCAAAAATAGGCTTTGTAGATAAAATTTTTACTCGTGTAGGTGCAACCGACAATATTTCGGCAGGAGAATCTACTTTCATGGTGGAAATGAATGAAGCTGCTTCTATTTTGAACAATATTTCGCATCGAAGCTTAGTGCTTTTCGATGAACTGGGCAGAGGTACAAGTACTTACGACGGCATTTCGATAGCTTGGGCTATAGTAGAATACTTGCACGAACACCCTGCCGCCAAAGCAAAGACCCTGTTTGCAACACATTACCACGAACTCAACGAAATGGCAAACTCATTGAAAGGCGTTAAAAATTTCAATGTTTCGGTAAAAGAAGTGGGAAATAAAGTTATTTTTATGCGCAAGCTCGTTAAAGGGGGTAGTGAACATAGCTTTGGTATTCATGTGGCTAAAATGGCTGGAATGCCCAAAAGTATTGTGCAACGAGCCGACCAAATTCTGGTAGAGCTTGAAAAAACACGTGAAACAAACCAAATAGCAAAACCAATAGACAAACTTGGCGACAAACGCGAAGGCTACCAGTTGAGTATTTTTCAAATGGACGACCCTGTTTTAAAACAAATTAGAGACGAGATTTCTAAAATAGACATCAACAATCTTACACCGATTGATGCTCTGAACAAACTTAACGAAATTAAAAAAATTACAGGATTGAAATAGCACTGGTGCTTATTTCGTTATTTTTTCAACCCGAATAATATTTACGGGACAAATGCTTGCGGCTTCGAGGTTATCTTCTAGCTCATCGTCAGATACAATGGCAATATAAAACCCTTTTTTTTCGGTCGATTCTTTTAATGTGCTTTTTCCGTCAGAGCTATTCATTTCCCAGCGGTAAGGCGCAGCTTCTATGCAATAATTGCAGCCAATACACTTAATTCGGTGATGATAAATTCGTAACAAAATATTATATTTTAGTTCTAATACGCGAAAACCGTTTTTTTACAAACAAATTGTCGATGATTTCGGTTTCGTAAACCAACAAATTAAAATAAGCAAAACGATTGCTCGACAAATACATGGTATCGCCGCGTGCATAGATTTTCTTAATGGTAGAAGGAATATTGAAACCTTTTACGATGGTATCATTTCGTTTGAATGATATTTCTTTGTCTGTATTGTCTAGTTTGTAGCTCAATTTTCCTTTTACTACTATCAATATAATGTCTTGTTCGCCTTTAATTTCAAAGTCAATTTCATCGCCTTTGTTGGCATTTACGGTTTTGAACAAGCGAGCAAGTTTTACCAATGTATTTTCAGGAAACCCAAAGAAATCAGGAACTCGCCTAATGTATTTTACTTTTTCGTTGAGTAAGTCGGCACTGTCGGTTGTTAGAATATTTATGAGTTCCTTTTTGTCGTCAGAAAGCGTGTTGAGATATTCGATGCAAAGAGCTGGATTTTCGTTGTAAATAATTCCCGCTGCTGTGCTGTAAATCAATTCGTCTTTGTGGTGCAAACTATGAAAAATATCTGCCGGAATATTTGCTTTTGCTATTTTATCTAAAATATCTAACTGATAATCAATATTATTTACATCATTAATTGTTCTAATTACGCTTTCTTCTTGCGTAATGGTAGGGCTAATTTTTTTCAAAACTTTGCCAAGCAACTCAAGAGCTTTTGTTTTTGTCCACAAATCAACTTCGGTGTCTTTGGCATTGATTATTTCCTTCAAACGCTGCTCAAAGCTTAATTTTTCTACTTCGCGAATAAATTTCAACTTTTTAACACGTTGGCTCACCGATATTTTATCAAACACTGGAATAATTACTTTTTTGGTATCTTGAGCTATAAAGTTGTCGATAATTTCAAGGGCATAAATTGTATTTTCGCCAATGATATTGGTTTTAATCAATTCAATGGTAGCGGGTTTGTTTATAAATGAAAGCAAATTGAACAACACATCAAACTTCTTGGTGTGTTCGATATCCAATGCTTGCACTAGTTTGAGAACATTCTTCTGTCGTTCTATTTCCGAAATGCACACAAAAAGCCAAAGAATATGTCCTACTACGTCATTAATTCTTTCTTTTACAATGGCAGCTTGTTGGTCATTGGCTTGAAATTTAGCAAAATACAGCGCATTTATTACTGCTTCTTGAATAATCATAGAAGGGTGATTGATGCGATTGAGTAAATATTTATTGGTAAGGTCGCTACCAATTCGTGCATAAATTTCTATTATTTTGAGAGAAATATTAATATTATCCGTTTCCGAAAGCATTCGCTCCATTTCTTCAATGCCAGTAGAGCATTCGATAAGTTTGTTTGCGGCTAAATGCCTGTATTCTGGCGATTTGAGCAAATTTACTAAGATGCGAATAAGCGAAATGTCGCCATTTTCTTTGGCAAAATAAATAGCAGCTTGCTTTATCGATTTGTCTTCACAGTCAAATAAGTTTTTAATGAGTTCTATATTTCTGTAAAGTTTAAATTTTTGAATGTTTTTTACTACCAATAAGTTTTTTTCAAAATCATTTGCTTTGCTGTATTGTAAAAGCTTATGTTCCGAAAGTTTTTCTACATTTGTGTAGTCTAAATTTAACTTGGCTTTTTTGAGGAGCATTTCTTCTTCATCGTCTTGCTCTTGGGCAGTTAAATTGGTTATTGTGTTGTAAATGTCAGTATTCCAAATTGGCGAAATACATCGCAACAAACTTTTCCGAATGGTTGTGTCGTTGTAATTGAGCAGATTTTGAGTATAAGGCTCAAGAATGTCGGGGTTTGTTTCGGCTAAAATGGTTATACTGAGGCTTGTGTTTTCTATGATGTCGCTCTCGAATTGTTTTAAAAGTAAGTCGGAGCCATAAATATCGGTTGCTTTGGTATATTTGTTTTCTTTGTTTTTTTCTTCTAGTATTTCGCGCAATTTGAGTTTGTAACCACCATATAATTTGCGAGTTACAAAAAACCAAACAACCAAAAACGGCAAGAACATCAGATTAAAATAAGTCAAATCGAACGTTCCATCGAGCTTAATAAAAACTTTGGTGGCAGCAAAAAGCAAAATGCCCGCTATGCCAATAGCCAATTGCATAATAACTCCTACACGAGTCTGAAGCATAAGCTTTTGGTCGTTCTTCAAAGGCTGATAAAGGATATTGAACGAAGGGTCGTCGAGCCCTCTTCTTAAGATGCGCTCCAGCGATTTGTTCATTACCACAAAACCTAAGAAAATATAGCTATTTACGCCCAAAAGAATAGCCGAAACGCTTGCTCCCAATATTAAAACTCCCGAAACTATTGGCAAAATAGACAATCCCATGCTAATCCCCCAGCGACTAAGCAATCGGCTAGAGAAAATAGAAATAATTAATTCGCCTATTTTTAACACTCCAAAAACAATAGCAATAAAGTTTGCAACAGCCAAAGGTGAGTTTAATAGTTTATCTTGGCTTTTTATTCCTGCCAAAAATCCAAAATCAGAGAAATATATCACAACCATGGATAGAGTTGCTGACATAAAAATGAGTAAAAAATACTTCTCTTTTACTAAATCTTTAAACCTATATTGCTGCTCCTCATTTGCCGACGCATTTTCTTCCTTGTCTTCTTCCCAGAACTTCTTGTAAATGATATAGATAATATAAATACTTGCTATAATTCCTATTACACCTATCACCAGCAAATCATAGGCATGAGATATAAATGGACTGATGAGAGGAATGGTCATATAACCTATTATAGAGGCAATTACGCCTCCCGAATTTATCAAACCATAAAGCCGCTTTACTTGCTGCAAATTTAAAAATTTGATAGCCAAACCACCTGTTTCTATTGCAGCCATCGATATAAAGGGCCAGCCCCAGATGAACACAAAAAAGCTTAACCATTTTTCATTAAACCCCATTGACAAAGCTCCACGCGAGAGCAGTGGAATGATAAACATGAAGGTCAATGCAGTAATAAACAGATATTTACTATGAATCTTTTTTTGTAGAGAGGAATAAATGGCGGTCATAATATAGCCTGCAATACCTGCCACAATGTAGGCTAAAGGTAAATCAGTGCTTCTAAAATGCCTAATAAACTCAGCATTTGCAGGAGCAAAATAGAATGCAATAAATAAGCCCAAGGAAAAAGAATACAAGAATAGGTAAATAAATTTACTCCACTCTTCTTTTTTTATTCCCAGCGACTTAAGTATGTTTTCGTTTAATTCCATTTATAGAGTTAAAATATTTTGGAAAAATATATGTTTTCTTTAAAATATCAAAATTTTTCTTTTTATCTTTTCTAATAATTTATCAAATAATCGCTTCGTTTCGTTTTCGCATTTTGTAAACCGATACAAAAATGCTGATACTCAGAAGCAAAGACAATATGCTTACAATTTCAACACTTGCAAATTTTGCGTAATTTGATATTGTTGCTGCTTTTGAAACAGCTCCTAAAATGTTGGAAAAACCTAAAATTAGGGTAATCCAAACAATTATTGCCATAAAAAAATTAGAAATCCAACCATTTACTCCATTTTTCCCCATTAATTTTGTGTCGTTAATTACAAAGATAAGGAAAATACTTATGAATGGCAAAATTAATCCATTTAAAGCTTGCGCTAAAATAATAGCAGGTATGGGTTCTACTTCTAAATACCCAAATAGTAAGCCTACTACTAAAATACTAAACCAAACAAGTTTGTAATAAAGCGATTGTGTTTTCCACTTGTTGTTATTTTCTTTTTCAAACAAACTTTTGGCGGTAATGGAAGCTGCTAAAGGAGCTGTAATGGCGGAAGAAAATCCGGCGGCAAACATTCCAAAAGCAAAAACTGGCACAGCCCAAGGGGCAATTTTTTGGGTTAAAGCATCTCCTAGTGCCACAAAACTAAGCTCGCCTTCTATAATTGTTCCTACTATTAAAATAGCCATTGAAATAATTCCACCCAAAATAATGGCGATAGAAATACCAAAACGCATTTCGCCTATGGTTTGCTTTTTGTCAAGTACGCCCGAACCTAAAAATAAATCGTAAGGTACTACGGTAGTTCCCACCAAGCCAAGTACTAGCAAGCCAGCAGCGGGGTCGCGGGGGATATGTGGCATAAAACTTCCCTCTAAAACTTCCATGAAAGGAGGTTCTATAAATATAGCAGTAGTTATGAATGTGATGCCCATGAAAATAACAATAAACCCCATAAACTTAGCAATGGTATTTACCGAACGCAAACTAAGAGAGATTAATGCCAAAATTCCGGTTCCTGTAACTAAGTAAAATTGAGGTATATCGAAAATTAGTTTTAACCCTTCTACCGAACCTAAAATATTTCCCGCTTCGTAAGCCGCAGAGCCTAAAATAATAGCTCCAATTATCAGAAGTAGAATAGGTTGGCGTGTTGTTTTGTTTTGAAATTTTGTAGCAATGGCTTGCCCCAAATTCATGCCTGAGTTGATTGCTATTCTGGCACTTGCTTCTTGTAAAAGTAAGCACGCAAAGGTGGAAAATACAAATGCCCACAACAAGTCGAAGCCATAGCTTGCGCCGGCTTGTGTTGCTGTGGTTATTGTTCCCGGACCTATAAAGGCAGCAGAAATAACAGACCAAAAAATAACATTCAAAATTCTTTTTTTGAAGTTTTTAAGGCTATATTTTCTCATTTTTATACTTTAAACTTAAATTGAAGTGCTTTATATTTTCTTTTCCTTTTTATCTTAGAAATTTCTTTCAAATAAGTTATTTATATTTAAGTAATTAGATAGAATCAAACGAAATTCTTTTCGCTTTTTTTCTGCTATTTACTTTAGTGTAAAAATATAAAAAGAATTGTGATTTGTTTACATCGAAGTACTTAATTTTGAGAAAAATTAAATTTACTTGTATTTTGCTTTGCGATTCTTAATTCAAATAAATAGCTTAATAACAATTAGATAACAGCTTGCTTGTATTTTCTTTTTTACTATATTACTTTAGTGCTTGTTTTAAATTTTTTTAGGCTAATTTTTTAAAATTAACCCCGCCCCTTCAAGTCAAGGAAATGAAAACCACCGAAAATCGGGCTTTTGTTCAAATTCTTAGTTTGAAGCAAAAAAAAATCCCGAAGTTTTTAAAAAAAACTTCGGGAAAATAATATAAACAGGTTTGAAAATTTTATTTTTCAATTAACTCTACCGAGCGTTTTACAAACTTTGTAAGCTCTTCGCCTTTAAGCATTCCGTTGGCAAGCAAAGCAAGGTCGATGAGTTGCTTTACTACTTTATTTTGTTTTCCGTAGTCGTTCAAAACACCTTCTTTTTTATCTTTTAGCTCTCTAAGTTTCTTTTCTACTTCTTCGAGTTTGTCTTTTTCTACTTGGTCTATTTCGTCGGCTTTTTTACCTTCTTTTAGTTTTTCCAAGTCGGCTTTGTCCGATTCCAAAGGAATTATTTCGGCTTCAATGTTTTTGATTTCTTCGCCCACGGCTTGGTCTTTCGATTTCATAACACTGTGAATGAGTGGGTGATTGGCATTTACCACCAAGTTGTAGCTTTCGGGCAAGTCGCCATAAAATCCCATTCCGCCGCCGCCAAGCTCCGACATTTCTTTCATTCGGCGCATAAATTCCGACTGCGTAATTATCATAGGTTGAGCCGATTCGCTCATGCCTTCAAACATTACGGTATAGTTGTTTACCACAGGCAATTGGCTGCGGAAAACCGGAATTAGCTCGTCTTTTTGTTCTTTGGTTAGTTTCGATTCTTCTACTTCGTCTTTTTGAATCAATTTGTTGGCAATTTCGGCATCAACACGTCTGAATTGTGTTTTTTCGAGTTTCGATTCCAAATGATGTATGAAGTGCGAATCTAATTGTCCGTCCATGAGCAACACATCGTAGCCCTTGTCTTTGGCATCTTGTATAAAAGTATATTGTTCGGCAGGATTTGTGGTATAAAGATATACTACATTTTCGTTCTTGTCGGTTTGGTTTACTTTTACTACTTCGCGGTATTCTTCAAACGAAAATACTTTGCCTTCGGTGTTTTTGAACAAACAAAAATCTACCGCTTTTTCGTAAAATTTCTCGTTTGAAAGCATTCCATATTGAATGAAAATTTTCAAATCGTCCCATTTCTTTTCAAACTCTTCGCGGCTGTCTTTGTAAATTTGCTTCAAACGGTCAGAAACTTTCTTGTTGATGTGAGTCGAAATTTTCTTAACATTCTGGTCTGATTGCAAATAGCTACGCGAAACGTTGAGCGGAATGTCGGGCGAATCGATAACTCCATGCAATAAAGTCAAAAATTCGGGTACAATTCCTTCAACAGAATCAGTAACAAATACTTGGTTGCTATAAAGTTGTATTTTATTTTTTTGAACCTCTATGTTTTTCTTCAATCGAGGGAAGTACAAAATACCGGTCAAATTAAATGGATAGTCCACATTCAAATGGATATGAAACAACGGGTCTTCAAACGACATAGGGTACAACTCGCGGTAGAAGTTGTTGTAATCTTCGTCCTTTAAGTCGGCAGGTTTTTTAGTCCAAGAAGGATTTGTGTTGTTTACAATTTTAAGTTTTCCAGTTTTTTCCTCTTTGCCATCTTTCCAATCGGTTTCTTCGCCAAAAGCTACCGGAATAGCCAAAAATTTTGAATATTTTGAAAGTAAATCGTTTATTTTTTGGTCTTCCAAGAAGTCGAGCGAATCGTCGGCTATGTGAAGAATAATGTCTGTTCCACGTTCTTCTTTTTCGGCTTCTTCCAAGGTATATTCAGGGCTTCCGTCGCAAATCCAACGTGCGGCTTTTGTGCCTTCGGCATACGATTTGGATACAATTTCAACTTGTTTGGAAACCATAAACGCCGAATAAAAACCCAATCCGAAGTGTCCGATAATAGCGTTTGCTTTGTCTTTGTATTTTTCTACAAACTCTTCTGCGCCCGAAAAAGCAAGCTCGGCTATGTATTTTTGAATTTCTTCGCCGGTCATTCCAATTCCTTTGTCGGAAAAGGTCAAGGTTTTGGCTTCTTTGTCGGCTTTTATTACTATGGTCAAATCGCCCATTTCGCCTTTAAAATCGCCTGCACTAGCAAGCGTTTTCAGTTTTTGTGTTGCATCAACGGCATTTGACAATAGCTCGCGCAAAAATATTTCGTGGTCTGAATAGAGAAATTTTTTTATTATCGGAAAAATGTTTTCCGTTGTAATATTTATTTTTCCTGTTGACATAATTTTTTTTGTTTCTATAGTTATGTGAATCGAATTTGTTTTGTATCGTTGTTTTCATACTTTCAAAGCGTATGCCAACGACCGTTTACTGACAAGTAGTCATATTCGATTGCCTTTTGTCAGTTATTTTGTCAGGAAAGAACGGCAGTTTTTTTTTGATTGCCAGCGGTGAGCTGTCAATTCTGAACTTGGGAATCAATATCGCCAACCTAAAGCCCTTCAAGTAGTTAAAAACGCTTGAAGAGCTATTTCGCGAATAACCTTCACTTTTGCTAAGTAAGCCTCTTTAATTAGTTTATACTTTAGCTTTGTGTTCTTTGTGTTTCTAATTATCTGTTTAAGCA
>JFJP01021662.1_pt1 | contig 19153 bp, 13 predicted proteins | sample 431651 | NCBI WGS metagenome assembly JFJP01 (sample SAMN02602958, study PRJNA72255) | Microbial mat metagenome, whole genome shotgun sequencing project. | biome: fresh water; feature: sink hole; material: water; isolation source: purple microbial (photo- and chemosynthetic) mats found in...
GACCTGACACGCCGTGTTCGGTTACTCCTGAGTTTCAGCGAGACCTGACACGCCGTGTTCGGTTACTCCTGAGTTTCAGCGAGACCTGACACGCCCTGTTCGGTGTGTTTTCAGCTTGTTGAGCGATACAAAAAAAAGTGCATCATATTGTGAAATCCAATCCATTAAAGAGAAGAAACATCCTTTTTATACTACTATATGCGCCAGATTTCGATTTTTTCAGCACCTTACGTTTATGCGCACGTATATTTCTGGTCACACTACGCAGTTGTTAGCTGGATGAAATTTGCTACGATTGATGTTTGAAATTTCTGTTAAAGTTTTTCCGTTGGAATTTCCAGCGGGTTTTTACTTTTACGGTTGGAAGATTTTCTGAAAGTTGGAAATCTCAAATAATAAATTTAACAAAGGTGATGTATGCGAATCAGTTTAGCATTGTCAATAATCTTATCTCTTGTATTTTGTAGCTGTCAGTCGACAAGCACTCCAACGATTGTTGCAAATGCTGATAATACAGATACTATTGCAAACGATACTATATCAGATAATAATTATACTGATGATAACTATGAGCCCAATAACACTAAACAATTAAGTACTTCATTAAATCTAAATATCAGGCAGAATCATATTATTATTCCTAATGATCAAGACTGGTTTCTTGTCAAAGGAGATCATAAACGACTTAATACTGTGAAAATCATATTTGATAATTTTTACGATAAAGAAAAAATTCGTTTTTCAATATTTAATAGTGACGGAGTAAAAATCCCCTACTTAGAAAGTAGTGTGGGATCATCCAAAGAAATAGTTTGGTGTCCTAATGTGTCCGATAATTACTTTTTTTCTATTGAGAGTGCCGAGAAGAATTCTTATAGCTATTCAATTGTAATTTCAGAATATCCCGATAGTAAAAATCAGGATGCTGCAAAAGAGTTAGAAATTGGTACTTTACTTGAGCATGAAACATTAGAAGAAATGGATACAAATTGTTATAAAATTTTTGTTGAAGAAGGTAAATATTACAGTATTACGGCAGTCTCTGATACATCAAGTGTTGGTTTTTTTTCTAAACCAATTTTTGAATTTAATTCAGGCCATGGCTATAATAATAAAGTTTCAACAGAGTTTAAGGCTACAGAGTCTGGATATCGATTTGTATTTCTTTACGACTATCGAGGGATTAAACAGAACTATTCCTTCGTAATTGATAATGTGGAGCCCGGTGAACTCGATATATTTGAGCCAAATGACAACATTGACAATTCAACACCATTAACACCTAATGACACTGTTTTTGAGCATACAATCCATTTGCTGGATTATGACTATTTTCGTATTAGCGAAGTTAAGGGTAAGAAGTACCGAATTACCATTGACAAGAAAAGCATGTTTAACGAATGCGCAATATCTTTTATTCAGAACGATCCCTACCACAGTTGGATTGATACCCCACTTGAACAAAATGGTACAATTTTTACTATTCAATGGGAGGCAGATAACACAGGTGAAAAATATTTAAAAGTTTTCAGACATGATGCGGATCGTAATGAGTACTCAATTCAATTTGTAGAACTTTAAAAGATATTTAACCAAAAATGGTTGGTGATGATTGACTCGCTTAGGCTCGCCACCCACCACCAAATTGTTATATGGGGATTGATTATTTTCACAGATTGATGTTTGAAATTACCGTTATTTTTTTCTGAGAAAGAGATTGTATATGAAGTTTTTGATAACTATGTCTTTGTTGTTATGTTGCGTAATAGATCTTTTTGCAAATTCAGGTATTGATACCGGTTACGAAGCCGTGTGCAAATATGATTCTACTCAAAGTTCAGCTATAAATTCACCCCAAGAATTACAAATTGCAGAAGAACCACAGAATTCGAGCCCTCAACACTACTACAGGGGGATTCCGTTAGATGAAGACGAAGAAAAAGAACGCATTTTGAGATTACAAGCAATAGAACAAGAACAGCTTGAAATGCAACTATTAATTGACAAAAGTAACGAACAAAAAGAAATTGCTCGTAAAGAAACGCTCGCATCATTAAATGAAACAATCATCTCTAATAATTTAACAAAAAGCCTTGCGATTGCGGAGAAATATAGAGAGTCTTTTGGTGGTGAATTGCCAGTAGAATACAAAAGTAGAATCTCAACATTAGTTAAAAAGCTTCCTCTAATTCAAATCAAAACATTAGAACAGGCGGAATATTTTTTCACACCAACTACAAATCTAATGGATTGGTATCTGAAAAATACACAAGGTAAAAATATCCAATTTGGCGGGAAAGTCGTTTGGGTTACAGGCAATACTGCGGAAGTTCAAATTGGAAACATCAGCTACCTAATCAAATTTAATAACTCAATGGTTGTTAGAAAAAACTTCCCGTGTGGTGGTTTTGGTAAACCTGTTGGCAATGTAACTTACAGAACGGCGTTGGGGAGTTCTCGGACATTGCCATGTTTGCAAGTTTTATGGTTACAGCCATTTCTTTAACTCGTACGCCAAAGCGTTGGTGTTACACTCACTAATTTCACTTCCCCATTAAGAAGGATTGAGAATGACCAACTTAATTTCTGTTATGATAAACTCTATAAACGGAGCTACACCTCACTTAAACCCCACGGAGATTTATAATGAGGGTTGGTGTACACGACTACTTGTCTATCTTTCTGTCAAAAACAAGTTAACCATTCCAGACTGGATTGATTTTTCAAATATTCGAAATTGGACTTCTGAATGTCTTATTTCCAGCCCTTTCGTGGATGCAAGAATAAATCGTGAAGGATATACGCACGCCGATATGGCGATCGGCGACTTTCTGGTAGACTTTAAAAAGAGAGGTGAAATCCTTATTGATAAAGATGCTCTGTATTTTGGAGTAATTGAAGCCAAAATGGGAAGCAATCTTAGTCAAGGTACAACAAATGCACCTCATTACAGTCAGGCGAGTAGAAATCTTTGTTGTATTGCAAGTTCCGTTAAAAATGAAAAGTGTAATACTTTTTTTTCGGTTGTTGCCCCTCAGAAAAATATAGACCGTCATCGAATTAAAGACCAAATAGATAAAGATGCTATGATAAAGCAAATTGAAGAACGCTATCATCTATCTGAAATCGAAGTTGACATAGATCTTATTACAAGGGCCCGAAAATGTGTAGTTGTTGTAAAATCTTATGAAGATTGGATTGCTCAGATACCGAGTCCTGATCGTGAACTGGCAAAGGATTTTTATAAAGAGTGTTTGAAGTGGAATCGAATAAATTCATAACCACAAATGGTTGGTGATGATTGACTCGCTTAGGCTCGCCACCCACCACCAAATCGTTATAGGGATGATTTTACACAATCACTACATTGAAAGAGAATAATATGGAGTTCGATGTAATTAAAAATGAATTTTTAGAAGCGGAAAAAGTTCTACAGGAATTTATTGCTATTGAGAGTAATTTTGAGAAAATCGAGAAAGTAGCTTCTTTAATAGTTGATTCTTTTAAAAAGGATGGAAAAGTCTTTTCTTGTGGGAATGGTGGTTCACATTGTGATGCTATGCATTTTGCAGAAGAGCTCACAGGTCGTTATCGCGAACATCGACCTTCATATCCTGCGATTGCGATTTCTGACCCTAGTCACATTTCCTGTGTTGGAAATGATTATGGATATGAGTACATTTTCTCTCGCTATTTGGAAGGGCTCGGTCGTTCTGGCGATGTCCTTTTTTGCTTGTCAACTAGCGGAAATTCTACTAATATCGTTAAAGCAATTGAAACGGCAAAGTCAAAAGGCATTTCTGTGATTGCCTTAACGGGGAAAGATGGCGGAAAAATGGCAGGGCTTGTAGATGTTGAAATTCGAGTACCTCACTTTGGGTTTGCTGATCGAATTCAAGAAGTCCACATAAAAATCATCCATATCGTGATTTATCTTATTGAAAAGCAAATGGAGAATTGAGCTATAACCACATATGGTTGGTGATGATTGACTCGCTTAGGCTCGCCACCCACCACCAAAATGTTAGTATTGATGAAAAATGTATGGAGACGAAATGATTGATTCTCAGATGCAAGAAAAAATTGATGCGGTTTCTTCTCGATATGATGGACAACGCCGTCAACTTATCCCCTGTTTTGACGATTTTTATGGAACTGTAATTGATTTACTACCCAATGAAAAGAAGGCTCCTAAGATTCTTGATATTGGTGCTGGAACTGGACTACTTTCAGCATTGATTTTAGAGAAATATCCTGATGCAGAAATCACTCTCATTGATATTTCTCAAGGAATGTTGGATAAAGCTAAAGAACATCTTGGTTCGGAAAAATCGAAGTATATCGTTGCTGATTACTCAACATATCAGTTCAATGAAAACTTTGATTTTGTTGTTTCCGCTCTTTCGATTCATCATCTTAGTAATAGTTCCAAAGAGCTCCTTTACAAAACTGTTGGTGAGATTCTTAATTCCAATGGATTATTTATCAACGCAGATCAATTTCTTGGAGCATCGAATACGAATGAAAAGTTGAATCAAGCGTGGTGGAATAAAACGGTAATAAACTCTGGGCTTGATGAAGAAAATATTTCAGCGTGGAAAGAAAGAACTGCAATGGATATCCCCGCAACTGTTGAGGACAATTTAAAATGGATGAAGTCCGCAGGTCTCATTGACACAGATGTCTTTTATAAGATGTACAACTTCGGTGTGATTTATGGGAAGAAGAACTGAGAACTAACCACTTATGGTTGGTGATGATTGACTCGCTTAGGCTCGCCACCCACCACCAAAATGTTATTAGCGGACTATATGGTGCACGTGCTTGATTCGGTGCAGATTCCCTGGTGTATCAACACGATCGACAAGTTCTACGACTATGAACAGAATCAGTGGATCGATTCGATGAAAACCCTTCGCGATACGATTGACGGGAACAAAGATGATCCGGTGACACTAGTTTCAGGATCGCACAGAACATCGCTGAACCCCGTCAAGGTCGTCGGAAATACGATTCAGTTTTGTTCTGAAGGGATTCGCCACATTGAATTATTCGGTATGAACGGAAGAACCTTTTTCTCGCAATCTGTTGACGGGAGAGAGTTCACAATTCCGTCGCCTCTGAGCGGATTCATGATTGCCAGGATTTCCATGGGTGGAGTTGAACAGATCGTAAGAATTTCGCAGTAGATTTGTTCTAAAAAGCAAAAAAGACGTGCAATTGATACTGCTTAAAAAAGTGTACAAGAAAAGAGTGATTCAGCGAGTGGGGCACTCTTTTTTGTTTGAATCTATATTCGTGTCATGCCAATTTCATTTTTGAGGAGAACCTATGAAATTCATTTGCTTTATGATTTTATTGATTTTGTCAGCCTGTTCCGATCCGGTTCTGCCTGAACAGTCCGGAGCAGTCGAGCAATCGCCGGTCACCGATCCGGTGTCACTGGTTCGAGGCACTGGCACCGGTCCGACCTACTGGCTTTCGCCGGACGGCAGTGACACCACCGGCGACGGTTCATTCGAAAAGCCGTGGCGAACAATCAACTGGGTTTCCAACAAACTCTCGGTTAAGCCGGGAACAACGATTAATCTCCGCGGTGGTACGTATCTTCCCGACCGATCCGCCTGGTTTGGCGACAGCGGAACCGATTCGGCATGGATTACCATTCAGTCGGCTCCGGGAGAACAGGCGATTCTGGACGGTTCAAACCTCGATTCGGGGAAAATGATATTCACTGTGGGCGGGGCGTACGTTTCAGTCAAAAATCTCATTCTGAAAAACGGCCCGAAAAGCGGGATGTCGATCAGGGGCGGATCTTTTGTGGAACTGGAGAGTCTCACCGTTTCTGGCTGTCAGGGGCCGGGGATCTATGCAGGTTATTCTGATCGGGCAGTGACCCGATCGGTTCAGATTCGATCCTGTACGGTGACCGACAACTGCCGATCCAACACGGCACGTCCTGATTTCGGAAGCGGCTGGCCCGGCGCTGTGTTGGTTCAGAAATCAACTGGAGCAACAGTCTGGAACTGCCGCGTCTATGAAAACTATGGCGAAGGGATCATTTTCGGCGAAAGCGATTCCGGTCTCTGTCAGGACAACGATCTGCGGGACAACTTTTCGATCCATATCTATCTGGACAATTCGCAGTACACGCTGGTGCAGAACAATTTCTGTCACACCACGAACAATCCCGAATACTTCCGGTTCGCTCAGGCCTGCAACAGTCTTCAGATGAACAACGAAAAAGCGGATCTCTATCTCGAATCGCGGGGCAATGTTCTGCGGAACAATCTCTGCATCGGCGGGCGCACCGGTTTTACCTACTGGAAAGATGCGCCGGGGGGACTGAAATCGTGTCAGATCTACGGGAACAGCTTTATCGGCTGTACCGAAACGGGAGTGAAAATCTATGCCGATTCGCATAACTCAACCCAACTGTTTAACAATCTGATTCTGGTAAACGATTCGGCGGATCAATTCAGCGTTCCCGATCTCGCGGGTCTGCAGTTTGATCACAACGGATGGACAAATCCTGCGGGGATCGACGATTCCGGCGAAGTTTCCGCGCCGTCGCCCTTTGCGGTTCTCACCGGTGATTCTCCCGACCTCTGGCGCCTTCCGGAAAACTCGCCGTTTCGACAGAGCGGCACGGTTTCGGGAGCTTTCGGCAGGGACTTTTTCCGGTCTAAGCGATCAGGCACTGCGCCTTCGATCGGGGCGATTGAGTAGATGTGAAGGGGTTCCCCTATAGAAAAGAGAACCCCTGTAGATGCGGATTAAAACCACTACTGAAGTACTATCTTTTGCGCCAGATGAATCCCATTCCCCTGAATCTGGAGAAGATGCACGCCGCTCGCCAACGATGCCGTGGAGATTGCGGCAGTTGTTCCGGTTAACTGATAGGAATTTTGATTCCCAAAATCCCCGAAAATCTCACCCGCCGAAATTCTCGAAGGCTCTCCAATTCGAGATCAAAGATAGCTTTTGGGGAAGAAATCAAGCGAATTATCAAAACACATGTTCTTAGTGTGACCTTGTAAGCTCAGACAGACGACGGCAATTGTTCAAGGAGATGTGCAAAATCGCATCTCCTTTTTTATTTCCCACGCCATCGGAACACCATTTTACTGAGTAAAAATGAGAGCCCTTTACGGCTGACATGAGAAACACTATCGGTGTCATGTTCGAGTGACTGGGCGGAAGGGTTCTTAACAGCACAGGACGGTGAGCCAAGGAGAAACAGTGTAGAATCAACAACGAACCGAGCGTATGAATCAGGACTCGTGGTTCTGTTCAAAGGCGAGCAGTTTTTCTTTCAGCGCAACTCCTACGGAAAACCCACCAATGCCGTGAGCCGCGGTAACTCGATGGCAGGGGGTAACAAGAAGAATGGGATTTGCTCGGCATGCTCCACCCACGGCGCGAGCGGCCGCAGGCGATCCGATCATTCGGGCAATCTCGCCATAGCTGCGGGTTTCGCCAAAGGGAATTTCCCGCAGAGCGGCCCACACCCGTTTCTGAAACGGCGTTCCTTTCGGATCGATGATTAGAAGGAAATCAGTCGATGTGCGGTGAAACCACCAGTCGAGAGCGATTTTCACGGGATGATCAAGGGGGAACAGGGGAATGCGATCACTGTGGCAAAGAAGAAGGGAGCTCACCGTTTCACCACTGAGCGAAACGGCAAACTCCCCAAAGGGCGAATCATAGCGAAATGTTTCCGTGCTAGTCCATCCCACGGAATTTCCGATACCGTTTCAGCGCAAAGTTGTCTGTCATACCGCTGACATAATCCACGGCAAGTTGCAGGCGATTGTAGACCGAACGACTCGTGAACGTTTCGTAGATAAAGCGATAGTTCGAACTGATCAGATTGTAAAACCGGATGCGGGTGGGGTTCTCCCCTTTCCCTTCGGTGAGCGTGGCTTGCACAAATTCATCGAGAAGATATTTCATCGTGCTGTAGCCGACAATTTCGTTTTCGATAATCGACTTGTGCGAAAAAATCCGCTTGCCGATCATCTTGAACGCATTGCGAAGATTTGAGGCGTGGGAGTTTTCCAACAGGTCGCGATCGTAGGTTCCTTCGGCAATCTCGTCGATATGTTCAATAAACTCTTCGATCACCGCGGTAATCATAAATCGCTGAGCGATAATGCGGAACTGCTGCACTGCCAGATCGAGTCGGTTTTTGTAACTGCGATCCACATCGCTGTAGAATCGATTGAACAGCCCGAGGAAATCCGCTTCGCGCTCCTGTTCTGACACCATCACGTCTGTCAGCGAATCAGAGAGGAAATCCCGAATGTCATCGGCGGTGATTATCCCCTTTTTGCACGCATCTTCGATATCAGCCACGGAATAGGCAATGTCATCGGCCGCTTCGAGAAGAAACGTAAAGGGGTATCGTTTTTTCATGGGGAACGCCGCCCAGAGCTGTTCGAAATCTTCCCGTTCGGACTGGAAATAGCCAAACTTTTTGCGCGAAAGCTCTTCCGTACCAAATCGGTTCCCCTCCATGGAGTTGAACGGATATTTAATCACCGTGGCCAACACCGCATAGGTCATGTTCATGCCGTCGCGATCCTTGAGATAGTGAAGTTTGCGCAACACGCGGAAGGTTTGCACATTGCCATCGAAATTTTCTAGATCAGCTCGTTCCGCCCGAGTCAGTTGACCGGCGATCTCTGGGTGAGCCACAAACCACTCTTTGAAAAAGGATTGAATAGCCGATTCTCCAAAATGGCCAAAGGGCGGATTGCCCAAGTCGTGCACTAGCCCCGCCGTGGCGAGAATCGAAGGAATCATGCCGCGCTTATCTTCCGATAGATAGCCGAGGTCGATGATTTTATTTTCCAACGAAAGACCGATAGACCTTCCCAGCGAAGAGACTTCCATGGAGTGCGTCAATCGCGTGCGAACAAAATCGCCCTTATCGAGCTGAAACACTTGCGTTTTATCCTGCAATCGGCGAAACGATGATGAAAAGATCACTCGAGTGAAATCATTTTCGAAAGGATTGCGACTGTCATCGACCGCCACGAGTGAATCGCGAAACCGCCGCGCTATGAGAAATTGATCAAAAAGTGCCATTGAGTATTCCAATCATTTGAATTTCTTTGTGGTGAAAATACATCTACGAGTGAGGATCTCTAACGCAAAAGAGCCGGAATTCTACTTCCAGCTCTTTTGAAATACCATTGAGTGCACTTACCGCGATTCCTGCGATAAATCGAGATAGAGCATCGAACTAATGTGGAAACGCAACTGTTCGTAAAGATTTTTAGGATTCTCCTTGTCAATGCTGAGAATCAGATAGCCAAAGTAGTACTCTCTAAAATAGAGGGGCAGGAAAATGTAATTTTCCGCGCGACAGAGCCCGTATATTTCTGCTGGAATGATCGTCGAAAGGTCAAAACGATTGTTGGCAATACTGATCTGCCGCTCTTTGCCGCCGGTGATTAGCAGTTCCAGATTTGCCTCTTTTGGGAAAATAGTAGACTCTTTTTCGTGAACCGCATTTTCAAACAGAACCAGTGCCGCATCGGTGATCGACAGATCGAGCAGTTCCCGACTGATCGAGGAAATCTGCTCAACACGACTGCAACTGTTCATGATATGTTCACACGCTTCCTGAAGGATCAACTCTTTTTCAAGAATCATCTGCTGAGCTAACCGTTGTGATTTCATCGTATGGGTAATGTAGTAGACCCGCGCTTCTTGAAGCATCCGACTAATCGCCATGGCGTTGGAAATCTCTTTTATCGAATGAGAAAGCACACCGTAGAATTCGGTGAGCGTTTTTTCCCAAATGTCGTAGGCAGTCGAATAGGAGTTATGCTGGCTGAGAATAGAAGTAAATGAATGAATGAAGTGATCAGTGTTATCTCCATCAACAGTAGCCTCATAAAAATAGCCCCACAACAGCGTCGCGCTTGATTCGAGGAAAGACTTATACGATTCTGCATGGCCAAAACGACGCTGATATTTCCGCGCTTCGAGATCGATCGTCGTGGAAAGACGCCTGAGAAACCAATCAGCGTTGGAACTAATTTTTTTCAGCTTGAACGATCCAATTGAATCAGAACTTTCGCGAAGAATGCGAATCTCTTCGGGAATACAACCACAGGACTCGCGAATCAGCGGATCTGCCGAGAGTTCAACTTTTCCATCCTTGCGATGAGAATCAAGAAAGTGTTTCAGTGAAGTGACCGCCTGAGCTCCCAGTTCGGCGAAGGGCTGCCGAACGGTGGTGAGAGATGGCGAATACATAGACGCTTCGTCAATATCATCAAAACCGGTGACAATCACATAGTTGGGAACAAACATCTCCTGATGTTTCAACTCTTTTATCGCACCAATGGCGGTAATATCATCGGCGCATACAACGGAGTCAAAATCAAAACCGTTGCGAATCAGCTTCCGAATCCCCACCGCGCCCCCATCTTCGGAAAAATCTCCCTCAACGACTAAGAGATCGTCCACGGGAAGGTGATTTTTTTGCAAAACATCGCAGTAGGCAGCATACCGATCATGTGCTTCGCTGTTGTCTTTGGGACCGGTGATGCAGGCGATGCGACTCGATCCATGAACTTTGATTAGATGTTCTACAATTTTTTCAATGCCAGAGCGGTTGTTAATCAGAATTTCCGCACAGTTCCCGCCAGCACCGGCCACAGAAACGGTGGGAAGATTGATATGGTCGATAATTGCCTTAAGCTTTTCAATTGAAGTGTGTTCGGTGAGCGCTCCGGTAAAAATGATCATTCCGTCAAAGTTTTTTGCATTAATCGATTCTTGGAACAGTTTGTAGTGCGTTACGTGACTTTCCACTGTGGTTAGCGACAGCGCCGGAAATGTGACCAGGGTAAAGCTAGCTTCTTCGCCAGCACGGTACAACCCTTCGAGAATATGATTTTGACAATATTCATCGAAAGTATCTATAAGAACAGCAATTCGCCGATTTTCCTGAACCATATATCCTCCTTAAAAGATTTCCATTGAGCATATCATAGAATCATGCTATTTACAAGGTATTCGATGATTTACAACTCCTATCGCGCTCCGGTGAGCGAAAGTGAACTGATCGTGTCGCCCATGCCCACAAGAGTGACCGGTTTTTCCACGAGAAGTGTGGGAATCACTATGAGATCAAACCTATCAGTAGAGACCACGCCACTCGTTTTTAGTGAGTCAGAACCGAACAACTCGGCGGTGAAATCGGCGGCGCGATAGAAGAGTTCACGTGCGGTATCATTGACACTGAGAGTAGACGCTGCCAGAAGCGATTCTACCGTATCTATAGAACCGGTTGATGCTTTTGAAGCGGCGGCGGTGGCGGCAAAAGCCATACCGCGAAGATTCTGTTCCGGGGTCACGATAAATCCGTTTTTCTGAATCGTCACAAACTGACCGAAATAGTGCAGTTGAATCCGCGGCGTTTTGCACTCTTCATAAAGTGCAATCAATCCGGCGATCAGCGATTCCACAGAACTGGAACGACATGACTGAGCAAGTTCTTTTTCATCAATTACTTCGAGAAGGTCGATTAACTCTTGTTCGTTCACGCCCATGCTGTCAGCAAAAGGTGCAAATGAATCGAGAAGCATTTTTCTAACCTTTTTATCCTGCGTGCTCGCAAATTCAAAGTGGATCAGCATGGACGGATGTTTTGCTTTCCACGAGGATACAACAGCGATACTATTGTCGATCCGCTCCTGAGCTGAACTGCCATCGGCCAGCGGTTCTGTGAGCATCTGAAATCCCGAAAGCAGGCAGTAGTTGATTGGTGTTTCGCAAGAATCAACCGCTTTCACAAAAGATGAATCAATGGCGAGTTTAAAATTGAGTGGGTCGTAGGTGGCGATAAATCTATTCGATTTTGGGCAGGTGTAGGTTTTGCCATTCAGCTCAATTGAATCGCCCTTGTCGAATTCGAGAATCCAGTGAATGAGCGGTGTATCATGATCGCGTACCACCGAATAGGCTGGCTTTGCGGTTCCATCGCTGTCGGCGGAGAGAAGATTGGTGTTGTGAAGAAACAGATCCGCCTGTTGAGAAGGAAGCGAAGCGGCGTGGACATATACCTGTTTCACCCCGGCCGCGCTCATGACATTGCCGATAATTCCGCCCTGACCACCCATCTGTAATCGATCGTAGCCGACGGTTTTCTTGATCTGTTCAAACGTCGCCGTGTCCTGAATAAGCCACTCCTGAGCGATTCCCCGTTCAAAACAGTATAGAAATCCCCGCAAGAAGTCACTTACGGAAACGATTGTTGATTCACCTGTTTCTTCAACAGAATCAATATCAAATGATTCGAGCCACTGGGCAAATCGCTGAGGCGAAACCTTGGCCACCGCATCGATATTGCTGTTGAACACTGAAAGTACCGTGTCAATCTGATTCATAGACGCCGCAGTTGCGCTCACCGTTTGATAGATTCTACTCCAAAATCGTTCCATACTATTCTCCTCTGTTTTGTGTGATTTTACAATAGAGTACAACAGTTTGCACAGAAATTCTGCATCAAAAATGGCAGTCCATTTCTAGACTGCCATTGAGAGATACACCGTTTGATTGGAATTATTTCAGCAGTTGTTTGACCGCATCTGCCACAATCTTAATTCCCTCTTCGATACGATTTTCAGCGGTGTGCGAAAAGGCAAGGCGAATAGCGTTGTTCTTTTTCGCTTCCGGATCGAACGCGCGGCCCACCACAAACGCGGCGCCTTTTTTCACGGCAATTTGGAACACATCGTCGGCGTCCATATACTCCGGCAGTGTCGCCCAAATGAAAAACCCACCCTTGGGCGTAGTCCACACAACTTCCTTAGGCATATTGACTTCCAATGCGTTAAGCATGATTTCTGCACGGCGTTTGTAGATCGGGCGAAGCCATTCCAGATACGGTTTCAGGGCGTTATTGCGCAGATAGGCATCGGCCAAAACCTGTGTATACGTGGATGTACAGGCATCCTGTGATTGTTTTGCCAGTTCGCACTTGTTGTACACTTCATCGGGAACCAGCATATAGCCGATGCGGAACCCCGGCCCGAGAATTTTCGCAAAACTTCCCACGTAACAGATCTGCGAACTATCCTGAGTAATCGCTTTCATGGGAACCGTCAACGGAACATCTTCCTCGTTGAACCAGAGTTCGCCATAGGGATCGTCTTCGAGAAGAATCAGGTCTGGGAACTCTTTGAGCAGATCGATAATTTCCTGTTTGCGCTTGGAAGAATAGATCGTTCCCGCCGGATTTTGGAAATAGGGAATGAGATAGAGCAGTTTTGGTAGTTCACCCTTTGCCAATGCTTCGCGAAGTGCGGCGATATTGATTCCTTCGTCATCGAGAGGAATACCTACATTCTGCGCACCGTATGAATTAAATGCTTCCAGTGAACCGACAAAGGAAGGAAATTCACAGATAACCTTGTCGCCTTCGTCGATAAACACTTTTGCGAGAAGGTTCATTGCCTGCTGAGCACCGGTGGTAATCAGCAACTTGTTAGTGTCAACCGGAAGTCCGCGACTGCGAAGATACTCTTTAAGGCTCTCTTTCAATGCCGGAAACCCTTCGGTAGGGCCATACTGAAAAGCAGTTTTCTTTGCCGAGTCCGACAATCCCGCATAGATTTCATCGATTGCCTGAACGGGAAAAAGGTCGTTATTAGGCATTCCGCCAGCAAATGATATGATCGTTGGGTCAGCAGCAAGTTTCATCAATTCACGAATCGCCGAAGCGCGAAGTTTCTGGGCACTTTTTGAAAATCTCATGGTTTCTCCCTTATAATTGTAGACATCTGAAAATAGGTGATTCCCGCCGGTTGTAAAAGAGCGAATAACGCCTGTTTATTTGCACCTTAAGAGTTACAACTCCACTCTTTTGAAGTAACGAGTAAGTGTCAAACGACGAATCACTAGTACCGAATATTTGAATTTACAATCGAGTCATTCCACATACGAACGACTAAAACAAATTTCAAATGCGTGAACAAAAATGAGAAAACAACACACAACTGGTACCACAACGGGTACCGAAAACCCATTCAAACTGTCACAAACAAGAGCACATTCCAGATAAACCTGCTATCTTACCACTGAACTTAAAAACTTTTTGGTACCAAAAGAGGTCAACATGAAACGAATTTTTCAAACAGTGAGCGTACTCTTGAGCACGGTTATTCCTCTCTTTTCTGAACCGGTGGGGCATTTCCAATTGAAACAGATGATCGCCGAAAATGGTTTCGCTCGCGTTCCCGCAAATATCGTGGCCATGAGTCCAAAACTAACTCACCTTCAGAGTACTGTCGACCAAATTTCTCAAAATAAACCGGTGGCGATTTTTGTCATGATGGATCAGACCGGCAGTATGATCGGCCGCGATTCCGAAGGATCACGGTTCGAAGCGCTTAATGCGATCGTCGATGCGGTTCACGCTCACTCTGCTCAGTCAGAAATCGGTGGCGTTTTCTTTGGACAGGACACCTGGTTCGATTGCACCGACGAAGCACTCTTTTCCGAACTTGTTCCTGCAGATATGGTTCTGATAAATAGTTACAAACATCGAAGAGGATACATCCCTCTTCTCACTATGAACAAATCTTACAATTCAACCGTGTATGGCTCAAAATCTGGCAGTGATCTTTTCCGCGATTTTTGGCAACAAAAACAGAGTATTTCACCGGCAGAATCAACCGCACTTGGACTGAGTTCATTTAGTTATAGCATGAGTCCTTCAAATTATCCAAAGCATCACCTCGAGTGGTCGTATATGCGCGGGCCCGGCAAAGGGAATAATAACATGAATTACGGTAGTGGCGAAGATGGATATGCTCACGCCTTTGAAATGGCTCGACAAGCCTTTGCCAAAACGGCGATTCCCAAGGAGGATCAGTTCATTATTTTTATTTCCGATGGCGATATTAATCTCACCTATTTTGAAAAATATCGTACACGACCGACCAATCCCTACGCAAGCAATCTCTACGCACTTCCCACGCTGTTCACACTCTTTTACACCGACGCCGGCGGAACTACTACCACGGCTAAATTACAGATGCTTCGCGATTCAATCCGAGCAAACAGCTATTCACCGATGGTTTCAAAAAGTGAAATCTGGCGAGTAAAAAACAGGGCTGAAGCAATGGATAAAGTGAATCAAAATATTGTATCGGTAATTACTGCAGACCGAGTTGTTTCGCCGAGCAATGTAACCATAAACGGGATCAGTTCAATCACCGGCGACAGTTCTCGTATGAACAATTGGATTCCACTGAAAAGCTCACCCGACCAATTTGAAGAGACCGTTCAGTTCAAAACGGTGATCAATGGGATTCCCACCGGAACCATCCAAACGGTAACCAAAAAATTTTCGGTGATCACCGGATTCAACACATTCTCTACCGACACGATTGCCGTTGATTGGTGGGATCGGGATATTACAATCTCCTCGGCATCGGGAACGGAAATCAGTACGATCACCATGAATGGCAATTCTTTGCGAATTGCTTTCACACAGGATCCCAAAACAACCGGATACTCCTATAGTGCCGTAAAACTAGTGCTCGAAACTTCACAGGGCGACCGAGAAACGATCGATCTGAACAGTGCAAACAGCTGGGAAAAACTGGTTCCCTTTGGAAGAAATACCGCTTCTGTGGAAAATGGAACACTGGACTTTTCCGCTGGAATTGGATCGCTGAAAGTAACGTTCCGCAACCCAGAACTTCCTCTGGACACGCTGGTAAAGATTGTTCCTTCTGACATTTCCATCCCCGAAGCATCACTCTATCTGAATGGGCAGAAGCAAAACAGTTCACTGGCAGAAGCGGTGATCAGCAAACGAATATTTACCACAACAACTGTTCCGGTTACCATCGAAGCGCGACGAGCCGATGGAACGGTGATAAGTTCCGGTATTTCAATCAGATACGGGTTAAATGATGGATTGCCTTCGACAAACTACAACGGCACATTTTCGCTTACTACCGGCGATACAATTCGGGCAATCGCCACCATTGCCGGATTTGATTCTCCTTCCGAGGCGTGGTGGGTGTACGAACAAGATCTTCCCGATGCGCAACTGATCGCATCGCCATCGATGGCGGTTCCGGCAAAGTACACCTTTTCCTCGGCAACGCAGAGTGTTCAACTGGAACTGCGCGATCTTTCCGGAAAAGTAATCCCCGTAACTGGTTCAACAAAAATCTACTACACCGCTGGAAACAGAACCCCCGCCGTGGGATCTGTTGGCACAATCGAAGGGAGTTCCATAACGCTGTCCAAATCTGATACAATTCGAGCGATCGCCGAGGTCGAAGGGTACGACGCGCCGATTCCGGGAGTCTGGTTCTACGAACAAGATCTTCCCGATGCAAAGCTTATCGCCACGCCTTCCGCAGTGGCTCCGGCAAAGTTCACCTTTTCAACGCAAACGCAGAGTGTTCAACTGGAACTGCGAGATCCTGCGGGAAAAGAAATCCCCACAACCGGTTCAACAAAAATCTACTACACCACAGGCAACAGAACCCCCGCCGTTGGTTCTGTCGGCACAATCGAAGGAAATTCCGTGACGCTGTCCAAATCTGACACGATTCGAGCGATCGCCGTGGTCGAAGGGTACGATGCGCCGATTCCGGGAGTCTGGTTCTACGAACAAGATCTTCCCGAAACGAAAATCGTGGCAACACCTTCGAAAAATTCTCCCGACTCTCTGGTATTTACCACTTCGAAAATGGCCGTGACACTTTCTGTCATCGGCGCCGATGGAAAAGAGATTCCGCTCAATGAATCGGCAAAACTACGATTCGCATTGAACAACAACGATCCCACTACGGGGACGATATTCAATCTCGGCGATACCATTTGGATTACCAAATCGGACACACTTCGCGCGGCGGCTCAACTGAACGATTTCAAAAATCCTTCCGAAGGGATTTGGTTCTATACGCAACAGTTAAAAAGTGCAAAACTCAGTGCAAAACCGGGAAGTGCCGTTTCGACTGCACCGTTTGAATACAATACTGCTTCGATGAAAGCACAACTCACCACTTCATTGAACGATACCATTTTCTACGCAATCGCTTCAAAGGGAGGAAAACCAGGTCTGTTCACCAACTGGTTTGTCGATTCGGGAACAGTCATTATCACTGGCAGCGATACAATCTGGGCATACGCCGATGGCCAAGAGTCAAATCGCATTGACACCATATGGACTTACAGATCAACACTTCCCGAGGCGTGGATCACCGCAGAACCTTCGCAGTTGCCAGTCTTGAAATTCGGTCGATCAATTGATATTGTCCTGAACTCAAATGCCGACACGATTCGATTCAGTCGCGATGGTTCAGAACCAACTACGGCAAGTGCGCGATTTATTCCCGGCATCGATACAATAGCAATTGGATCCAGTGATCGCGATACCATTACTATTCGAGCTCTCGCCTATGGCACAAATTTCCAATCGATTCGATCAGAATGGCGCTATGTTCGCGATACCATTCCCGCGCTGGTCGCTTCGCCTCGAGGATCAAAGTTCTCTGGAACAGTTCCAGTAGAACTCTCGGTGATTGGAGGAATCAACAGCGAATGGATCAATCCCCGCATCTTTTACACTGTTGATGGAACTGAACCGGACACCACCAGCACACTGTATAGTGGTGCAATTATGGTCGATACAACCGTGACGATCAAAGCGCGAATGTATGCCGACAACCGCATCGAATCGCCAATTCTCACCGAGAGATACACGCTCGTGGCAGAAGTCGTTCAGGCGTGGTATCGCGACAACTCCGGCGATGGCGCCATCGATGAAGCGACCATTGTTCTCTCTAAGGAGATTGACGAAATTCCCGAATCAATAACGCTCGTGTCGCCCTTTGATCCTTCAGAAATTCGTGTGATCACCGGTTCTGACATTGTATTGGATCAACCAAATCGCCTGCGAATACTCATGTCACAGCCATTCACTTTCCATGGTGAAACAGGATTCTCTGCAAATAATTTTGGAACGATCAACGGCTCTGAATTTTTCGTTACGCCTTTTGTTCTTGCCGATTCTGTAGCTCCGATGCTGATTCGAGCAGATTATTTCAGCGGAAGAATTATCTTAGCCGATCCGACAATTATCCGCGATCGCGACACACTGGTGGCGGAGTTTTCCGAATCGGTTGAATTGGGATCAGCGGCGGAACCGTTTGAACTTCAACAACAGGGAACACTCTATCGGGTCACCATGGTCGATCGCGATAGATCAAACAGCCGAATCGTTCGCTTTGTGGTGGACATGGTGATCGGTGCTACTGCGCCAGAGAGAGGTGATTCAATTCATATCAACAGTTCCGCCGCAGTGTCTGCAGGTGGATCAATTCAAACGAACAGCAATAATCGTTGGACTGAATTGCTCGTCCATGAACCACCTTACGCGCTGAACATCTCGGCTATTACGCCGGTAAATCCGCAGGAATATGCCATCCCCAACGACCTAGCGCCGATGATCTATCGTTCGCAAACAGGATTGATTATCGTGGCCGATTTCATGGCGAAACAGTGGGATCCGCAGGCAATCAAAGCAGAAATCTCGATTTTTGATCCTGTGGGAAATGTCGTTGCATCAAATAAATCTGTGGGAAGTGGCGAATCTTTGGTGACAGAACTTCAGGATCGAGACCGCACTAGAATTCTCTTTTTCTGGGATGGAACAAATAACCAAGGAAGAGCTGTTGGGGCGGGATCCTATTGTGCACATATCACAATCACTGATCCCTCAGGAAAAGTAGTAGCCACTCGTATTACTCTTGGTATAAAACGATAAACAGAAGGAATAGTCGCGCCTAATCAGTTGCTATACTATCAAGAAAAAAGGTCGAACCAATTTAAGGTTCGACCTAAATACAGAAAACGAACTATTGTTATGGTAACCTTAGGCACAGTGTCAATCATGTTCAGCTACTCTTTCACTGTGAACTCTAACCGACATTTTCCTCTACATTCCACACTATGCGCCCACTAATCATCTGTCCCAAAGGGTGAACAATTCTAAAGTGGTAGATTCCACGGTTAAACCTAAAATCCGCAGTTAGGTGACAAATTCCAGCCTAAATTGCCCGCGAAATGCCACCGCAACATTCGCGATCGAAGAACTGAAATC